>Ga0123356_10000655_pt1 | contig 38168 bp, 31 predicted proteins | sample TergutEmb28metaG_2_FD_92546 | JGI IMG/M metagenome (GOLD analysis project Ga0123356, IMG submission 92546) | Embiratermes neotenicus P3 segment gut microbial communities from Petit-Saut dam, French Guiana - Emb289 P3 | ecosystem: Host-associated > Arthropoda: Insects > Digestive system > Gut ...
ATGACCATGATGGTCTGCACCCCAAATATCAATGACGCGCTCAAAGTGGCGCTCTGCAAACTTATTATAGTGATAAGCGATATCCGTACCGAAGTAGGTTGGCGTGCCATTGGAACGAATAATTACGTTGTCTTTATCTTCTCCTAAGGCTGATGAAACAAACCAAGTGGCATTTTCTTTCTGTGCCAAATGCCCATCACTTTTGAGCATGTCCACTACTTTGGCGAATTGTCCGTTGTCAAACAAGCTTTGCTCTGAAAACCAGCAGTCATATTCTACGCCAAGTCTGGCAAGGTCGGCGCGGATGAGAGCAAGTATGTTCTGTACACCCAGTTTACCCAGCGCCAATTGCCCTTCGTCCTCGGGCAACTTGAGGAATTTATCACTTTCCTCTGATTTTATCTGGCGCGCAAGGTCAGTGACGTATTGCCCGAAATACCCTTCCTGCGGCATTTCCGCTTCAACACCGCAGGCCTGCTGGTAACGGGCATACAGCGATCTGTAAAAAGTTGACATCTGGTTGCCGGCATCGTTTATATAGAATTCTTTTTCGACGTTATAGCCTGCTGCCTCCAGAATATTGGCCAATGTGCTGCCAAGCACTGCGCCGCGACCATGCCCAACATGTAAGGGCCCGGTGGGATTGGCGCTGACGAACTCAATTTGGACAGACTGTCCTTTGCCTGTGTCAATATCACCGTAGTTTTCGCCGGATGCGAGAATTTGCTCCACTTGGGTGCTAAGCCATGTGGTGGCAAGATTGAAATTGATGAATCCGGGCGGTGCAACTGCCACTGACGATAACTCAGAAGTAAGCTCAATATATCCCGCAATTATCTTGGCAATATCCATGGGATTTTTGCCGCTGGCACGGGATAACTTTAAAGCAATAGGTGAGGCGTAATCACCATAGCCGACTTTTTGGGGGCGCTCGACTGTAATTTCCGGCAGGGCTATCTGAGGCAGTTTTCCCTCTTGTAGTGCTTTCTCTGTGGATGTTAATACTATAGATGCAATGGTTTGTTTGATTTCTAGAATACCGTTCAAAATGAGCGCTCCGTTTATATAATATGTTAGGTTTACGATTATAGCATAAAAGCTAGGCGGTGCTTGCAGCTAAGATACAAGTGGGCATGGCAATTATTGCGAATAGTATAGTAACCAAAGGGATGGTCATATTAGAGGAAAGAAAACTGTACCGCGTGAAGACATAGAGAGGTTATTGATACCGCATTCAGGAAAGCTGGTATCTAACTCCACTCCCCGCTTTTTGCGCCCCATACACGCGCAAGTTCAACAGCAAGCTGGCGATGGCTGGTTGATTCCAGGTCAGGGTCTGTCTCAAATAAAGCCGTTGCTTCGGCGCGTGCCATCTCCAGAATAGATGTATCTGATAATTTTGCCATGCGTAGGTCCGGAATGCCTGACTGTCTTGTGCCGAAAAACTCACCGGGACCACGCAATTTAAGGTCTTCGTCGGCAAGCTTGAAACCATCCTGCGTGGTTTCAATAATATCTAGTCGCGTGCGACCTATATCTGATGGATTGTCCGACATGAGCATGCAGTAGCTTTGGTGCTGTCCCCGTCCCACTCTGCCGCGGAACTGGTGCAGCTGTGACAGACCAAAGCGGTCAGCACTTTCAATCATCATCACTGTTGCATTGGGAACGTCAATTCCCACCTCTACAACAGGTGTTGATACTAGTATGTCGCTTTCATGCCGGTTAAACGTCTGCATCACAGCATCTTTTTCTGCGGCGGACATTCGTCCGTGCAGCAGAGAGAGGCGCAGGTTGGGAAAAACTTGTGTGGACAAGCGTGCATATTCGGCTGCTGCGGCTTTGGCTTGTATGGCATCCGACTCCTCTACGAGTGGACATATTATAAAAGCCTGTCGCCCGGCAGATACTTCTTTGTGCAAGAAGCGATAGGCCAACTCACGTTGTGATGGTGAAAACCATTTGGTCTTGATTTCCTGACGTCCCGGTGGCAACTCGTCAATCACCGACAGGTCAAGATCCCCATAGAGTGTCAGTGCCAATGTGCGCGGGATTGGAGTGGCTGTCATTACCAGCATATGAGGATTAAAACCCTTTTGCCGTAGTGCTGAACGCTGTCCCACGCCGAAGCGATGTTGCTCATCTACTGCGACCAGCCCCAGTTTGGCAAAAGAGACTTCTTTTTGGATAAGTGCGTGCGTTCCGACGATGATGTCTATTTTGCCGTTTGACATGTGGTCTTTCAACTCTTTCTTGACGCTACCTTTAACGTCCGAAATTAACAGAGCCACTGTCAGCGGTTTTTTAAATATGCCTGAGAATACGGCACTGGACTCACTTTGGCTTTCCAGATGTCCCATGTTTCCCAGTAGTTTGCATATGCTTAGGAAATGCTGCCTTGCCAGTATTTCAGTCGGAGCCATGAGTGCACTCTGACAGCCATTCTCGGCTGCCATAAGCAGTGCGGAGAAGGCGACTATTGTTTTGCCGCTACCAACCTCGCCCTGAAGCAGGCGCGACATGGCGATTGGATTGGAGAGGTCGCTGTTAATTTCTGAGATGACGCGATGCTGGGCCTTGGTGAGAGTAAAAGGCAGTGTAGCAAGAAAACGCGACAGCAGTGCTTGGTTAATTTTGAACGGCAGCCCCGGTTGTTCTTTTTGCCATTTGCGCTTTTTGCTCATTACACCGATTTGCAACAGCATTAACTCATCAAATGCCAGACGCACACGGGCGCGCTCTTTGGACTCAAAGTCTTGTGGAAAATGCGCCTGCGATATAGCCTCTGTTAGAGGCATTAGCTTTTGTCTGTTCAGTATATCTGCCGGCATGATTTCGGGAACTTGCGGCGCATATGTATCCGTTATGCTTTTTATCAGCTTGCGTACTTGCCGCTGGTAAAGTCCGGACGTAAGGGGATATAACGGCACCAGCCGTCCTGTGTGAATCAGGTCCCCTTCATCATAATGCTCCCATTCGGGGGACTCAAATACCGGTCTGCCGGCGAAAATTTTTATGCGCCCGCTCATCACAACGCGGTCATTGGGTTTCATTTGGCGTGCAACATACGGATTGTTAAACCATATTGCGCGCAGGTTGCCGCTTTCATCACCTAATGTTGCCTCGGTGTGGCGTTTGCCGCCGGTCATTGTTTGGCGTACTTCCCATACATTGGCCATGATGGTTTGCTCTTCGCCTTCTTTGATAGTGGAGACTGTCTGGAGATGGCTGTAATCCAGGTGGCGGTTGGGGAAATAGCATAAAACGTCGCGGATAGTGCGTACTCCAAGTTTGGCAAAGCGCTCGGAAAGGGCTGAAGCGATGCCTTTGACAGAGGAAATGGGAGCAGCGATGCTACCTGTTACTACAGGAGGCTTACTTGGTGCTATTCTATGCGTTCTTGGAGCCGCAGGTGCGGCGTCGCTTAACGCCGTGGCGTCTTGAGGATTTTCCAGCAGCTTCAAAAAACTCTCCATCCATACCTTGCGCTTATCAGACGTGGTGCTAACATAGCTGAATGTTGGCGGCAACAGTTTTTTAAATTGCTTCAATACGGACGGATTTCCGACTTTTGTAGAAGACTGCATCCACCAGTTGCACAGGAATAAATCCAAGCCGCCGAAAACAGCTTTGTCGGTATAGCCCAGCTTCTTTTCCTGCTCTAATATTTGTCGCAGGCGCAAGGTATCCAATGGCAATATAATCACTCTTTATTTTATAGTGCTGGTGCGATGTTGAGTTTGGGAGAATGGAAGGAAGGAAAGTGAGGCATGCGTCTGCGGTTTTTTTCCTGCGCTATTTCCGCAGCGTTTTTGGGTGTGTCAGAGGCACTCATGCCAAGGATTAGTACGCCCGGACCGCCGTGCACACCAAATCCTGGACCTAATTGTGAGATATAGATGCGGTTTTTATCTACCAGCGCCGAGAGTTTGGCTTTCAGCTTCTGGGCTTCTTCCTGAGCGAGGCTGTGTGCGATGCCGAAATCATGTATGTTGCTGAACTTGCGCACATTATCCAAAAACTTTTCTACACCTTTGGCGCGGGTACGCACAATACCGGTAGGGCGCAGGTGTCCTTCTTTCATGGTTAACATGGCTTTCACATTAAGCATGTTGCCAAGCAGCGAGGTGATTTTGCTTAATCTTCCGCCGCGGAAAGCATATTTTAGGGTGTCAAAAACACCCCAAATATGCGTTTGTGCCATTGTTTTGTGTGTTTCGTCCAAGACGTTCGAAAGGGTTGCGCCGGTTTTGGCTAAACGCGCTGCCGTAATGGCAATAATCCCCAGACCCGTGGAGATCATGTCTGTATCTATTACCTCTATGTGCCCTTTTCCTCCTGCGATTTCACGTCCGTGAAGTGCCGACTGAAATATTCCGGAAAGGCGAGTGGCACATTGTATGGACACAATGTCGTCGGCTTCTTTAAGTACGCTTTGGTATGTCTGGGCAAAATCACCCGGGGATGGTTGCGATATTGTAATAGGGGTGTCGCTTTCCATCATCGTTTTATAAAGTTCGTCGGGTGTGATATCTATGTTGTCGCGGTATGAGTGACCATTCATATTGACATAAACCGGAACAACTGTGATGTCCAACTCGCGGGCGAGTTCCGGTGGTATATCGGCTGTGCTGTCGGTAACGATGCGCACTGTCATAGCTATTTCTCCTCAATGAATGAGACGGATAGCACATTTGAGCCCATATATGTGCCAAGTACAGGGCTAACGGACGAGCGGTATATTTTGTCTTGTGGATAAAGCGCATCCAAGCGCTGTACAAAAGCATCGGTGGCATCGCGCGCGGTAGTATGGCTTACGCCGAGTGCTTTAATTTTCTTTATTCCGGCCACTTGATCGTAAAGATAGTCATCTGCCGCCGACATGGAGCGCAACCTTGTAAGTGGAGATACTTCGCCATTCTTAAATGTAAGCACTGGTTTAACCGATAGCCGTGATCCAAGCATTACCTGTGCCTTACCAATGCGCCCGCCTTTAGACAGGTACTTGAGCGTATCGAAAGCTACGATTGTATTACTGGCAGGTATGAGGGCTTTTACGGCTGCTGCTATTTCGTTTAAGGGCATGCCGCTTTGTGCCATTTTGGCGGCTTCAATGACCACAAGCCCTAAGCTGAGTGTTGCGAGCATGGAGTCAATGACCTTAACGTGTCCATTGCCTTTTATAATGCTGGCAGCGTTATTGGCCGAGCGGAAAACGCCGCCGAGTTTGCTGGAAAGAACTATTACAAGAAGTTCATCGCCTTGTTTGAGTAATTCCTGATACGTATCGACAAAAACACTGGGATGGGGCTGGGTTGTTGTAGGAAGGATATTGCCTTGAGCCAAACGATTATAGAATTCATCCGTTGTGATATCCACGCGGTCCTTGAAATACTCCTGCCCAAACAACACGAGCAAGGGCACGACAGTGATGCCTAACTCACGGGCTATTTCTGCCGGAATGTCTGACGTGCTGTCTGTTACAATTTTGACTGCCATGGTATCACTTCCTTAAACTATTCAACCGAACATATGTAATTGTAGTGCGGTTGTCCCCCGTTAACTACCTCTATCTGCAAATGCGGATGCTTTGCAGCAATACACTCCTTTGCCTTAAGTGCTTCTTCTTCGCTTGTGTTTTCGCCATAATACAGTGTGACGACCTCAGCTTTCTTGATGCCCGCCTTGCTCAAGGTTTTACACAATGTTTCCTGCGGATCGTCTGAAACAGAAACGATGGTATCGTCAAGCAGTCCAATCGCCTGCTTCTTTTTAATACTGAAGCCGCTGAATTTGGTGGAGCGCACGGCACGGGTGATTTCTACTGTCTTAACGCCGGATATGGCCTCAGTCATTAACTCTGTGTTGGTTTCAAAATCGGCCTCGTAATCAAATGCCAGTAACGTGGCAACACCTTGTGGAATGGTGGTGGTAGGTACCACATAAATCTTTTTTGATGTGAGAGACTGTACCTTCTCAGCCGTCATAATAATGTTTTTGTTGTTTGGTAGGATTATTATCTTGTCGGCGCAAAGCTTTTCTACAGCATCAAGGATGTTTTTGGTAGACGGGTTCATGGTTTGTCCGCCTTGGATAACGCCAGCTACACCCAAACTTGTGAAAATGTCGATTAAACCTTTACCGGTGGCTACGGCCAAAACCTCAATATCGGCTACCGGAGCACGTTGTTTCTGCATCTCCAGGAAGTCCTGGTGCTGTTCATCCATATTGCGAATGGAAACGGTATGAACCGTGCCCAGTGACGTGGCGTAGTGGATGATGTTGCCTGGGTCCGTGGTATGAACGTGAACGCGCACGGTGGTGTCATCTCCTACCACGATGAGCGATTGCCCTCGCCGCACGAGTCTGCGTTTTATTTTCTCGGGATTAAGACCTGTGCCTTTGAGCAGGAACTCAGTGCAATAACCATAGGGGATTTCATCATTGCCAATTGATTGCGGGGCAGTGACGACAATCGGAGTCATGGGAATTTTTGCTGCCACCAGTTGCGGTTTGCGAAATTGCATGAACTCGGCCTCACCCCGCAGGTAGCGTAATGCGCCGTCCAGTATGGTGAAAAGCCCTTGTCCTCCGGCATCTACTACACCAGCCTCTTTAAGTGCGGGAAGAAGAGAGGGTGTGGTTGCCACAGATTCGGCCGCTGCATTGACTGCCGCTTCCAGCACGGAAACCACATCTCCGCCGTTTTTGGTTGCCTGTTTTTCGCCAGCTTTTGAAACGTCTCTTAGAACGGTGATGATTGTGCCTTCTACGGGGTTGCTTAGTCCCTTATATGCAGTTTCTGAGGCTTGTGTGAGGGCACCGGCTAGATCTTTTCCCTCAATAGTTTCTTTATCGCTTAAGCCTGTGGCTATACCGCTCCATATCTGCGAGAGGATTACACCTGAGTTTCCGCGCGCTCCCATGAGCGCACCATTGGCCATGGCCCGTGCGATAGCGCCAACACTGGTAGATTCTCCAATGTTATAACTTGCTTCAATGGTGGAGCGCATGGTGAGCAGCATGTTGGTGCCGGTGTCTCCGTCTGGAACGGGGAAAACATTAAGGGCATCAATTTCTGATGCGCTCTTTTCAAGCCACGACGCTGCAGCGGCAAACATATTACGGAATTCGCTTCCGTCAATTGCATGAGACTGTTTCATATTTTAAGCCATCCCTTTCAAGATGCCTTGTTATAGCAACGATATCTTACTTGTCAAATATGTAAATGTTATGGTAATATCCAATGTTCAAAGCAAGGCATTGTACAATAATAACAAGGTAACAGTCAAAGGAGCATAACAATCTCATGAAATGCGATATTTGTGGTAAAGCCCAGCAGTTTGGTCATAACGTAAGCCATTCAAAGCGCCGCACTAACCATCGCTGGGTTGCTAATATTCAAACGGCTCGTATCTTATGCGGCGACAAGCAGGTCAGGCTTTCTTTGTGCACGCGCTGCATGCGCACGCAACAGAAGCTAACAGCCAGCGTATAATACGTAAGCGAGGCGGATTTTGAGCAGGTCGGAGATTATTCTTCGTCCTGCTTTTGTTTTTGGCGCACACAGTCGGTCGCCATAGTAATTACCCAGTGGTCTGAGTTGAGCAATTTCCTATGTATCCTAAGTGTTTTGCCCTCTAGTTCTCCACAATTTTACGGGCGCGTTCCAGCTGTTGTGTTACCTGTAACGGCGCTGTGCCGCCTATTATGTTTTTGGATGTTGCTGAGCGTAGTGCGCTGATTGCGTGGGTATCTTCGGTAAATAGCAAACTAAACTCGCGGTATTCGGCTAGCGTCAGAGTTTCAAGGGTTTTACCTTTTGAAATAGCATGGTTTACCAGTTGTCCTGTAATGGCATGTGCCTCGCGGAAAGGCAATCCATTCTTAACCAAGTAGTCAGCCACGTCCGTTGCCAGTATGTAGCCCTGTCCCAGGGAACGCTCCATGTTTTGCGGCTTGAAAGATATTGTTTCTATCATACCGGCGAATATGCTCAAAGAAGCGCAAAGGGTATCGTGTGCATCAAATAAGGCCTCCTTGTCCTCTTGCATGTCGCGGTTATACGAAAGAGGAAGACCTTTCATGGTGGTGAGTAATCCCAAAAGGTGCCCATAGACGCGTCCTGTTTTGCCGCGTCCCAACTCCGCAACGTCGGGATTTTTCTTTTGCGGCATGATTGATGATGGGGTGGCGTATGAGTCATCCATTTCGACAAAAGCAAACTCGGCAGATGACCATAACACCAGTTCTTCAGCGAGGCGCGACAGGTGCATCATACACAAGCTGGCACAAGATAGGTATTCAATTGCGAAATCCCTGTCGGAAACAGCATCAAGGCTGTTCTGTGTGACGGCTGAAAAACCCAACTCATGCGCCACATAATCACGATCCAACTTATATGCTGCTCCGGCAAGCGCTCCGCTACCCAATGGCATGACGTCGGAGCGTTTGTAGGAGTCATCAAAGCGGTCGAAATCGCGTTGCAGCATCTCAAAATAGGCTAATAAGTGGTGTGCAAGTAACACTGGTTGTGCCGGTTGCATGTGGGTATATCCCGGCAGGAGCACGGCGCTGTGTTTGCTCGCCTGAGAAATCAGGACCTTTTGTAGCGTGCGAATGGCTGTCTGCACTTCGCGGATGGCATCACGGGTAAACATGCGTGTATCAAGTGCTACCTGATCGTTGCGTGAGCGGGCCGTGTGTAGCTTACCTGCGACAGGACCGACTATATCTCTCAGGCGCGATTCAATCGCCATGTGTATGTCTTCCAGTTCAATCATGAAATCAAACTGATTATTATCAATCTCGGACTCCACTGCTTTTAGCCCGTCAATCAGTATCTTGGCATCTGATGTTGAAATAATACCTTGTTTGGCGAGCATATTGGCGTGCGCTATGCTACCGCGCACGTCCTGGCGGTACATGCGATGGTCAAAAGGTAGTGAAGAGGTGTACCTCACAACTGCCTCTGCGGCATCTTTTTGGAAACGTCCGCGTATGTGGCTCATTTACTTACCGCTACCTTCATCTTTTTTCTCAGATGTATTATCAAATATTGGTTGAAGCTGAGCCTGTGTCTTTACCGGTAATCCGAAGATATAGATGAAGCCGGCGGCGGCACTTTGGTCGAACTGGTCTCCTTTTTCGTAGGTTGCCAGGTTATGCGCATATAGTGAATTGGGAGACTTGCGTCCAACCACAATGCAGTTACCCTTGGAGAATTTTATGCGCACTGTGCCTGAAACCAGACGTTGAGTGCTGTCAACGTAGGCTGAGAGATCCACGCGATTGGCTGTAAACCACAGTCCGTTATAGATGATGTCGGAAAACTCCTGTGTTACTTTAAGCTTAAAGCGTGCCTGATCCTTAGCCAGTGTCAGATCCTCCAGCGCCTGATGTGCTGCCAGCAATGTGAGCGCAGCGGGGGCTTCGTAAATCTCGCGGCTTTTAATGCCTACCAGTCTGTTTTCCACGTGGTCAATGCGCCCGACGCCGTGCGTGCCGGCTATTTCATGCAGTGTGTTGATAAGTTCCAGCCCATCCATTCCCTTGCCGTCGAGAGCAATCGGTACACCTTTTTCAAACGTGATTTCGCAGTATGCGGGCAGGTCAGGTGCATCAGTGGGGGATTTGGTCCATATATACACCTCGGCAGGCGGTTCTGCCCATGGGTCTTCCAAGATGCCGCATTCAACAGAGCGCCCCCAAATATTTTCGTCTACCGAATAGGCATGACCTGACTTCACGGGCACAGGAATGCCGTATCTTTCCGCATATTGTATGGTTTCCTCGCGCGTCATGCCCCATTCGCGGGCAGGTGCCAAAATTTTCATGTTAGGGGCTAAAGCATTAATTGCCACCTCAAAGCGCACCTGGTCATTGCCTTTTCCGGTGCAGCCATGGGCTATAGCAACGGCACCTTCTTCCAGTGCAACGTCGGTGAGGATTTTGGCAATTAACGGGCGCGCCAAAGCTGTTGCCATGGGGTAGGTGTTTTCATAAATGGCTCCCGCTTTGAGTGCCGCAAAGATGTAGTCGTCGACGAAAGCCTTTTTGGCATCAACGACTATGGCTTTGACGGCTCCCACCTGCAAGGCCTTCTCTTTGACTGTAGAAGAATCCTTTTCGCTACCTACGTCAATGGTCACAGCCACGACGTCGTAACCGTATTTCTCATTAAGCCAACGGATGGCAACAGAGGTATCCAGCCCTCCGGAATAGGCCAGTACAACTTTTTCCGACATAACAGTCCTCCACTTTTTTTAATTATGTTGCAGATAACAATCTGCCAAGATACAATATGTTTGGTGCACTAACAATGTTGCTCCGTGATTTTATACAGTGCTTTTTGCAGTATGCATAATGCCTTGTTAATATCCGCTGGTTGCACGATGAGGGGTGGAATAAACCGCAACAGGTTAGGCTTGAGGTTGTTTACCAAAAGCCCCATATCAAGGCATGCCAGCGCAACATCTTTGGCAATGTCCTGATTAAACTGCAATGCCAGCAGCAGCCCTTTGCCGCGCACGTCAACAATGCACGGGAATTCCTGCTGCAATTTTTTAAGCCCACCGAGTATTAACTCACCCATGCTACGGGCATGGGTTGGTAAATCGTGTTTTATAATATATTCCAGCACGGCACAGCTTGCTGCGCATGCCAGCGCGTTACCGCCAAAGGTGGTGCCATGCTCGCCTTTGGCGAAGACGGATGCTTTTTCGGTAGCCAGTATTGCACCGATCGGTACGCCTCCTGCCAAACCTTTGGCTAAAGCGATTACGTCGGGTATTACGCCGCACTGCTGATAGGCGAAAAGGGTGCCGCAGCGCCCAACTCCTGTCTGAACCTCATCCAGTATAAGCAACAGATTCTTTTCATCGCACCATTGCCGTACTTGTTCGAGATAATCGGCTTGAGGGATATTAACTCCGCCTTCGCCTTGTATCACCTCAAGTAACACGGCACAAGTTTTTTCGGTGGTGGCCTCTTTGATGGCGCTGATATCGTCAAAAGGTACGTTTATAAAACCTGTCGGCAAAGGCTCATACGGATGCTGGAACTTGGGCTGACCAGTGGCTGCCACCATGGATAATGTGCGTCCATGGAATGAATTGTTGGCCGATATTACCTCGTAGGCACCGTTTAAGTTGATATGTCCCCAACGCCTTGCCAGCTTGACGGCTCCCTCAACTGCTTCCGCGCCGGAATTGGCGAAGAAAGCGCGCTGCATGCCACTGTTTTTCAACAAAAGCCTTGCCAGTTTGAGTTGCGGTGTGGTATAGAACAGATTAGACGTGTGGAATAACTTATGCGACTGACGATTTATGGCCTTAACCAGCACCGGATGGCAATGCCCCAAACTCAAAACTGCGATGCCGGCTACAAAATCAAGGTAGCGCTTGCCTTTGTCGTCGCGCACGTACATTCCCCGTCCCTTTACCAGCGTAACGGGCAAGCGCTCAAAGACCTGCATAAAATCTTTTTGTTCTATTTCGTGCCAGTTCATTTGGTAGAACTCCCGGAAGCACTGATTGTGCTTCCCTGAATGTCGTTTTCTATGGTGCAAAGGATAGCCCCATTGCTGCGACCATCTACAATGCGGCAAACAACCCCCGCATTCGCTGCGCGCAAACAAGCGCGCAACTTCGGTATCATACCGCCAAAAGCAACGCCGGATGACAATAGAGCTTGTGCTTGTTTGACACCTAAATGACTTATGGTATTTCCTTCGGCATCTTTAAGACCATTCACGTCGGTGAGAAGCACAAAAAAATCAGCCTGCATGGCAGCTGCGATTTCACCTGCGACGGCATCACCATTGATGTTGAGCAGCAGCGGTGCGTCTGCAGTATTGCTGTTTGAGTTGGCGCTTACCGGAGACACGACTGGCACGAAATCTGCCTGAAGTAATGTGTTTAACACGGATGGATTGACCTGTAACACGTCTCCGATATAGCCCATATTGCCGTCGCGCATTTTACCTTTGATTAAACCACCATCAATACCGCTTATTCCGACGGCGTTAACCCCGGCGGCGCGGAAATAGGCGGTGGTTTCCTTGTTAGCCAACCCGCCCAGCACGGCGGTTACAACATCTAAGGACGCTCTGTCAGTAATGCGCTCGCCCTGGAAAAACTCGCTTTTTAAACCCTGCGCGGCTATCCATTGCGTGATTAGTTTCCCGCCGCCGTGCACTACCACTACGCGCCAGCCGCCACGCACCAGTTCCAGTACGTCACGTACGGCTGCGTCGTTACTGTCAATTACCGAGCCGCCAAGCTTAATAACAACCAGTTTTTGCGGTGCTTTCACCAAATATTCCTTTTTTCAGGTAGTATAGTCTGCATTGATGGCCACATATTCTTTGGATAGATCGCATCCCCAACCAGTAGCGCTATGGTTTCCAAGGTTGAGGTTCAACTCAATTGATACCTGTTCCCGTGCCAATTCGCTGCTGAGGCGTTGCATGTCAAATGGCAGTGGAACACCTTTGCGCATCACGGAAATGCCGGCGATATCAAGGTCCAACTCATTTTCCACAAGTTCAGCCCCGCTGCGCCCAGCTGCGACTACAATGCGCCCCCAATTTGGGTCACAGCCATGTACGGCTGCTTTTACCAGTGGGGAACTGATGATGGTGTGAACTACTTTCCCTGTATCATCTTGACTCTGTGCTCCGCGCACTGTTACCTCAATCAATCGTGTTGCGCCTTCGCCGTCGCGTGCTATTTCCTTAGCCAAGTAGATGCATAGAGTATCCAGTGACTGCTGGAATAGTGCTGCATATTGGGAGCCTTTGTGTATAGTACTGCCTCCGGCTAAGCCATTGGCGAAAAGAAAAAGGCTATCATTTGGGGACGTGTCGCCGTCAACTGAAATCATGTTGAAAGATTTTTCTGTGGCATCTTTGAGGCTCGATTGCAGAAATGAAAGCTCAACGGACGCATCAGTGGTAATAAATCCCAGCAGTGTTGCCATGTTAGGATGTAGCATTCCTGCACCTTTGGCTATGCCGCCGATAGTGAAATTTGCGGCTGACACGGCGCAGTGCTTGGGTCTTGTATCTGTTGTCATAATAGCCTTAGCCATATCGAACCCGCCGTCGGCAGAAAGATTGATTTGACCTATGGCGCTATTTAGCAGGTCCAAAGGTAGCCTTCTTCCAATAACACCAGTGCTGGCTACCAACATATCCGACATGTTAACTCCAGCTTTTGCCGCTGCCGCCGCACCCATGTTTTGAGCATCTGACTGTCCGTACTCACCGGTACTGGCGTTGGCACATCCGGAATTGACGACTACCCCTTGTACAGTGGTGGAAGGTAGTATTTTCTGGCACAGCAGTACTGGTGCTGCCTTGATTTTATTATTGGTAAACACTCCGACTGTGTTTGCAGGTACGTCGCTACGCAGTATAGCTACGTCCAAATTATAGCGGGCATGCTTGTTGATGCCGGCATAGGCGGCACCTGCCATAAACCCTTTGGGCGTTGTAACGGTTCCTTGCGGGATAAAACTGATATCATTATTCATAAGTTTCCAAAATATAGCACAACGTTTGCGTTAGAGCCAATTCTAAAAAATGCCTGCTGATAGGTAATTGATGATTTGTAACGTAAAAAATAAAGGGGTGAAGATGTCAGCATGTGTACGGCAAATCACGTTGATAGCAGAGCAAGCATTGATGACTACGTCATCAATGACTATGCAGAGTTTTCGCTATCAGACAAGACCAACGGAAACGATTCCGCCAAGAAAGCGCTGGAGGACAAGCGTTGGCTTATTAGCTTTCACTGATGCTGATGCTATTAATTACCGGCGGGGTTTGAGGATGGCTCATTTCGCCGCCTGCAAATGCCACAGGCACGGAGGCAATTTTCAGCACTATGTCCATGCCTTCCACAACTTTTCCGAATTGTGTGTAGTTGGGTTGGGTGTCAAGATATCGCGCATCAACCCCGGTGCAGATAAAAAATTGGCTACCATTGGTGTTGGGCCCGGCGTTGGCCATAGCAACGATACCCGGCTCATAAGAGTGCTTGACGGGCAATTCGTCGGCGAATTTATAACCTGGTCCTCCGCAGCCTGTGCCGGTCGGGTCTCCGCCTTGAACCATGAAAGTCTTGATTATGCGGTGGAATACAACGCCGTTGTAGTACTTATTGCGCGCCAGGAAAACAAAATTGTTCACGGTGTTTGGTGTCTCATCGGCAAACAGGTCCACTTTGAAGCTGCCTAAGTCGGTATCAAACGTGGCACAGTATTTCTTGGATGCGTCAATCTGCATGGCAGGCGGAGTGTTCCAACTGAGCGGGACAGCGTTTGTATCTTGGTTGTTGATGGACATATGTTTTCAAAATTCCTTTTCTAAAATTAGGTTAGCTTTCTGTAATGGTGACGCTTTTGATAGTGGGCGGGTTCTTGGGCTTCTCAAACTTGCCGTTGTAATAAGCCACCTCGACATTGGATAGTTTCTCTACAACATCCATGCCTTCAACCACCTTGCCGAACTGTGTGTAATCTTTGGGGAGATCATTCGCAAGATACCCAACACAGATGAAAAACTGACTTCCATTGGTATCAGGACCGAAATTAGCCATGGCGACTACACCGGGCTCGTATTTTCCTTTTGGCGGCAATTCATCCGGAAAAGCATATCCGGGTCCACCAGTTCCTGTACCGGTTGGGTCACCGCCCTGAATCATAAAATACTTTTTGATGCGATGAAACACTGTGTCGTCATAGAATTTCTGCTCTGCAAGAAAGACAAAGTTGTTAACTGTTTGCGGGGCATCTTTTGCCCACAACTCAATTTTGAAAGTGCCAAGTGACGTATCAAATACGGCGTAGTATGTTTTGTCCTCGTCAATTTGCATTGCCGGAGGCGCGTTCCACTGTTGAATGTTTTTCTTGCTACAACTAGCAAGTGGAACCAAAAGACAAACCATTGACATAATGATAAGACCAGTTTTAATCGTAAAAAGTTTCCTCATGTTAAAACAATATCCTTTCGGGACGCCGCCGTCAACTTTTTGTTATTTCCTGTAATGAATTTTACATCCTCAAGTAATCAAAGAATAGTCCAAAAATGCCAGTCTTATTCGCACTAAAAAGCACGATTATGAACTTGCCTTTAGACGTTGCTTGCGTTCCTGCCACCAGCGGTCAGGCTCAAGTTTATAACTCAGGTGTATCAGGTAAGGCGTGATAATTGTCGTTATTGCTACCGCTACGCCAATGGTGGGGAATAAGAAGTCACTGACGACACCTAAGTCCATGCCGGCTTTTGCGACAATGAAAGCGAATTCTCCGATTTGCCCAAGCCCCATACCTACCTTGAGTGATACAGACAGGTTATACCCAACGAGACGTGTGCCCAAACTGCAGCCAATAACTTTTCCAAATACCATTATGACGATGACGACCAGTGCCGGGACAATAAACGTACTGAATTGGGTTATATCAATAAGTGCTCCAACCGAAACGAAGAAGAGGGCGCCGAACATTTCCTTAATGCGCGAGGTGTTATGATGGATACTCTCTCCGACCTTGGATTCGGCGACGATAATGCCCATAAGAAAAGCGCCCATGGCCATGGATAGTCCCACAAAATTAGCCATGATGGATAACCCGAAACAGAGCCCCAGCGCCGTCAACATAATAACTTCGTCTTGCTCAGAGTGTGTTTCGCCCTGTCTTTCTTTGCTGGCCCAATTTAGGGCACGTGGAATGATGGCGAGTCCGATAAGCATTGCGCCAAAAAGGAACAGCAAAATTTTACCCAAGGTCAAAGACAGCGTTATTGTTTCAATATTTTCTGTTCCGACGACAGAGGACAATATTGATAATATGAGCACAACAGCCAGATCTTCCACCACCAGCACGCCCATCATAATCGTGGTGGATACATCTTTCATCTTGCCCATACCTGTCAGCACTTTGGCTATGACGACAGTACTGCTTGAGCCCAGCGCGGCACCCAAGAACAGGCAATCAATCATGGACCAGCCCATAATTAATCCTGCAAGGAAACTGAACCCGAACATCAAAATAAGTTCAATGATTGCTATGATGGCATAGGTTTTAAGCCCCAGTTTGCGCAGTTTGGATAATGGAAACTCCAGCCCTATGCCGAAAAGGAGCAGCAATACACCCATCTCGGCTGATGCATCCAGAACTTCCGGCATATGTACGAGTTTGAGCCCATATGGACCGATAACTATGCCAGCAACGAGGTATCCAAGTATTAAAGGTTGTTTTATCTTGTGGAAAATAAAGGTCATCAAGCCTGCAACTGTCAGAATAATTGCAAAAAATATGATGACCTCATGAGTAAAATCTTCCATCAATCCCCTCTATAACCAATTATCCGCAACGGCTGAACAGTGTTTCAAGATACCAGTGTCAAAACCAAGCCGTTAGCGCGGCTAACAAATGCCGAATTGTAGCAGTTATTGATGTTTTTGGCAAATATGGATTATGCCTAGGTGTTCGTGAATTTTGCGGGAAAATTTATGAGAAACAGCAAAAGAACGAGTATTCGCGCCGAAAAATTGTTTCAGAGTGAAGCCATTTGGAGGAGAGGAGAAGACCTTATGAGATGCGGATAAACTAAAACAGAGGCGATATTGTAAAAATATCGCCTCTGTTTACCCTGCTAAACTATCTAATTACCACTGTACAAACATGGGCATAATAACGTGGATATAGTCCTCATTCCCAATGGGCTTGAATACGCCCGGGCTGGATGGAGTGTTCATCTCGATAGCTACCTGTTGCTCCTTGATAGCGCCCAAGAGATCCATGAGGTACTTGCCATTGAAAGCGATTTTAGCTTCTTCGCCTTGTACAACGGCGTCAATTTCACCGGTATCCTCGCCAATCTCCTCGGAGCGGGCTGATACGGATAATTTCCCTGGTGTGATGTCGCTTTCACCATTGGCGATGATGAGGCGTACAATGCCACTGCCGTCGCGTGCGAAGATTGAGGCTGTCTTTGTGGCGCGTAAAAACTGTCCCACATCTACGAGAGCGCGTGTATTAAAACTCTGCGGAATAAGCTGATTGTATTGCGGGAAATTCCCCTGTACCAGCTGCGAAACAATTTCCACGTCTTTAAGGCGGAAAAGGATTTGGCTCTTGGTTGCGTTAAGTTTAATTTCAACCTCTTCTTCCTGATCTCCTGCCAAACGGTTGAGCTCAGCCAATGAACGCCCTGGAATGATAGCCACGGATTTGCCTTCCACAGTGGATGCCAAAGGGATTTTATAAACAGCCAACCGGAAGCCGTCTGCTGCGGCGAGGGTAAGTGTTTTTCCTTCAAACTCAGCACATACGCCGGTGAGTATTTGGCGTGATTCATCGGTTCCTGCTGCGAACACCACCTGACTGATGGCTTGTCGCAACAAGCCGATTTCCACTTTGACGGTTATTCCGTCGCCTACCTTTGGAATCGGAGGGAACTCCTTGGCATCTACGCCGGAAATGCGTGCCTCAAAGCGCGCACATTTTAACTCCAAGGTTTTAGTCCCGCTGGCTGGTAAGCTCATGTCGATTTTGTCATTTGGCAAAGTTGCCACAAACTCGGTGAGCAGCTTGGCGGGAATGGTAACGGACCCCTCCTCGTCAATTTTGGCACCGACCCAGCAGCTGACAGCCATTTCCAGATTAGTGGATACAAGCTTAAGGCGACCTTGGTCGCTGGATAACATAACGTGATTTGTAATCGGCAGTGTGGTGCGCGTAGCTGCGGCGCGACCTACAAGGCTTAGACCTCGGTTCAGATTCTCTTGAAGACAGGATATTCTCATTTATCCCTCCATTGTTGTGATAATCTAGTATATACCTTTTGAATGATTTGGCTCAAGGGGCTTTCTTGAAGCCGGCAAGTGATGCCGGACTAAATACCCTGACAGTTGTAAAACAAATTACGATATCCTAGCCAATAAATTGCATGCGCGCGCGGCAGCACGGGCGCGGTGGCTGATACAGTTTTTCATTTCAGCATCAAGCTCGGCCATGGTTTTGTCTAATTTGGGGAAATAGAAGACCGGATCATATCCGAAACCATTCGTGCCCCGCGGTGACGTGGTTATCATTCCACGGCAGCTTCCGGAACACAGAAGTACGTTTCCACCAGGGAAAGCTATGGCAATAACACAGATGAAACGCGCCGCGCGCTTATCAGCTGGCACGCCTTTAAGCTTGGAAAGCAGATAATCCACTCGTTGTGTATCGACTGCGTTTGGTCCTGCAAAACGTGCCGAGCACACTCCCGGGGCACCGTTTAATGCTTCAACTTCTAGCCCTGAATCATCTGCCAGCGTGAGTAATCCCGAGGCTTTGGCGAATGCCCTTGCCTTGAGTTTGGCGTTGGCAGAATATGTTTTGTCGCTTTCATCTACGTCAAGCCGCACGCCAACCTGATGTGGACTTACCAGCTCAAAAGGTACCCCAGACAGTAAAACACGAAACTCCTCCAGCTTACCTTTGTTATTGGTTGCCAGGAGGAGTTTCGCTTTAGGCATCTGTGTTTTTTACCAATTAGTCAGTGATGGGGGTGAAGCGGTCCTTTAGCTTGTTCATCACCTGAGGCATGGTTGTGTATTCCATTTCTTCCAGCGGCAGGCGATGCGGCTCAAACGGACCATGGGCACGCATGTAGTCTGCCATATCAAGCGCTTTCTGGCGGGCGTTATCAAAGCTTTTATCTGCGAACATATCGCGTGGACCGACAAGCTTCCCGTTGGCCAGCTGGAAGCCGCAGGCTACCACACGGGGCGGTCCGTCAAAGCGGGTGGGAATGCTGTCTGCTACGGAAACCGGCATGAAAGGTCCAATATGAGAGCCGCGCATCCATCCCTCTACCAAATGCGGCATGGAGAATGGCTCCAGCACTTCACCCACAGCGGGGAAAATACCTTGGGCGCGCACAATACACACAGGGTCATCTTTGCCAACGTAGCGCCCTGCGATAAGTGATAGCTTCTGGGTAGAGGAAACGGCGGCGATATCGCCCGTATCACGATGGTAAACAGCTTTGACGCAATATCTTGAAGGCGCACCGATGAATACTAGCATGTCATAAATTTCCTCAGGGGTATTGAATAAAATCTTTTGTCCTTTCATAACGTCATGCACTTCAAATGAATAGCCGTGGTGCATGTTTTCGGCGATAACCAAGCCGATGGTGTTGAAAGGATCGGCGAACATCTTATAAAGGGGCATATTCCATGCGCCTGAGGATGTCTTATCTGCCATGAAAATTATTATCGGCTCGGAACCACGCTCGTTGATTTCCATTTCTGCCAAGCCCGGCCCCATGCCGCGTACATTGCAGGAGAATGCATCAGAAAGCAGGTCCTGTCCGGCACCATAAAGCTTGAGTTTCTTGGCGACTTCGGTGCAACTCACGAAAGTGTTCCAAGCCAACTCATGAATTTGCTGGTTGTCTACACCAAGCGTGTGTGTCATTATCAACTGGGCGTCATCTCCGCACTTGGTGACATGGAAGTCCACCAGTAGACCGGAATCTTTGGCTTTTTGCATACACTCGTTGGCGGTTGCCAGCAGATCTGGATGCGAATCCGAATGCCCCACAAACCCGCCGACATCGGCTTTAATGACGCTTAATGTGATTTTCATTGCAGTACTCCTTATGCGGTTATTTTTTTGTTCTAATAATCTATCCCTTGGCGCGCTTTAATACCGCGCTCAAAAGCATGTTTTACACATTTCATCTCAGTTGTTATATCGGATGCCTCTATGACTTTTTGATGTGCATTACGCCCTGTTAGTATAATATCAACTTCCGCCGGGCGCGCATGCAATATATCCAGAATATCCTGTACGTCAATCAAGCCGAAATCCACTGCGCTGTTGACCTCATCCATAACCACCAAGTCATATAATCCACTTTTAATCATTTTAGCAGAAGTTGCAAGTGCTTGTTGCGCCTGCTCGGCTGCTGCGGAATTATCATCTCCTTTTTTGACCCAGTTATCAACTCCAAAATTGCATATGTCCACACCGCTCAGCGAACCTAGAGCCTTAACTTCGCCTTGGCTAAACATCTTGCCCTTGAAAAAGAAGACAATCCCAACCCTAAGCCCATATCCGGCTGCACGCACGACCATGCCTATTGCTGCAGTGGTTTTGCCTTTTCCATCGCCGGTAAAAACAGTGACCAGTCCCGTGCGTGGCTGTAGGGAAACATCGCTATTATCTGCAATTGCTGCGTCAGTCAAATATTGGCTCCGTCAAACAAATAATGCACCACGGAATTGCCACACAGTTTAACAATCCGTGCATGTCAGTGTCAATATCGTGAGGTTCACTTGGTAAAGGATATCCTGCGCCTGCTATGAAGATGCTGATTGGGCAAAAATACGATTGCTACTTTTTGACCTGAACCGGTGCGCTGTGATTTTTTGTTGAGCCATCACCAAGTTGTCCGCTGGAATTTCTCCCCCAGGTCAAAGCAGTTCCATTAGCCTTAATGCATACTGTGTGCATAAACCCCGTCGATATTGCGATGGCATCAGTCAACTCTGGAATTTGAACTGGAGTGTATTGATAATTGTTGGTATCATCTATGCGACCCCATGCCCAAACTGTTCCGTCAGATTTCAGCGCTATAGTATGGCCCCAGCCGACTGCAATAGCGCAGATATCGGACAGGTTTATGACCTGTGTGAATTTGTTATGTTTCGTTATGCCGTCACTGAGTTGTCCTGACCCGCTTTGATAACAAGCCCAAACAGTTCCGTCGGATTTTAGCGCTACAGTATGCCATGTGCTTGCTGCTATGGAGGTGATATCTGTCAAGCCTGTAATTTGCACTGGGAAGTTGTCGTATGTCCATGTCCAGCCATATTGTTCGTTATAGTATTCTCCAAGAATCCAAACTGTCCCGTCGGATTTGACAGCGAATAAATTTTTGGCCGAAGTCTCAATCGCGACAATGTTTTCCAATCCTGCAATTTGAACGGGGGTCTTATATGGATATGAACCACCATCGCCAAATTGATGGTTACTATTATCTCCCCACCCCCAGACAGTGCCATCGGATTTGAGCGCGACGGTACGATTTCCTTCTGCCGCAATAGCAATGATATCAGTTAATCCTTGAATTTGGTCCATGCCTAGACTCTAATAATAAGTGCCATATCCAAGCTGTCCTTGATTATTCCTACCTTGTGCCCATACAGTGCCATCAGACTTTAGGACAACAAAGTGCATTTCCCCGACTGCAAATGCGATTGCATTGTCTATGCCAGAAATTTGAATAGGTTTGTTATGCGTATTAACCGGTTGTTTGTCGTAAAAGCCTAGCTCAATCAAATTCCCCCAAGCCCAAACAGTTCCATCGGACTTCAGCGCTACAGTGCAATTGTTTCCTGCAGTGACCATCACAAAACCCTCTGCTACTGGGTGCGAGCATCCAGCCATAGCCGTAAGTGGCAGCAAAACTGCAAGAGCGATGAGGAAAATTCTCCTTGTGATTAGGTTTATTGTTCTCATTTCAGTTTTTTCGGTGGTTTTATGAACTAACGTTGCAGTATTGTACCATATTCTGTGTGCTTTATGAAAAATATGCGTTAGTCTGTCTTAAATGATATACTTGTACGTGTAGGAAAGAAATTGCAAAGCGAGGTGACAATTATCCGTGGAGACGACTGACTTAAATACAGCACCGACTATTGATGACAGTCCCCAAAAGAACAGGTTTTCGGGAAAACGTACAAAAATCGCTCTTGTTACGTTTGCGCTGGTAATTCTGCTAAGTGGGTGGTTCGTTAACAGTAGAGTGGCCCCGCCAAAGACTCCTCCGAGGCTCATTGTAGAGTGTAATGGCATTGAGTTACCAAGCATAGTTGTTCTGAACAGGTGGAATAATATCTACTATGCTCGTCCAAGTGTCTTCAGCAGTATTATGTCTGAAACAAGTGTCGAAGAGTTGCCTTATATCGAGTATGGAGAACTAATTAAAGTGAGAGTGGACGGGCGTGTTCCCATAGATATTTCGATTAATAAATGGTTCCTGAAAGAAGATGGGAGTATATTGCATGGACCTAGTGGAATGGGTGAACATAATGGTGAATATATGTTTGCTAATCCCCGAACTTATTCGCTAAACCCATATAGCACAAGGACTACTTCCGAAGTGACAGAGAGTGAGTTCGGTGCAATAGTGGGATACAGTATCACATGCACATGGGGAAATAACACGTGTGAATATGGGTTTATCGTATTAGCTGACCCAGAACCAATGCGTATTCCGCACATACCTGGGGAGCCGGACAAAAGTTATCAGACTTACTGAAGTTCTTCGCTAAAACAGTGCTTAGAATTTCTTTGTAGGAGAGGTGAACAAAATGGCAGACAAACGATTCGTTACGAGTTATAAGCGGGGTGCAATAAATATTCTTACAGATACCAAAACAGGCGTGCAATACCTTTTTGTTAATGCGTTAAGCAATGGTTGTGCTCTTACTGTGCTTGTAGATAAAAACGGCAAACCAATGGTTGATGAGAGTGCCATAGCCTATATGGATTAGGTTTCTGCTCTGCTTGATGCAACAGCGCTCATTGCCCATTCCGCATTCTCCATTTTGTGCGCGCTATTGTGGCATGTGCGTATGTCGAAACCGAAACTCTAAAATTTTTTCTGCTATGGGAGTAGCACGGCCTGAGTCGCAAATGGATTTTTGAGTGACAATTCTTTTATGAAAATGCTAAAATTTATGGGTATTATTTTTAAAGGAAGGGTAATGCAATTATGGAAGTTATTCAGGCAATGAACGGGTATGGGCATGAGAGAATTACGTTTGTTCACGATAAATCGGTAGGGCTTAACGCCATTATTGCGCTCCATAGTACTGTATTGGGACCGGCACTTGGTGGGACGCGTTTTTGGAATTATGCCTCTGAGAGCGATGCGCTGTTTGATGTGTTGCGTTTGTCCAGAGGGATGACGTTTAAAAACGCAGCGGCTGGTCTTAAACTCGGTGGCGGCAAAGCAGTAATTATTGGTGATCCGGCGAAATTGAAGTCCAGAGAATTCTTCCGCGCATACGGCAAGTTTATTGATGCCTTTGGCGGTGCGTATTATACGGCAGAAGACGTGAATACTAATGCCACAGATATTTCCTATATAAATGAGGTTACGAAATTTGTATCAGGGACTCCTGAAATAAGCGGTAACCCTTCACCTTTTACTGCCCGCGGTGTATATATGGGCATGAAGGCGGGCGCCAGTGTTAGATTCGGCTCGGATTCTCTGAGCGGCAAAACAGTCGCGGTGCAGGGTCTTGGAAGCGTGGGTTATTTGCTGTGTGAGCGTTTGCATAAGGATGGGGCTAATCTGAAAGTATATGACATTAACGCAGCTGTTATGGACAAAGCTGTAAAAGAACTTGATGCGGTTCCTGTCTCAGGCGACGAAATATTGACGACAGAGTGTGATATTTTCTCACCTTGCGCCATGGGTGCGGTGCTGAACACAAACAATGTCGGAAAGCTAAGGTGTAAACTCGTGGCTGGTGCGGCCAACAATGTTCTTTTGGATGCTGCCACGGGAGATGCATTGAGCAGCATGGATGTTTTGTACTTGCCGGATTATATTATCAATGCCGGCGGCGTAATTAATTGCGGCATGGAGATACCTAACGGTGACTACGATGTCGATGTAATTAACGCTAAGGTTGACCAGATTTACGACACGACACTGAAAATAGTAGCCCTCTCAAAAGAAAAACAAATTAGTACGTATAGAGCGGCAGATGAGTATGCCGAGGGTATTGTAGCCGCAGGAAAGAAATAATCTTAAGGCGAGTCACTTAGAATTTTTAACAAGAGCCGGATATGACGAAGTATCTGGCTCTTGTTTATAGCTGTTTTGTTAAGGCATTTCAGTGTTTTGGGAGTTGCGAATAAGCCATCATGGCTTGGCAGATTTTCCATACGTATGCCTGCAAATTGCTTGTTATTAACTGCTGGATTAGAATGTGCCAATGAGAATTGTTCGATTTAAAATTGGTGCTCGTATCAGCTATGGCGTTGTCGAAAATCAAATTGTTAAACAGCTTAAAGGTATTCCGTTTGCTGCCATCCGCTACACCGGGCAAAGCTTTTGTTTGAGCGATGTCAAATTGCTGGCTCCCTGCTGCCCCAGCAAAATTGTAGCTATCGGTCTCAACTACAAGTCGCATGCAGCGGAATTGAAATACGACTTACCTGAGTCGCCTCTAATGTTTCTCAAGCCTTCCACGGCGGTTATTGGGCACGGAGACGACATAATTTATCCTGCTATTTCTAAACAGGTGGATTTTGAGGGTGAGTTGGGTATTGTTATTGGCAAGAGGGCGCATATTGTGCCAATTGATGACGCTTTCAAATACGTGTTTGGTTATACGTGCTTCAACGATGTTACGGCCCGTGACCTGCAAAAGAAGGATGGACAGTGGGCGCGTGCCAAAGGGTTTGATACTTTTGCCGCTGTTGGTCCCTGGATAGAAACAAAACTGGATACGTCTGCACTCGAACTGGAAACACGTCTCAATGGAGAGTTGCGGCAGAGTGGCAATACTGCAAATATAATTTTTTCTGTGGCTGAACTTGTGAGTGCCGTCTCGCAGGTGATGACGCTGTTACCTGGCGATATTATTGCTAGCGGTACACCTGCAGGCATTGGGGCAATGCAGGAAAGTGACGAGGTTGAGGTGAAAATTGAAGGTATCGGTAGCTTGCTGAATAGAGTCCGCCTCCACTAACGCTAGTCTGACGGGTTTTGGTGTGCCTTCGCCAAAAAATCCAACACTACATCTCTTGTGCTTGTTTCTTTAAGTCATAAAGCTTAGTGATGGCATCAAGCGGCGAGAGCGAATCGATATCAAGCTTTTCCAACTCGTGTACCAAATCTGTTTTCGGCGCAAAGAAAGACAACTGGGGTGTGCTTTGCGGAGGTTTTTCATCAGGTGATGCTGACAGGGATTTATTGCTGCCAGAGTTTTCCAGCTCGGCGAGAATAGCGCTTGCCCGGTTGATAACCAAACGCGGCAAGCCTGCCAGTTGTGCTACGTGTATGCCGTAGCTTTTATCCACTCCGCCGGGTATGATTTTGTGCATAAACACCACCTCGCCATGCTCTTCCGACACTGCCACGTTGAAATTGCGTACGTGAGGCAGGTAATCGGCAAGTGCTACCAACTCGTGATAATGCGTGGCAAAAAGTGTGCGTGTGCCTTTCAGAGTATTATGGATGTACTCTACTGTTGCCTGAGCGATAGCCAATCCGTCGTAAGTGCTGGTGCCGCGCCCGATTTCATCCAGTATGAGCAGGGAGAGCGGTGTGGCATTGTTGAGGATATTTGCCGCCTCCACCATCTCCACCATGAATGTAGATTTGCCAGAGGATAAATCATCCCGTGCGCCAATGCGTGTGAAAATATGGTCCACCAGTCCTATGGTGGCCTTTGACGCCGGGACGTAACTTCCTATTTGTGCCATGAGTGTGATGATAGCTGTCTGTTTTAGATATGTGGATTTTCCGGCCATGTTGGGACCGGTAAGGATGATGATTTGCCCTTCTTGTGCTGACAATCTCACATTGTTGGAAACATACTGCCCCGTGGGCAACGCGCGTTCCACCACCGGATGCCGCCCATCAATGATTTCTAGTTCCTGCCCATTGGTTAGTTCAGGTCTTGTGTAGCCGTAGCGTAGTGCCACCTCACCCAGCGCGGCAAACACGTCCAATTCGGCAAGGACGCTTGCGACAGTGCGCAACACCTCTGATGATAGGGCAATTTGACGGCATATCTGCTTGAAGAGGGATATTTCCAGTTCCTCTAGGCGTTCACGGGCATTAAGAATACGCGATTCATACTCTTTCAGTTCTGTCGTGAAATAACGTTCCCCGTTGGCTGTTGTCTGCTTGCGGATATACTCCGGCGGCACCAGCGCCAGATTTGATTGTGATACCTCGATATAGTAGCCGAATATGTTATTGAAGCTGATTTTGAGGTTTTTAATGCCTGTTCTCTCGCGTTCTTGCCGCTCCAACCCTGCCAGATACTGGCGCGCATCGTGAGATGCCGCTTTTAGCTCATCCATCTCGGGGGAAAACCCGCCTCTTATGACGCCGCCTTCACCGACGGCGGACGCAGGATTGTCTTCTATAGCGTTGGCGATAAGCTGAACAATAGCCTCCTGAGGTTCCAATCCTTTCTTTAGCCATGTGGCGTCTGATGGCAACAGGCGTTGCAGTTGCGGCACGACGTCAAGACTATAGCGCAGGGCTACCAACTCACGCGGAAGCACTGTTTCGTTGTGAATGCGGTTTACCAAACGCTCAATATCGGGTATTTTGTCCAATAGTGCTGTAATCTCGCGCCGCAATAATGAATCGATGAAAAAGCAGTTTACAGCATCTTGGCGGCGCTTAAGTTCCGGAAGTTGCATAAGCGGCTGACTTAGCCATCGCTTTAGCAGTCTGCCTCCCATAGCTGTTTTGCTTTCATCAAGTACATCAAGTAAAGAGCCCTGTGTAGTGCCTGAGGCTAAGCCTTTGAAAACTTCTAAATTGTCGCGAGAAATGCCATCAATTGACATAAATGCGTCTGTGGAGTACGTAGATAATCGCGTCAGTTGCTCCAGAGCCTGCTTTTGCGCGGTTTCAACGTAGTGTAGCGCAGCCCCTGCCGCACGTATGGCCTGCGGCAATTTTGTGCAGCCGTATCCTTCCAATGTGGAGGATTTGAAATGTTCCAACAAGGTTCTCTGTGCTACAGCCATATCAAACCAGCGTGCTTCCATGCGGTTAATCGGTGCGGCTGGCTCAAACTCGGGTAATGCATCTTCCTCGGATATCACAATCTCAGCAGGGGCAAGCCGCTCCAGTTCGGTGCGCAGCTTATCTGTGGCAAACTGTGTGCATGCGAACTCAGACGTTGTGATATCAATATACGCCAGCCCTACCCATTCTCCGGCAGATGCCACGCAGGCCAGGTAGTTATTTGATTTGGATTGCAATAATCCGGGTTCAATAATAGTTCCGGGTGTTACCACACGTACAACGTCGCGCTCTACCAGTCCTTTGGTGGCGCCGGGCCTGGTAAGCTGCTCACAAATTGACACGCGATGCCCTGCTTGGATTAGTTTCCCAAGATAATCATCAAGCGCATGATATGGGATGCCGGCCATTGGTACTTGCACACCCTTGCCCATACTTCGTGACGTGAGTACCAGACCCAAAACGCGTGAGGTAATTCGGGCATCTTCATCAAAGGTTTCATAAAAATCGCCCAGTCTAAAAAGCACAATAGCATCTGGATGCTGGTTTTTGATGCTTAGATACTGGGAGCGAATTGGTGTTGTTGCTTCTTTCATGACGTTGTCTATTCTACTAAAAATGTGGCTCGAAATAAAAGCTTACAAAGATGGCGCTTATAGGATACAATAGTTTTAAATATCACTGAGGAGCAAATTATATGACGGAAATTGAAAACAAGGAAATATTGACGCTGCTTAAAAGCATTGATAAACGGCTGGAAGATATTCACTACCATCTTTCGGATATAAAGCGGGAAATGCCCAAAGTCCCGTATTATGGCGATATGTTGCAGGATGTTGTTAAGGCTATTGAAAGCCGCTTGTGAAAGTTTGATTGTGGCTTAAGGCAAGAGAGAGTTGTTTGCGTGAATGCGTATTAATTGATACGTCTTTTTATGTGGTTTTGTAACAAATATAATTTTGTGGTACAGTGCTCAAATGCTATAATGTCCTATTAATTCATCTTGCGGAGGATAGTTTGAAATATACAATGGTGGCGATTGATCTTGATGGTACGTTGGTTGATAAGAATAACCATATTGCCATAGAAGATAAACAGGCAATAACGCGTTTGGTGAATTCTAGCGTTACCGTGGCTTTGTGTACAGAGCGTGTAGTACAGTCTGCCATGCCTGTTGTTGAAGAATTGGGAATAAGAACTTACCATATGTTCTACGATGGAGCGTTTATTGCCAATCCGCACACTAAATTCGAGTTATACTCTCAGGCAATTGAGGCTACGCTTTTGCAAGAGGTTGTTGATTTTTGTCGACAGCACAACATCCATCTTGGGTTGTATGCTAATGGAGGGGATTTTTCCGGTGGCAACCCGCTCGGAGAACATTGGGCGGCTGCCATTACTACAGATTTTCTCTACACTGAGCATCCAAATTGGTCAGACGTAATTCACCGCGATTTCTTAAATATTGAGCCGACGAGAGTTAATTTCGACGACATCGTTGGTAAAAAAAGTATATGTAAGGCAGAGTTGATGGTAAATTGCGATGAGGAAGCGATACAGGCCAAACAATTAAAGGATTATTTCGGAGATAGGTTGCACTATTCCATGGCGTACTCTCCTGCGTTATCAGATATTGACTTTATAAATATATTGCATCCATATGTAAGCAGAGGCGATGCACTTATGAAACTTATGGAGTGCTGGGGCATTGCGCCGCCTGAAGTGGTTGCTATTGGTGACGGTTTGAATGATATCTCGCTTTTGAAAACAGCAGGGATATCTGTGGCTATGGGAAATGCATGTTCTGATTTGAAACAAATCGCATCATATATAACTAATCCTATTGAGGAACATGGAGTGGCAAAAGCTATCAATTTCTTTTTCCCCGTATAGTTAGCATCTCTACGAATTGATAGTGTGGTTTAGCAAGTTTTGCAAACTGATTCAGAAATGAATTACCTGCAACCCCTTGATTTTTTGGGCAATCTGAGATGTTATCCCGCGCACTTGCATAAGTTCTTCAACGCTTGCCTCTCTTACTCCGGTAAAGGACCCGAAATGTTTAAGCAGTGCCTGCCGGCGTTTAGGACCAATGCCTGACACGTGGTCCAGCATAGGTTTAAGAGTTTTGTGCTTACGTATATTTCTATGATATGTGACAGCAAAGCGATGGGCTTCGTCGCGCACCTGTTGTAGTAGTTGAAGCCCGTGAGAAGTTACTGGCAACCTGATGGGTGAGGATTGTTCAGGAATAAAGATTTCTTCTCGCTCCTTGGCTAATCCCAATATGGGGATGCTTTCACCAGCACTTTGCTGCATAGCTTTGCACGCCGATGAAAGCTGCCCTTTGCCGCCGTCAATTAAAATCAGGTCAGGATGATTCCATCCACTATCACCATGCTTTTCTATTGTATGGGAAAATCGTCTGCATAGCACTTCACCTAACATAGCGAAATCGTTAGCACCGTTGACCGACCGTATGCGGAAACGTCGGTAGAGAGCAGGAGCGGGCATACCATTCTCAAAAACCACCATACTTCCCACTGCCAATTTCCCCTGTATATTTGAAATATCGTATCCTTCAATACGCTTTGGTTCGGATGGCAGGTTTAGCTTTTCTTTCAGTTCGCTCAGTGCCATTTCTATGGCAAATGGTTGCGCAAGATTTTTGATGCGCAACTGCTCAATGCCTCTTGCAACATTTTCTTCTACTGTGCGCAATAGTTCGCGGGCAGGACCGCGTTTAGGTACGCGCAATACCACATTCCCGCCTCGCTTGGACACCAGCCATTTTTGTATGACGGATTTATCGTTTACGGGGTGTTGTAGCAAAATCAGGGGAGGTACACTGATGGTAGCAGAATAATATTGCTGTATGAAGTCGGTCATAATTTGCTGTGGAGCCTCTTCGCCTACGCCGGTAAGTGTGAAAATTTCCCTTCCAATAAGTTTGCTGTCGCGCACAAAAAACACCTGTACTGTGGCTTGGTCATTGTCTGTGGCGAAGGCAATGGCATCTTGGTTTCCCTTCACCTTGATGGACATTTTTTGCCACGCTACGACTTGCTGTATTGCCTTAATTTGATCGCGTATCCATGCTGCACGTTCATATCGCTGCAGTTTGGATGCCAGTAACATCTGCTCATATAGGCTCATTTCCAGCGTTTTTTGACGCCCCTCAAGAAATAGAATTAAATCGTTAATTATTCCGATGTACTCATCACGGGCAACTTTGCCGGTGCAAGGTGCAATGCAGTGCCGCATATCGTACTCCAAGCATGGCCTGCGCAAACGCCCATCCAGCCTGACGTCGCAACTGCGGAATGGAAAGAGTGATTTAACCACGTCAAGCGCACGTTTTATGGAATGCCGATTGGCAAATGGACCGAAATAGCGTGCTCCGTCGGAAGAAATACTACGTACTACCTGTACGCGTGGCCAGTTTTCGTTTAGGGCTATTTTCAGATAAGGAAATCCCTTATCGTCCTTGAGACGGATATTGAAGTGAGGTCGGAACCTTTTTATTAAATTAAGCTCAAGTACAAGGGCTTCTTCCTCTGATGACACCACAAAAAATTCAAAATCAGCTACATTTGCCACCATCTGTTCAGGTTTGATGTCATGCCCTGCTTTCATGAAATAACTCTTAACTCTATTGCGCAAATTAACAGCTTTGCCGACATAAATTACCTTGGACTTAGCGTTCTTCATGACGTAGACGCCGGGTTCTTTGGGAAGCTGTTTTGCGCGTATCAACAGAGGGTTTAACTTAGCTGGCATAGTGCTATTTTAGCATAGTCAAGACTTTTGAATATCGATAAAAACAATAAAATATTGCGCAAAATCCAGTTGTCTGGCATTGTGTGTTATGTTAAAATTGGTGCAATTCACAGTGAGGTGACATGTGAGACAAGATATCGATGGCTTTTTGAACTACCTTCGTGTGGAAAAGGGATTTTCCTCCAATACTACCTCGGCCTATGCCAATGACTTAAACCAGCTGGCGACTTTTGCAGAAGACTCAGCTGGTGGCAAAGGTATTAATAATCCGACTTGGAACTCGTTTGACCGAACTGTCATGCTGGGTTATCTGCTTAATCTTAAAGAACGCGGCTATGCTACGACTACAGTGGCACGTAAGGTAGCCGCTGCCAAGAGTTTCTTTGGTTTTTTGGTGTCCGACGGAAAAATCAAAACCGACCCCACAGAGGATATTAGCTCGCCTAAAGTAGGTAAGGACTTACCTGAAACGCTGTCAGTGGATCAGGTGCGTGCGCTTATTGAGCAACCAGCTAATATCAATACCCCTGAAGCTAAGCGCGACCGTGCCATGCTGGAACTATTATATGCCAGTGGCATGCGTGTTTCAGAACTTGTCGGGTTGAATGTTGATGACATAGATACCAAAAATGGTTTTGTACGACCTTTCGGCAAAGGTAATAAAGAGCGCATGGTGCCTGTGTATGCGCAGGCAGCGCAATCGGCTGAGGTATATGCAAACGAGGTTCGCCCGCAGTTTGTACGTTCCAAAACAGAGAAAGCTTTTTTTGTAAATCAGCGTGGTGAGCGTTTGACGCGCCAAGGCTTGTGGCAGATTTTGAAAGGATATGCTAAGAACATAGGATTGGAAAAGCGTGTCAAGCCGCACACTTTGCGCCACAGTTTTGCCACTCATATGCTTAGCGGCGGCGCTGATTTGCGCTCAGTACAGGAACTTTTAGGTCATGCCAATATTTCGACTACTCAGATTTATACCCATTTAACATCGGAGCATATTCACAAGGCTTATGACAAGGCTCATCCGCGAGCCAAAATGTCAGGCGCGTCATAATATAATTAAAGAAAGGGCTTAACGCATGGCTCGCAATATTCATCAAAGACGTACAAAAAATCATAAAGACCATAAAGCTACTCAGGTAGCCAGACCCACGGAAATATACAGTGGAGAAGAAATAATGGAGCAGGTGCCTGTTGCTGCAGCGGTGCCTCCAGCGAAACATCATGTTGTAATGGGGAAAGGTGGCATCAGTCAAGACGTTATGGATGCCCGTGCGGCTGAACTGCCATGGGAACTGAAGCGAATTTCGTTTTTTTCTGCCGCTGTGGTAATTCTGCTTGTCGTGCTGTGGTTCATCTTGCGTTAGTGCAACGCTACCGACAGGCATTGTCTGGGTTTATTTTGAGCTAATCCGTCTTCACGTAGGCGTTTAGTTAATTTATTTGATGCGCCGGGACATCTGGCGCAGAGAGGACGTTATATGAAGCAGTACTCACCGGACGACATCCGCAACGTGGTCTTGTTATCCCACAGCGGTGCAGGCAAAACGACGCTTTCCGAGGCCATTCTTTTTGCTGCCGGGGTTACCAATCGTTTAGGCAAAGTGGATGCCGGAACCACTGTTTCCGACTACGATCCTGATGAAATAAAACGCAATATTTCTATTAACCTCTCTCTGCTACCATATGAGAGCCGCAATACCAAAGTTAATTTGCTTGACACACCGGGGTATCTTGATTTCGTTGGTGAAGTTAAAGCTGCGGTGCGTGTTACGGAGAGCGCCGTAGTGGTGGTATCTGCTGCTTCAGGCTTAGAGGTGGGTACTGAACTCAACTGGAATTACAGCCAGGAGTCGGGACAGTCCCGCATTATTTTTATCAACAAAATGGACCGCGAGAACGCCAATTTTTTTAAGACGGTAGAGCAAGCCCAATCGCGCTTTGGCGCCCGCTGTCTTCCCATCCAGATGCCTGTTGGAACCCATGCTAGTTTCAGTGGCATAGTAGATCTGATAAACATGAAAGCCTATACGGGCTCGCCCTCCACGGAAAGCCCTATTCCTGCTGAGTTGATGGAACAGGCGCAAACATTGCGTGGCAAAATGATTGAAGCGGTAGCCGAAAGCGATGATGTCCTCATGGAAAAATATCTTGGAGGAGAAGAACTTACACCTGACGAAATCGTTAAGGGTTTGAAGCAAGCGGTGGTGGAAGCCAAAATATTCCCCATTTTAACCGGCTCAGCGCTACTTGATATAGGCGTAGCACAACTGATGGAAGCAATCGAGAACTATTTGCCTTCACCAGCGCAGCGCAAAGTAGTGTTGGCACCGGATTCTGCTTCCAAGGAATTGGAATGTGAGGTTTCTTCTGCCCAGGCGGCACTGGTATTCAAAACTACGGCTGACCCATACGTTGGCAAGCTGACATATTTCCGTGTTTACTCGGGTAGTTTAGACAGCAATTCACAGGTGTTTAATGTAAACCAGAGCGCTATGGAACGTATCGGGCAATTATTTATGGTACGCGGTAAGACGCAGGAACAAGTGGCTAAAGTGGATGCGGGTGACATCGGTGGTGTGGCTAAGCTCAATATTACAGTTACCGGTGACACACTGGGTACGCAGTCCAAACCGGCCAAGCTTGGCGCGCTCACTTTCCCCAAACCTGTTTACAGCGTAGCGGTGTATCCCAAGACCAAGGCCGATTTGGACAAGATGGGTACGGCGTTGGCACGATTGGCAGAAGAGGATTTGACGCTTCAGGTTAAACGTGATGCTGACACAGGTGAGACCATCTTATCCGGCATAGGTGACACACAGATGTCCGTCGCCGGGGAAAAATTGCAGAATAAGTTTAGTGTGGGAGTGGATCTCACCACGCCTAAAGTGCCATATCGCGAGAGCATCACAAGTGCCTCGCATGCCGAGTACAAACATAAAAAACAGACCGGTGGTCATGGTCAGTTTGGGCATGTGGTTATGAATTTTGAGCCTTTGGCACAGGGCGCTGAAAACGAATTTGAAAATAAAGTGGTTGGCGGTGCCGTACCTAAGAACTATGTACCGGCTGTGGAAAAAGGTATACAGGAAGGGCTAAGGGAAGGTGCATTGGCAGGGTATCCGGTGGTAGGTGTCAAATGTGTGCTGGTTTTTGGCAGTTACCATCCGGTGGATTCGTCTGAAATATGCTTTAAGATTGCCGGCGCCGGAGCCCTTAGGCAGGGTCTGCTTGATGGCAGCCCAGTCCTGCTTGAGCCTATTGTCAGCATGAAAATCACTGTACCCAACGATTTCACGGGAGATATCCTGTCCGACCTGAATACCAAACGTGCCAGTGTCATGGGCATGAACCCTGACGGTGGCATTAATGTCATTGATGCCCATGCGCCTATGGCCGAGGTATTGCGTTATGCCACCGACCTCAGGAGTATCACTCAGGGGCGTGGCACTTATACCATGGAATTTGCGCACTACAAAGAAGTGCCTGGCAATATCATGCAGAAGATTATCGCAGACCATCAGGCGGAGAAAGCAAAGGAAGCGGCAGCTAAGTAGTACTATAGGATAAAAGATGCGGTGTGGCGCCATTGGAAATATCTGGTGTTACTGCCGTGGCATCTGGTCCTGATTATGCTATTGCGCTTAAATCTGACGGAAGCATTCGGACGCGGGGGTCAAATGGTTCCGGACAACTCGGTGATGGGACAGGAACGGCTCGCTCAATCACAGTGCAGGTTGTGAAAGAAACCGGTTCACTGCTTTGGTAGCCTGTTGTACTCTATAGTTGTCCCCAAACAACCCGTTCAATGCCAGCCAGATCCTTGATGGTTATTATATGTGCTGCTGGCAGTGATGATTGCAGCAGACGCACCACGTTTGCAGCTTGCCCGGAGCCGATTTCAAGCAATACACTGCCTCCTGGACGCAGTTTGTTTGGTAACGCGTTGCAGAGGCACTTGATAACATCTAATCCTTCGTCTCCGCCATCCAAGGCCATGTGCGGCTCAGGGCTGTTGATGCAGTCGCAGGACTTAACATAAGGTAAATTTGCTATCAGTATATCAACTGCTTCCGGTACAGAATCCAGCAGGTTTCCATGGATGAAACTGATGCGTGGCGTAACGGCGTGACGTGCCGCATTAGCACGAGCGACACCTAGCGCCTCCGGTGAAATATCTACGGCATAGATTTTACTGCTGCTTAGATTGACTGCCAGTGCAATGGCAATAGCCCCGCTGCCTGTGCCAATATCGGCAATAATAGGTGCTGGCACAGAATGTGCGAGCTCAATGGCCTTATCCACCAAATGTTCGCTTTCAGGACGTGGAATGAGTACGTTTGAATTAACAATGAAATCCAGCTTATAAAACTCGCGTTGCCCTGTGATATATGCCAGCGGCTCTCCGCTTAGACGGCGCTCAAGCAACGCTTGTAACGAGAGGTACTCTTTATCAGAGATTTCTAAGTCGTGGTTAAAGAAAAATTCCAGCCTGTTATACCCAAGCGCGTAACGCAACAGCAACTCCGCCTCCAGCGCGGCTTCGTCAATGTTGGCAAGAGCAAGACAGTTTTGGATGTGTCCAAGAGCTTCTTTAAGCCTCATACAAGCTCGGATTCCAGTGCTTTGGCCTGTTCGCTGGCGGCGACGGCATCTATCAACTCGTCCAAACCACCGGCGATGATTTTAGGTAGGTTATGCATAGTAATGCCGATGCGATGGTCCGTCACGCGGTCTTGAGGAAAATTGTATGTGCGGATTTTTTCGGCACGCTCCCCGCTGCCAACCTGAGTGCGACGTTCTGATGCCACCTCATTTTCATGCTTGGTGCGTTCTGCTTCCAGTAGGCGGGCGCGCAATACATCCATAGCTTTCTGGCGGTTACGCAGTTGCGAACGCTCGTCCTGGCAAACAACAACCAACCCTGAAGGAATATGTGTTAGTCTAACGGCGGTGGCGACCTTATTAACATTTTGTCCGCCGGCACCGCCTGAGTGGAAAATATCCACGCGCAGGTCTGCCAGATTGATATCCAACTCAACCTCGCTGGCTTCAGGTAAGACGGCCACTGTAGCGGTAGATGTGTGTATACGTCCTCCGGATTCTGTGACGGGAACGCGCTGTACGCGATGAACTCCACGCTCATACTTAAGTCTGGAGAAAGCGCCCTTGCCCCTAATCTCAAAAACTACTTCCTTGATGCTTCCTATGGCTGACTCGTTTTTGTCAATGATTTCAACATTCCAGCCTAGTGTTTGGGCATAACGACCGTACATGCGAAAAAGATCCGCGGCAAATATTCCGGCCTCATCACCGCCGGTTCCGGCGCGGATTTCAACGATAACGTCGCGTTGGTCATTGGGGTCGCGCGGAAGCAGGGACACCTTGAGTTCACCAAGCAAACGCTCCATAGCGCTTTCCAAAGGAACTATTTCCTGCTTGGCCATGATACGCAGTTCCTCGTCTGTTTCAGTATCCAGCATGGAATGAATATCGCCAAGCTGCTTCTCGGCATTTTTGTATTGCCTATAAAGTGTTACAACATCCTCGATATCCGAGCGTTCCTGCGCTAACTCCTGCAGTCTCTTAACATTGGAGATCACATCAGGGCTGGCCATTTCCATTTCAATCTCGGCGAAGCGCTTTTCGAGCAGTGCCAAACGATCTAACATAAAGTTCTTTCCTTACACAATTATTGTATCATAGGCGTAAATTAGCCTACAAACGACAAAGGAGTTCTGCCTCAGGCAGAACTCCTTTGAGAAAACATACAGACAGCTAACTGTCATGCGACTTGGCAGCAGCGACTTTTAACTCCTCGTAGGCTGCCATAACCTCCTCCACGGATGTTTGGTCGTCTAGTGTGGATATGTCGCCAATGCTAGTTCCGGCAGCTACCGCTTTCAAAACGCGGCGCATAATCTTGCCTGAGCGGGTCTTGGGCAGCTTATCCACAAAGATAACATCATCCGGGGTGGCCACTGTACCGATGGCAGTGCGCATATACTTGATGATTTCCTTTTGTAGTTCGGCGCTGCCGACGTGGTCATTTCGCAAAATGACAAACAATACGATTGCTTCCCCTTTGACCTCATCCGGTTTGGCGGCAGCGGCTGCCTCTGCTACGGCACTGTGCCCAACCACAGCGTGCTCCAACTCGGCTGTGCTGATGCGATGCCCTGATACCTTGATAACCTCATCGGCGCGACCAAGCAGCCACCAGTAGCCGTCATCATCTTTCATGGAATAATCCCCCGGTGCATAGTATCCGGGGAAACGTGACCAGTATGTCTTTTGATATAGGTCCGGATTGCCATATACGTCGAGCAGCATGCCGGGCCATGGCTTGCGAATAGCTATAAAACCTGTTTTGTTGGGTGCTGCCTCATTGCCGTCAGCGTCCAAAACCACGGGGTCTACACCAGGCATTGGCAACGTGGCGGAACCCGGCTTCAATGGATAAGACTGAATACCGGCACAAGGTGCAATCATGAATCCGCCTGTTTCTGTTTGCCACCATGTATCAATGATGGGGCAGTTCTCATAACCTATGTACTTGTAATACCATCTCCATGCCTCAGGATTGATGACCTCTCCCACGGAGCCCAATATCTGCAGGCTGGAAAGGTCGTGTTTGGCAAGCCATTCCTCACCATTGCGCATGAACATACGGATGGCGGTGGGAGATGTGTAGAAAATGCTGACTCTGTACTTTTCTATGATTTGCCACCAGCGGTCAATTGCCGGATAGTCCGGCGCTCCCTCATAGAATACAGATGTTAGACCCAGTGCTAAAGGAGCATATACCAGGTAGCTGTGACCAGTAATCCAGCCAGCGTCAGCGGTGCACCAGTAGATGGAATCATCATTGGGGTTGAAAGCCCACTGCAGAGTCCTTGAAGCATATAGCATATAGCCTGCCGTGCCATGCAGAATCCCCTTGGGCTTTCCCGTAGTACCGGAAGTATATAGAATAAAAAGCGGGTCGTTGGAGTCCATGGATTCTGGGGCAACATAAGTGTTGTTATCTGCAAGTACATCAGATAGCCACACGTCCTTATCCGGGTTTATGGCTGGTTCATGGTTGGTGTATTTTACAATCAGTACTTTTTCAACACTTGGGCACATTGCGACTGCGTCGTCTACAATCCCCTTTAGAGCCAGGATTTTTCCTCGGCGGTAACCCCCGCTTGCTGTGATAATAAGTTTGGCATTGGAGTCATTCACACGGTCAGAAATGGCCTGTGCGCTAAATCCCGAAAAAATAACGCAATGTATGGCACCGATTCTGGCACAGGCTAGCATGGCAGTTACCAACTCGGGAATCATGGGGAGATAGATGGCTACTCGGTCGCCTTTTTGTATCCCAAGCTTCTTGAGGGCCGCAGCAAAGCGGTTTACATCATGAAATAAATCGGCATAGGAAATGGTGCGCGTATCACCGGTTTCGCCTTCCCAATGTATAGCTACCTTGGAGCGTTTCTGGCTTGCTGCATGACGGTCTACGCATTGAACGCAGGCATTGAGCTTGCCGCCTGTGAACCAGTGCCCATATGGCGGGTTCCAGTTCAGTACTTTATCCCAAGGTTTATCC
>Ga0123356_10000656_pt1 | contig 38063 bp, 32 predicted proteins | sample TergutEmb28metaG_2_FD_92546 | JGI IMG/M metagenome (GOLD analysis project Ga0123356, IMG submission 92546) | Embiratermes neotenicus P3 segment gut microbial communities from Petit-Saut dam, French Guiana - Emb289 P3 | ecosystem: Host-associated > Arthropoda: Insects > Digestive system > Gut ...
AGGTAGTGGTCGACGTCCACCACGTTGATCGCGTCGATCGCGGCGCCGGTGTCGGCGTACGCGGTGAGCAGCGCGCGCCGGGCACCCGGATAGATATCCATGGCGCGCTCGAGGAACTCGATGCCGTTGAGCTCGGGCATCCGGTAGTCGGCCAGGATGACGGCGACCAGGTCGCCGCGCAGCTTCATCTGCCGTAGTGCGTCGAGGGCGTCAGCGGCCGACTCGGCCCGCACGATCCGGTGCTGCTCGCCGTACCGGCGGCGCAGGTCCCGCGCCACCGCGCGGGAGACGTCCGGGTCGTCGTCGACGGTCAGAATCGCCGGCCTGGGCTGTGCCGGTGCAGGCTCCATGGGCCCATCGTAAGGACCCGGGAGCTCAGCCGCCTAACTGCCGCGTCCCGGCGGGCGGCGCCGACCGGACGTACCCCGTTACCCTCTTAAAAGCCGCCATCCGGGCAGCTGCGCGCCGGCGGGCGGGCGCTCCCGTGCCAGACTGTGTCGGTGCCCGAAGCCGAGGTCGTGCGTGACCTGAGGTCCCGCGGCGTGGCGGAGGTCGACTCCGCCCCCCGACGGCGGGCGGAGTACTCCAGCGACGCCTCGCTGTACCGCGTGCTCCCGGTGGCGGTGGCGTTCCCGCGGGCAGCGGAGGAGATCGAGGTGATCCTCCGGGCCTGCCGCGATCACGGGGTGCCGCTGACCATGCGCGGGGCCGGCACGTCGATCGCCGGGAACGCGGTCGGGCCCGGCGTCGTGCTCGATGTGTCCCGTCATCTCAGCCGGGTCATCGCCGTGGATCCGGGCGCGCGGACCGCGACTGTCGAGCCGGGCGTCGTGCTGGACGACCTGCAGCGGGCCGCGTCCGGGCACGGCCTGCGGTTCGGGCCCGATCCGTCGACGCATAGCCGGTGCACGATCGGGGGGATGATCGGCAACAACGCCTGCGGCTCGCGGGCGCTCGGCTACGGCCGGACCGCGGACAACGTGCTGGGGCTGACGGTGCTGGCCGGGAGCGGCGAGTGGGTCGACACGACCGCCGCGGCCGGCCTCGCGGGCGGCGCTGACCCCGGCCCGCCGGTGCTGACCGGGCTGCGGCAGGTCGCCGGCGACTACCTGAGCGTGCTGCGGACCGAGCTGGGCCGGTTTCCCCGGCAGGTGTCCGGCTACTCGCTGGAGCACCTGCTGCCGGAGCGCGGCTTCGACGTGGCGAAGGCCCTCGTCGGCACCGAGGGGACCTGCGCGATCACGACGAGGGCGACGCTCCGGCTAGTGCCGGCACCTGCCAGCACCGCGCTGGTGGTGCTCGGATACGACACCCTCGCGGATGCGGCGGACGCGACACCCGCCCTGCTGCCGCTCCGGCCAGCGGCGATCGAGGGGCTGGATGCGCGGATCATCGACCTGGTCCGCGCGCAGCCTGGCGCAGCCGGCTCGCCCGGTCGTGCGCAGCTTCCGGACCTGCCAGCCGGCGGCGGGCTGCTCCTGGTCGAGGTCGGCGGCGCGACCGAAGCCGACGTCGCCGGGGCGGCGCGGGACGTGGTAGCGGCGGCCGGCGCGCGCGCCTCGCTGATCGCCGCAGACCGGCGGCAGGCAGCGGCGATCTGGCGGATCAGGGAAGACGGCGCCGGCCTGGTGGCCCGGCCAGCCGGCGGGCACGCGCACCACGCCGGCTGGGAGGACGCCGCCGTGCCGCCCGAACGGCTGGGCAGCTACCTGCGCGGCTTCGGTGAGCTGCTCACCGAGCATGGTCTGCACGGGCTGCCGTACGGGCATTTCGGTGACGGCTGTGTCCACATCCGGCTGGATTTCCGGTTCGAGGAGCCGGGCGGGTCGCAGGCCTTCCGCCGGTTCCTGCTGGATGCCGCTGATCTGGTCGCCGCGCACGGCGGCTCGATGTCGGGGGAGCACGGCGACGGCCGGGCCCGGTCGGAGCTGCTGCCGCGGATGTACTCGGCGCAGGCGCTGGCGGCGTTCGGCGCGGTCAAGGCCCTGCTCGATCCCGGCGACGTGCTCAACCCCGGCGTGATCGTCGCGCCCCGGCCGGTGGACGCGGACCTGCGCCCCGCCCGGCCGCACGCTCGCCGGGCGGGCCTGGCGTTCCGGTACGCCGACGACGACGGCGACTTCGGCAGCGCCGTGAGCCGGTGCACCGGAGTCGGCAAATGCCGCGCCGACCTGACCGGTGCAGGGGGCGTCATGTGCCCGTCGTTCCTGGCGACTCGTGACGAGAAGGATTCCACCAGGGCTCGCGCCCGGGTGCTCCAGGAGATGGTGAGCGGCGGGATCGCCGGCGGCTGGCGCGCTGCCGAGGTCGCGCAGTCGCTGGACCTGTGCCTGGCGTGCCGGGCGTGCTCGGCCGACTGCCCGACCGGTACGGACATGGCTGCGTACAAGGCCGAGGTGCTGCATCAGCGGTACCGGCGCCGGCTCCGTCCGCCGGCGCACTATGCGCTCGGCTGGCTGCCGCGCTGGGCCGCCATCGGCGCCCGCGCGCCGCGGCTTGCCAACGGACTGCTCGGCGCGCCCGGCGTCGCGGCCCTCGGCGCGCGGCTGGCTGGCCTTGACCGGCGCCGCGCCAGCGCCCTGCCGCGGCTCGCGCCGGTGACGTTCCGCGAGTGGTTCGCGGGCCGTCGCGGACTCGCCACGGCTCACGGCACGCCGGTCGTGCTGTGGACCGACACCTTCACCAACTACTTCAGCCCGGAGGTGGGCATCGCGGCCGTCGCCGTGCTCGAGGCGGCAGGCTACTCGGTCGCGCTGTCGCGGCCCGGCGACTGCTGTGGTCTCACCTGGATCTCGACCGGCCAGCTCGGCACGGCCCGCAGGGTCATGAACCGGGCGCTGGCCGGCCTGCGGCCCCATGCTGACGCCGGCACGCCGGTCGTCGGCCTCGAGCCGTCCTGCGTGGCCGCGTTCCGGGGCGACGCGGCCGCCCTGGCCGATGCGCCGGTGGCTGCCGCGGGCGCGTCTGTCCGCACCCTCGCCGAGCTGCTGGCCGCGACACCGGGCTGGCAGCCGCCCGCTCACCTGCGCGGCGTGCGCGCGGTCGCGCAGCCGCACTGCCACCACCACGCTGTCCTCGGCTGGGACACCGACGCGGCGCTGCTCGCCGGCGCCGGTGCGGAGGTGCAGCGGGTCGGCGGCTGCTGCGGGCTGGCCGGCAACTTCGGCATGGAGCGAGGGCACTACGAGGTGAGCGTGGCCGTCGCGCGCACCGCTCTCCTCCCGGCGCTGGCTGGCGTCGAGGAGGGGAACGGGGTCGTCGTGGCTGACGGTTTTTCCTGCCGGACGCAGATACACCAGCTGGCCGGCAGGCGTGCGCACCACCTCGCGGAGCTGCTCGCAGACCCAGACGTCGCATCGGGCGCGGCCGGCTAGCTGGCGAGAAGGCGCGAGGCGAACCAGGCACCAGGGTGCAGCGCCGTCAGCGACTCGGTCAGGTCCTGCCCGGCGGCTAGCAGGCCGTCCGGGCCGAGCGTGCCGAGGCCGTCCAGCACGAACACGGCGGTCATCGTGGTGTGCGTGATCCTCGTGCGGACGCACTGGCGCCAGTTCCAGCACCGGCAGGTCACGCCCGTGTCGTCACGCCAGACCACCTCGCCGCGCTCCGGGTGCTCCACCACTGTCGCGCCGTCGCGAATGGTGTCGAACGGCTCGTCCCCGTCGGCCCGAACCAGCCGCGCCGGGCCGCGGTAGCAGGCCAGGTCCTCACCGCCCACCGGGAGCAGCCGCCGCACCGAGACCGCGTTGTAGACGTCGGTAATGCGGTCGATCCGCGGCAGCCCGGTGCCCGCGCGCCGCAGCAGCGCCTCGACGCTCGGCCGGGTGCGGCTGGGCCTAGCTCCGAATGCCTGGTACGCCGCACGCCAGTCGGCCACCTGAGGCAGGTCGGCGGCCGCACCGCCGGCGAGCGCCGCGCGGGCCGACTCCTCGGCCGCGCGCAGCACCTCGTCACTGGCCCCGTCGCTCGGACCGGGGGTTAGCCCGCCGGCCACGACCAGCAGCGCGGCGTAGTCCGGCCGCAGCGCCTGCACCCCGCTGGCGACCTCGGCCTGGCCCAGCCACTCGCGCGCGTCGGTGCTGTCGTCGGCCCGCTGCGGGCGGCGAGTCCGCAGCGGGTCAGACGGAGCTGGCCTGGCTTCGTCCATGGGCGGGTGCTCAGCCGACTGGTATCGCGACAGCCTGCCTGCCGTACAGCTCGGAGGCCCGCCAGCAGTACCAGGCCACGATGCTGCGGTACGGGCGGTACGGGTCGCCCAGCGCCTCGAGCTGCTTCGGCGTGGGAGTCGGGACGCCCCACGCCAGGCCGTAGCCGCGGCGGACGCCAAGATCGCCTGTCGGCCAGACGTCGAGCCGCCGCAGCTGGAAGATCAGGAACATCTCTGCGGTCCACCGCCCGATGCCACGGACGCCGGACAGCTGCGTCACGATCTCGTCGTCGGGCAGCCGCGCGAGCCGCCGCGACTCCAGGACGACGGTACCGTCGAGCACCTTGGCGGCCAGGTCGCGCAGCGACGCGGTCTTGGCGCCGGACAGCCCGGCGGCCCGGAGGCCTTCCTCCGGCAGCGCGAGCAGCCGCTCGGGCGTGACCTCACCATCGAGCGCCGCGATGAGGCGGCCGTGAATAGACCGCGCCGCCGGGCCTGCCAGCTGCTGGTAGGTAATAGCACGGACCAGCATGCCGAAGTGGGTCTCGGTCGGCACCGGGATCGACGGCAGGCCGCCCTCGGCCACCAGCCGCGCGATGACCGGATCGCGGTCAGCCAGCTGCCGGGCAGCCTCACGTGGGGTGACCTTGCGCGTTCGCCCGGGCGCTTCACTAGCCATGACCCTGGTCTACCAGGAGGCTCTGTCATTCTGAGTATCGCGCCGTTCGGCTCGGACTCACGTCACCGCCGGTCCTACGCTAAGCGCATGACGCTCCCCTCCGGTATCCCCATCAACGACCTCGATTCCGGCACTCGCCCCCAGGACGACCTGTTCCGCCACGTCAACGGCCGGTGGATGGCGCGAACCGAGATTCCGGCGGACCGGGCTCGTGACGGCACGTTCCGGATTCTGGCCGAAGAGGCCGAGAAGGCGGCGCGCGAGATCGTGACAGAGGCCGCGTCGGCGCCGGAAGGCACGCAGGAGCGGAAGTGCGGCGACCTGTACGCCAGCTTCATGGACGCCGAGCGAGCAGAGCGGCTCGGGTCGCAGCCCATCGCCGAGACGCTCGCCGCGGCTCGGGCGGTCAGTTCCATTCCGGAGCTGCTCGAGACGCTCGGGCGGCTGGCGCGGCTGGGAATCGGGGGACTCTACCGGCTGTTTGTCGACACCGACCCTGGCAACCCGCAGCGTTACGTGGTGTTTTTCGAGCAGGGTGCTATTTCCCTACCGGATGAGAGCTACTACCGCGAGGAGCGGTTCGCTCACGTCCGCGATGCCTTCGGCGGTCATGTGCGGCGCATGTTCGAGCTGGCCGGGCTGTCCGATGCTGACGGTGCCTCCAGACGAGTGCTCGAGCTGGAGTCGGCGGTGGCTGCGCACCACTGGGACAAGGTCGCCAGCCGCGACCGCGAGAAGACATACAACCTCGTCACCTGGACCGACGCCTTGTCTGAGGGACCGGACCTGCGCGGGTGGCTGGCGGCCGTCGACCCGCCCCCGGGCGTCTTCGACGAGATCGTGCTCCGCCAGCCGAGCTTCAGCGGCGGGCTGGCCTCGCTGCTCACCGACGAGCACGTTCCGGCCTGGCGGGACTGGCTGTGCTGGCAGGTCATCCACAGCGCCGCGGGGTACCTGTCCGAGGCGTTCGTCCAGGAGGACTTCGATTTCTACGGCCACACCGTGAGCGGCACCCCCCAGTTGCGTGAGCGGTGGAAGCGGGGAGTCTCGCTGGTCGAGGGAGCGATGGGGGAGGCTGTCGGGCGAGCCTACGTCGGCCGCCACTTCCCGCCCGGGGCGAAGGAGCGGATGGACGTCCTGGTGGCCACCCTCATCGAGGCATACCGGCAGAGCATTCAGGAACTCGAGTGGATGGGGGCAGACACCCGCCAGCGCGCACTGGAGAAGCTCGCGAAGTTCACGCCGAAGATCGGCTACCCGGCCCGCTGGCGGGACTACACCAGCCTGACGATCGACCCCGCGGATCTGATGGCCAACGTGCGGGCCGCTCGTGCGTTCGAGTTCGACCGGCAGCTGAACAAGATCGGCAAGCCGATCGACCGCGACGAATGGTTCATGACCCCCCAGACGGTCAACGCCTACTACAACGCGGGCATGAACGAGATCGTGTTCCCGGCCGCGATCCTGCAGGATCCGTTCTTCGATCCGGGCCGCGACGAGGCAGCCAACTACGGTGCGATCGGCGCGGTCATCGGTCACGAGATCGGCCACGGCTTCGACGACCAGGGCTCCAAGTACGACGGCGACGGCAGGCTCACCAACTGGTGGAGCGCGGCGGACCGGCAAGCATTCGAAGACCGGACCCGGTCGCTGATCGAGCAGTACAGCGCGCTGGCGCCGAAGCAGGCTCCTGACCAGCATGTGAACGGGGCGCTGACGATCGGCGAGAACATCGGGGACCTCGGCGGCCTCGGCATCGCCTGGAAGGCCTATCTCCTCTCGCTGCGCGGGGAGCAGGCGCCGGTCATCGACGGTCTGACAGGGGCGCAGCGCTTCTTCCTGTCGTGGGCCCGCGCCTGGCAGCAGAAGACCCGGGATGAGGAAGTCATCCGGCTGCTCGCCATCGACCCGCACTCGCCGGGCGAGTTCCGCTGCAACCAGGTCGTGCGGAACCTCGACGAGTTCTACGCGGCGTTCGGCGTCGGCGCCGCGGACGAGCTCTGGCTCGACCCTGCCGCTCGGGTAAGCATCTGGTAGCGAGCGAGCAGTGTCCGGTTACAGGCCGAGCTGGCGGACCGCCCGCTCGGCCAGCCGGAACTTCTGTACCTTTCCGGAGGCGGTCAGCGGCAGTTCGTCGGGCCTGACGCTCAGCACGTAGGCGGGCACCTTGAAACGCGCCAGCTCGGCGCGGCACTGGGCGATGATCTCCGCCGCCATCGGGTCGGCCCCGGTCTCGGGTACCACCCAGGCGCACCCCACCTCGCCCATCCTCGCGTCGGGGACGCCGACGACGAACGCCTGCACGATGTCGGGGCGCTGGTTCAGGAACGCCTCGATCTCGGCGGGCATCACGAGCTCGCCGCCGCACTTGTAGATGTCCTTGGCCCGGCCAGTCAGTACCAGGGCGCCGTCGGGCCGCACGAAGCCAAGGTCGCCGGAACGCAGCCAGCCGCCCGGCAGGAACGCCGCGGCGGTGGTCTCCGGTTGCTGGAAGTAGCCGCTCGTGACGATGGGCCCGCGGGCGGCGAGCTCACCCTCGGCGCCGGCCGGGAGGTCGGCGCCGGTGACCGGGTCGACGGTCTTGTACTCGATGACCCGCCCGAAGAGCGCCGGGTCGCCGGCAACGCCGCCCGGCTTGGGGTACCCGACGGTGTGCTCGAGGTCGTCTACCGGTGCGCCCGGCAGCGTGAACGTGCTCGCCGCGGCCGTCTCGGTCATGCCGTAGGCGGTGACGAGCTGCTCGACGCCGAGTAGCTTCGCGAGTTCGGCCCACAGGCTGGCTGGCGCGGCCGACGCTGCTGACATCACCGAGTGCAGGCAGGACACGTCCGCGCTGGAGGTGCGGGCGGCGGCCACGACCGCGAGGCTCATCGTCGGCACGAACAGTGCCTCGCCCACCTGGTGCTGCTCGATGGCCGCCAGCGTCGCCGCCGGGTCGAACACCGCCTGAACCACGGCGGTCCCGGCGACGAACAGCGACGCGATGAGTCCCTCGATGTAGGCGAAGCAGTGGTTGAGCGGCAGGCCGAACAGGATGCGGCGACCGTCTTCGAACGCCCGCGCATACGCCGACCCGTAGGCGCTGCGCAGCTCCATGTCATGGGTGTACTGGACGCCCTTCGGCAGCCCGGTGGTGCCGGACGTGTAGAAGATGATCGACAGGTCAGCCGGGCTGGCCGCATCGGCCCGCCGGGCGAGCTCGGCATCGAGGGCCGGGTCCGGTCCGAGTTCCAGCTGCCGCAGCGTGACCGCAGCCGGGCGCCGCGGCGCCGCGCCGGGCTCGGGCACGGTCACGATCACCCGGAGATCCGGCAGCGCCTGCTGGCCGCCGGGCTGGTCCCAGCCAGGAGCGATCGAGTCGAGCGCGGCCATCGCGTCGACCTCGCGGAAGGCCTCCATCGTGACCAGGCCGGTTGCCTTCGAGAGCGTCAGCAGCTGCGCCAGTTCCCGCGCGCGCAGCCGGAAGCTGATCGGCACGGCCACCGCGCCCGCCCTCGCCGCCGCGAACCTGGCCGCGATCATCTCCGCGCCGTTAGGGAGGAACAGCCCGATCCGCTCGCCTGGCTGCACGCCGCTGGCAGCCAGCCCGCGAGCCAGCCGGACCGACCAGCCGGCCATGTCGTAATAGCTCAGCGTCCCGTGCTCGGTGATCACGAACGGCCGGTCGGGGAAGCGCGCCGCCACCGAGTCGAGCAGGGCCGTGAGCGTGACCGGGCGCCAGGGGCGGTGACGGTCCTCGAGCCCGGCGCGGCGTTCGGCGACCCGGTCAGCCAGCGACACCATGGGCGGCACCTCCATCCAGGACGGTAGGTACGGAATACCAGACGGGTGCCGGTACCGCCAGGGTCAGTCTCGCCCGCCTACCACCGGCCGCGGTGCTCCGGTACGAGCAGGACGAGAGGCAGCGAGCAGAGGAGGATCACGGCGAAGACCAGGAAGGTGCGCGCCTGCGCGATGCCGGGATCGGCGCTGCGCGCCACGATGGCCGCCGTGATCGATATCGCGGTGATGCCCCCGGACTGGCGGAACATGCCGCGCAGCCCGGCGACAGCGGCCGCCTGCTCGGGCGCGAGCTCGAGGGTCGCGTTGTTCGCGGCGGGCGTCGCGACGCCCATACCGACACCCACCACCGCGGCCGACACGGCCAGCCAGGCGTAGGGGCTGAGTCCGTGCGGGCTGGCGGATGTGCCAATGAGCCCGACGACGCCCAGCACGAAGCCGACCGCGATGGGCCAGCGGTATCCGGTTCGGCGCAGCATCCAGACCGACACCGCTGCAACGCTGATCATGCCCGCTGCGCGCGCTGTCAGCAGTGTGCCGGCCGGCAGCGCGGCGAGGTGGAAGCGGGTCTCGGCGTACAGCGGCACCAGCGGCGCAAAACCCAGCAGGACACTGCCGTACAGGAAGTTCAGCAGGTTCATGGCGCCGAAGCCGCGACCGGTGAGGAAGCGCAGCGAGACAAACGGCGACTCGGCCCTGGCCGAGTGCCGGACGAACGCCACCGCGGCCAGGAGCGCGATGCACTCGGGCAGCAGGAAGAAGACGCTGAGCGGGCTGCTGTGGCTGCCGCCGAGGTAGCCGATGCCGAGCATGGCCGCCAGCAGCGTGACCCCGAGCAGCAGCACGCCGCGGATGTCGAGATGCGGGTCGGGACGCTGCGGGATGCGGGGGATCACGACGGTGCCGAGGACGAGCAGTACGAGGCCGACCGGGATATTGACGAGGAAGATGCCTCGCCAGGACCAGTAGGTGACGAAGATCCCGCCGAGCACGGGCCCGACGATGCCGCCCATCGGGAAGATGCTGGAGAAGAGCCCGAGAGCGCGGTCCCGGCCGGAGCCGAACCGGTCGGCGATGATGCCGGTGGCCGAGGGCATGAACGCGCCGCCGCCGAGCGCCTGGACCGCGCGGAGCACGATGAGCAGGTAGATGTTGTCGGCCAGTCCGCAGCAGATCGAGGCGGTCGTGAAGAGGACGACTGCGCCGAGGAAGATCTTTTTCCGGCCGTACTGGTCACCGAACTTCCCGGCGAGCGGCATGACCAGCACCTGGCCGAGCGCGTAGACGGTGATGGTCCAGCTGCTCCAGTTGACCTGGGCGTGCAGGTCGCGCTGGATCGACGGCAATGCGGTCGCCACGATGGTCTGGTCGACCGACGCCATGAACAGCGCGATGGAAACGGTGGCGAACAACAGGACTCGCCCGCGGGCCGGCTTTTCGGCGACGGGCCCGAGGGCGGCATCGGCATGCGCAAGCTGTTCAGCCACCGTCTCGTAACCTTACACTGCTTGCCGGCAGGCAAGTAGTTCCGGGACGGTAACGCTGGTGGGCCGATTCCGGAAACGGCGCAGCTGAGCGAAATTGCGGGATTGTGCACTGCTTGCCGGCAGGCAACCAGTTCTCGGCGATAGGATCTCGGCATGGACGACGAGGGCGCGATCAGGCTCCGCCGGATCATCCTCAAGCTGGCGCGCCAGCTCAATGCTTCCTCGACGGGCGAGGGACTGACACCGTCGCAGGCGTCGGTGCTCGGGCTCATCGTGGCCCGCGGGCCGTTGGGCCTGACCGAGCTGGGTGAGCTGGAAGGCATCAATCCCACGATGCTGTCCCGGGTGATCGGCCGCCTCGTCGACATGAACCTGATCACCAGGACGCCAGATCCGGCCGACCTGCGTAGCGTGTCAGTAGTGAGCACGGCTGCGGGCGGGCGCGTCGACAAGCAGATCAAGGCGCGCCGCGCCGCGGGCCTGTCGCAGTGCGTGGAGCTGCTGCCGCCCGAGCAGGCAGCCGCGCTCACCGAGGCGATGCCCGCGCTGGAGAACCTTGCCGAGACGATGCGCCAGCTGGCCCGGTCCGGCGTCGCCCAGCCTGCGAGTCAGTCGCACTGATGCTGTCGTTCCGCCACGCCGCCGTCACCGACGTGCCCGCGATCGTGCGGCTCGTGGAGTCGGCCTACCGCGGTGACGCCAGCCGGGCGGGCTGGACCACGGAGGCCGACCTGCTCGACGGGCAGCGTACAGACTCTGCCGCCGTCGCCGAGATGCTCCGCGCGCCGGGCAGCGTGGTGCTGCTGGCAGAGGAGAGCAGCGGGCAGCTGGTCGGCTGCTGCCGCCTTGAGCGGCGGCCAGGCGCGGAGGCCTACTTCGGCATGTTCTCCGTCCAGCCGGTCCGGCAGGGCGAGGGAGTCGGCCGGCAGGTGCTCGCCGAAGCGGAGCGCATCGCGCGCGACGAATGGGCCGCCACGACCATGCTCATGACGGTGATCGCACAGCGCGCTGAGCTGATCGCGTGGTACGAGCGGCGGGGATACCACCCGACCGGCGAGACGCAGCCGTTCCCTTACGGAAATGAGCGGTTTGGCATTCCGCGGCGCCCGGACCTCACTTTCGCGGTGCTGGCGAAGCCGCTCGCCCGGTCACACTGACCCGGTGCGGCGGCACCGCACCCGGTCAAACTGACCCGGTGCGGTGCCGCCGTCGGAGAGTTATGCTGAGCCCGAGCCCCGGCCGCATGGTGTCGGGGCTCACCAGTCTGGCGAGCCAGCTGACCGTGTCCAAGTGCCGGGCTGCGCGCCCGCTATGCCTGGTTCGGCCCGCCGTCTGTCGCGGCAATCCCGTTAGAGGCGTGTCGCCGCGATGAAACGGGCGGCACGCTCTGCGATCGCGATGGTGGGCGCTTGAGTAAGGCCGCGGACGATGCGCGGCATCACCGACGCGTCGGCAACCCAGAGGCCGGAGAAGCCGCGTACCTCAAGACTCGGGGTCACCACCGCGTCCGCGCCGGACCCCATCCGCGCGGTACCGACGGGATGGAAGAAGGTGACCAGGGTTGCGTCGATGTAGGCGTCGATCTGCGCGTCAGTGTCCAGCGGCGATCCGGTGAGCAGTTCGACCTGGTCGTTCAAGGCGCGCGCGGCGAGCAGCGCGAGTCCTTTGCGGACCCCGTCGCGCAGCCGCGGCCGGTCTGCGGGATCGCTCAGGTAGCGAGGGTCGACAAGCGGCGCGTCGTCGGGACGGCCCGACGCGATCCGCACGGTTCCGGCGCTCTCTGGGTCCACCAGACCGACGGTGAACACCGCCATCGAGGTGCCGTCGTCGGCGAGCCCCTGCTCGCGACCGAGGAGCGACACGCCGATGACGATCTCGGGAAGCGCGGCGGGGTCTGTCGCGCGCGCTCCGGCGGCGACCAGGGCGACCGACTGGGGGAGAGCGGACTGCGGCCCGCGCCTGAGCAGCTGGTAGGCGGTATCGGGAGCGTCGTACAGCCGGCCCTGGCCTTGCAGCTTGTCGCCGAGCCTGAAGGGCAGCATGACGGCGGGATGGTCCTGAAGTCCTCGTCCGACCCCCGGGGCATCGGCGATGACGGCGATCCCGTGCTCGCGGAGCTCATCGGCGGGTCCGATGCCGGACAGCATCAGCAGTTGCGGGGTCCGCAGCGCGCCGGCCGCGAGTATGACGCCACGGCGGGCGCCGACGAACGACGCGGCGTGGGGGTCATCTGCCGTTGTGCAGGTGACGCCGGTCGCCCGCCCGCCCTCGAGTTCTACCCGCTGGACTTGGCAGCCGGTCTGGATGGCGAGGTTGGCTCGCGAGCGCGCGGGGGTGAGGTAGCCATCGACCACGCTATGGCGCTGGCCGGCGCGGATGTTGTTCGGCGCGAGCGAAACACCTGTCCGCTGGGTCCCGTTGAAGTCCTCGCTCAGCGGCCAGCCGAGTTCGAGTCCGGCCTCTGCGAACGCGAGGGCCAGGGGATGCAGGTGCGGTGGCGTGCTCACCGCGATCGGTCCGCCGGACCCGTGATAGTCGGACGCGCCGAGCTCGTGATCCTCGATGCTCCGCAGGACCGGTCGCATGTCCTGCCAGCCCCAGCCTGTGGCGCCGGCGGCGACCCAGCGCTCATAGTCCGCTGGCTGGCCGTGGAACCAGCCCATCGCGTTGATGCTGCTGCTGCCGCCCAGTCCGGTGCCGGTGAGCAGTGGCACGACACGGTCGCCGGCGGCCCGTTGCGGCTGCGTAGGACTTGGCCAGCTTGACTGGCCCTGCCAGAGCTCGGCTGTCTTGCCGGGGATCGAGATGTCCGGATATGCGTTCTCGCCGCCGGCCTCGAGCAGCAGGACGCTGCGGCCGGGGTCCTCGCTGAGCCGCGCCGCTACGACGCTCCCGGCGGATCCGCCGCCGACGACGATGAAGTCGACCTCGTTGTTGACGCTCATACGCTCGCTCTCCTCTCCACAGTTCTCCGTGGTGACTATGAGACGAGCGTAGCACCTAAGCGGGCACTAGTGCCCGTTTAGGTGCTTGGAAGAACGTGCCGGACGGGCGGCCGGATCGCCTCGACGATCAGAGCCGTCCCGCGCTTGCCGCGGCTATCGGCCGGCTGCTGAAGATCGTTCGGGATGGCCGCAGCACCGAGCATGTTGACCAGCATCCGGGTGTCGTCGGGCTCCAGGTCTTCGCGGACGAGCCCGGCAGCCTGCGCGGCGCGAAGCGGCTCCTCCATGAGCGCGAGAAAGCGCGCGGCTACACCGCTCCGTACGTGCTCCCCTGCCTCACGGCTGTCGAAGAGCTCGATGAATCCGATGTCCCGGCGCATAAGCTCGGCGCACAAGACCAGTGCCGCGACGTACCCGTCACCCGCTGGCGCGTCTTCGATGACCTGCGCGAGCCGGTCCAGGTTCTCTTCGAAGAACGCGAGAACGAGGCTCTCCTTCGTGGGAAAGTGACGGTTCTGGGTGGCTCGCGACACCCCTGCCTCGCTGGCGATCAGGTCGAACGGGACTCCCAGCCCGCGCTCGGCGAACAGCCGCCGCGCCGCAGCCAGGATGGCGGCGCGATTTCTCGCCGCGTCAGCCCGCATGTCCTCGGCGCACAGCCTCCGAAGCGTTTGCTCTCATGCCCGGCACCTTCTTCCACCTCCCGGATCTGCACCGAACAGCGTAGATCAGGCGCCGCTAGGGCCGTCGAGTTCATCGCCGGGCTGGCCTTGGCGGGTCATCGCGTGTAGCGATTCCACGCGCGGAGGGCGACGGAAAGCTCCGTCGCCCTCCGCGTGACGAGATGGCTACGACAGTGCCTTGTTGTTCTCCAGCTCCAGATAGGTGTGCGCCGCCCAGGACACCGGGTCGGCGGCGAAGTAGCGCTGGAGGGCCCGGTTGTTGAGAGCGTTGTCCAGCGCGGCCATGATCATGGCATCGTCCAGGTCCAGTATCCGGTGACCCACCGACCCGGTCGTCGGGTTGACTGCGTCGAAGAAGCCGTCCGCGGCATACAGCCCCGGGTAGAGGCTGCGCAGCTTCTGGATATTGGCGTAGGCCTGCTGCGGAGCCGCATCCAGGGCGAGGAACGACGCGTACGGAGTGACAACATCCTCAGTCGAGCATGGCCCGCACTGGTCCAGGAGCAGGTTGGGGGAACTCGCGGTCGGGTCAGTGCCGTGATAGGGCAGCGACGCGATTGTCCCCGGCAGACCCACGCCCTCCACGCCGTAGGTGTTGTAAGCACCGCTGTCATCGGCCGAACTGGACGGCGACAGGCCCCAGACCGGGTAGCCCAGGTAGTGCGTGGCGTACTGGATCTGAAGCTGGACCGTCCGCTGGTCAGCCAGCCCGAAGCTGTGCGTTCCCCAGCTCGTCTCCGGCACGATCAGGTCAGGCATCATCGCCTCGAACATGCCGCCCGCCCATGTCGGGATGTACTTGATCCCGTTGTCGTTGTAGGCCGCTTCCCAGACCTGGAACTTCTGGCCTGTCTGCGGGTCGGTATAGGTCTGCCAGGAGCCGGTCATCCGCGACCACCCGCCTGTCCAGGAGAAGTCCGGATCGGTCGCCGCGCAGCCAGGGGCCGGCGACGGCGGCGGCAGTATCCGCCAGCTCTTCCACCACACGTTGCCCGGTATCTGGTGGTCAGTTCCGTTGGGAACGGATCCAGGCTGGGCTGGCAGGCCCATGCCGATGTAGGCCAGGATCCTCGGGTCGCTGTAGAAGGCGCCATTGGTACCCGTGGGCTGCTGAGCTTGCGGCACACCGACGTAGTAGCCGAAGAACTGCTGCCCGGTTGCCTGGTCGCCTGGCGTCGCGGGGTTCACGTTGCAGGCAGTCTCCGGTCCGTTGTCGTAGAACAGTCCGAGGTTCATCGGCTTGAGCAGTTTGTTCGCGAGGCCGGCCAGTTGCGGGAAGGCTTCGCGGACGATGATCAGGCTGCTGGCCCACCAGGCGTTGCCCTCGCCGGGCACGAAGAAGCAGTTGTTGAGCGCTGGCGTGCCGCCGGTCGCGCAGTCCCCCTGACCAGGGTTGCTGAGAATCTCGCCATTGCTGGTGTCGTACCACGCGTAGAGGAGCCCGTTGAAGTTAGCCAGCTGCGACACCGCAGTGAGCACCGACCGGATCCGGCTGGCGGCCTGCCCGTCGCTGATCAGGCTGAGGTCCCGTGCCGACGTGACGGCCCACAGGTACATGGCGAAATCTTCGGGGTTGGCGTACCGGCCGACGCTTGTCGCAGTGGCCGATCCGCCGGCGAACGTTAGGTTGTCCATCGGCAGGCCGGTCGCTGCGTCTATGTCAGCGTTGTAGAAGTTCCAGGTCTGCCGTGCGATCGATGTGAGATTCGCGCGCTCGGCTCCGGTGAATGCCGTGTAGGGCGCGACCGGGAAGCCGTTGTCCGCGGCGGCCGGCCCCGACGCCGGGAGCAGGCTGGCCGCGAGGGTCGCCGCCACGGCGAGACCGGCGGCCGGAATGGCGAGCCGTAAGGATTTGATCATGCTGTGCTCCTGCCTGGTGACGTGGCGCCCGGGCGGGCGTGCGGATTCGGAACCGCCTCGAGCAGCCGGATTGTGTACTCGTGCTGCGGGCGCCGCAGCACCTGGCTGGCGGCGCCGCGCTCGACGATGCGGCCGTCGTGCAAGACGAGCACCTCGTCGGTGATCGCGCGGGCGCTGAGCAGGTCGTGGGTGATGTACAGCAGGCTGAGCCCCCGGTCGCGGCGCAGCTCGGCGAGTAGGCTGAGGACGCCGGCCCGGAGCGAGACGTCGAGCATGGACACGGGCTCGTCGGCTACGAGCAGGTCAGGGTCGCAGGCGAGGGCGCGGGCAATGACCACCCGCTGGCGCTGGCCGCCGGACAGCTGGTGCGGCAGCTTGGCGGCGAACTGAGCGGACGGGCTGAGGCCGACCGTCTCCAGCAGCTCGTGCACCCGCTCCCTGGCCGCCGCCGACGTCGCTCCCTGGAGGTTCTGGACCGGCCGCATCACGGTGTACTCGACGGTGTGCAGCGGATTCAGCGCACCGTAGGGATCCTGGAAGACCATCTGCACCTGACGGTGGAGCCTGCGCTGGCCGCTGGCGCTCAGCCGGCCGACAGCTAGGTCGCCGAACGTAATGGACCCGGACGTCGGCCGTTCCGAGCCCGTGATCAGCCTGGCCAGGGTGCTCTTCCCGCTGCCGCTCGCGCCGACCAGGCTGGCGGCCGCACCGGGCGCGATCGTGAAGGAGACGTCGTCCACCGCCACCACGGTCTTGCGGTCCCGGCCTCGGTAGGTCTTCGTGACGTGGCCCACGGTCAGCGGCGGGACCCCTCTCGGGGCAGCAGGGTCAGCTGACACGGCTGGCCTCCTGCGATCGGGCGCGGACGTGGCAGGCGGCGCGGCCGTCGCCGAGCTGCGACAGCGGCGGGTTCTGCGCCCGGCAGATGTCCTCGGCCAGCGGGCATCGCGGCGCGAACGGGCAGCCGGGCGCCGCGCGGGAGAGGTCGGGCGGCGTGCCGGGGATGCCGCGCAGCTCGATAACCTCAGCGTCCGGATCGGCGTAGCAGTCCAGCAGGGCTTCGGTGTACGGGTGATGCGGGCCGGTCAGCAGCGCCGCCGCCGGCTGGTCCTCGATGATCCGCCCCGCGTACATCACCACGACCCGGTCGGTCTCGGACAGCACCACGCCGAGGTCGTGACTGATGAGGACGGCGGTGAAGCCTCGGTCGCGCTGCAGGTCCCTGATCGTCTGCAGCACAGCCTGCTGGACGATCACGTCCAGGGCTGTCGTCGGCTCGTCGAACACGATCAGCCGCGGCTCGAGCGCCAGCGCGAGCGCGATGGCAACCCGCTGGCGCATACCGCCGGACAGCTCGTGCGGGAACCGGCGCAGCACCGCCGCGTCGAGGCGCACCGCCTCAAGCAGTTGCGTGCCACGGCGGTCCAGGCCGGATCCGGTCAGATCATCACCGGGCCGCGCCTGCGCCTTCATGACGTCGGCGAACTGCTGGCGGACAGTGCGCACCGGGTTCAGCGCGTTCATGCCGCTCTGCAGCACCAGCGCGAACCCGTTCCGGCGCAGGCGCCGGAGCTCCTCGCCGTGCAGCCTTGTGATGTCGGTACCGTCGAAGGTGATGGTGCCGGCCTCCAGCCGGGCTGGCGGGCGCAGCATCCGGGTGAGCGCGAAGCCCAGCGTGCTCTTGCCGCAGCCGGACTCGCCGACGATGCCGACGAACTCGCCTGCCGCCAGCTCCAGATTCACGTCCCGGACGGCGTCGACGCGCGGTCCCTGTGCCGGGGTGTAGGCGACGCTGATGCCGCGCGCCGCCAGCAGCGGCGGCATCACTTCTCCCGCAGCCGCGGGTTGGACAGCGCGTCCACGCCGAAGTTGATCAGCGTGAGCGACACCATGAGCAGGGCGATCGCGAGGCCCGGCACGAGAATCATGAGCCACTGGCCGGTGAGCAGCGCGTTCTGCTGCTGAGCGGCGTACAAGATGGTGCCCCAGCTCACCGTGGCAGGGTTGCCGAGGCCGAGGAACTCCAGGCTCGCCTCGGCCAGCACCGCGGCTGTCGCGGCCGAGAAGAAGCTGGCCGCGACGAGCGAGGTCATGTTCGGCAGGATCTCCCGGAAGGCGACCCGCAGCAGCCGCTCGCCGGAGAGCACCGCCGAGGTCACGAACTCACGGGTCCGCAGCGTGGCGGTCTGGCTGCGGATCACCCGGCAGCCGGTTGCCCAGCCGGTGAACGCCACCACGAGCACGATCGTCCAGACCGACCGGCCCTGCAGGTAGGCGGCCAGGATGATGATCAGGGGCAGCGCGGGTATGACCAGCGCGAGGTTGGTGACAAAGCCGATGACCTGGTCGATCACACCGGGCCGGTAGCCGGCGATCAGGCCGAGCGTCACGGCGACGAGCGTCGCGATCGCGCCGGCCCCGAGGCCGACCAGCAGCGACACCCGGGAGCCGTAGACGAGCTGGGAGAAGACGTCCTGGCCGACGCTGTTGGTGCCGAGCCAGTTGACGGACGTGGGCCCGCTGTTCTGGGTGAAGTTCGTCGCGGTGGGGGAGTGCGGGGCCAGCAGCGGCGCGAATACCGCCATGACCACGATGAGGCCGAGGATAACCAGGCCGACCCGGGCCTTGCCGTTACTCCACAACGTCGCGAGCGCGCGGGCGACAAAGCGCACCGGTCCCGGCAGACCTCGGGCCGCCGGGCGGGACGCTGGCGGCGTCGCGCCCGGCGCGTCCGGCGGCGGCACCGCGGTGAGAGTGGTCATCGGTGACTCCGGTTCCGGGTGCTCACCGGCGCACCCGCGGGTCGAGACGGACGTAGAGCAGGTCCACGATGAAGATCGCGACCAGCATGCTGACGGTGATCACCAGGAGCAGGGCCTGCATGAGCGGGTAGTCGTGGTTGGTCACGGCCGTGAACAGCAGGCCGCCCACGCCGGGGTAGCCGAATACGCCCTCGACCAGGACTGCGCCACCCACGACCCCGCCGAGCGACAGCCCGAATGCGGTCACGTTCGGCAGCAGCGCGTTCCGCGCGGCATAGAGCAGCGCGATCGTGCGCGCGCGCAGGCCGTTGGCCTCGGCGAAGGTCACGTAGTCCTCGCCGAGCGTGTTGATCATGTTGTTGCGCATGCCGAAGACCCAGCCCGACAGCGTGGTGAGGACGAGCGTGGCGGCGGGCAGCACGCTGTGCTGCAGCGCGTCGGACAGGAACGACAGGCTCGCGTTCGGGGTCACGCCAGGGCTGTAGCCGCCCTTGATGGGGAACCAGCCGGCCTTGAAGCCGAGCCAGTACAGGAGCAGCAACCCCAGCCAGAACGGCGGGAAGGCGCCGAACACAGTGGCGCCGACGGTGATCGACGTGTCCTTCACGGTGTTGCGCCGCCAGCCCGCGTAGACGCCGAGCAGCGTGCCGATGACGAAGGCGAGGATCGTCGCGACGCCGACCAGGACGAGCGTCCAGGGCAGCGCCGCGCCGATCGTCTGCGCGACCGTCTGGCTGGGGAACGAGTAGGAGGTGCCGAACCTGAGCAGCACGATGTTGCGCAGGTAGTCGCCATACTGGCTGACCAGGCCGGCATGCGGCACGCCGAGCTGGATCTCGATGGCGGCCTTCTCGGCGTTGGTGATCGGCACGCCGGCCGCGGCGAGCTTCCCGAGCGCCGCGTCGACCGGCGATCCCGGCATCAGCCTGGGCAGGAGGAAGTTCAGGGTGATCGCGGCCCACAGGGTCAGGACGAACAGCCCGACCTTGCGCAGCACGTACCTCATCCCGAGTTCCTCTCGCCCAGGCTCAGCCTCACGTCACGCCGTCTTCAGGTGCGTCACCACCGTCAGGAGCGAGTAGTTGTAGTTGGTCGGCAGCGTGTACGGGTCGCTGGCGGATGGCCAGCCGGTGAAGTGCTTGGTGGAGAACAGTCCCCAGCTGCCGCCGTAGTACAGCAGCACGACCGGGACTGTGGTGTACATCGTCTGCTCGAGCGCGTTCGTGGCCTGCTGCTGCGCAGCCGGGCTCGTCGCCGCCGCCAGTGTGGCCAGGGCCTGGTCGACCGCGGTGCTCTTGAACCGCTCGAAGTTGTTGGCCGTCGGCGTGTTGACCGGCGCCGCGAAGCTGCTGTTGAGCGCGTTGTTGAAATCGGTGTACGGACTGCCCGTGCCGCCGAAGCCGCCGATCGCTCCGTCGAACGTGCCTGCCTGGATCTCCTGGGAGTACTGCGCGTACTGCGGCAGGTCGAGAGTGACATTGATGCCCACCGCGGCCAGCTCGTTCTTGACCTCCGTGGCCGCCGCGACCCAGTCGCTGAAGCTGTTCGGCATGACGATCGTCAGGGCGACCTGCGTGCCGCTGGCGTTGACGAGCTTGCCACCGCGCTGCGTGTAGCCGGCCTTGGCGAAGTCGGCGAGGGCCGCTGAGGTGTTCTGGGTGATCAGTCCCTGATCCGGCAGGCTCGGGTCCAGCCACTTCTGCAGGTTCGGCAGGATCAGCCCGGACAGGCTCGCCTGGGCCATGTAGCCGTTGACCGCCTTCTGGGCGATGGAGGTGCGATCCAGTGCCTGCGAGATGCCCTCGCGGAAGTCGGTGTTGTTGTTCGGTGCCTTCGTCAGGTTCAGGTACAGGGCGATCGTGCCGCCCGGCGGGAACCAGTACTTGTAGTGGGCGGGATCGTGGTCGACATAGGTCTTCTGCACATCGGGCAGGAACGTGTAGGCCCAGTCGAACTGACCGCTGGAGACCGCGAGCTGGTTAGTGGCCTGGCTCGTGGACTGGGCCGGGAACACCACCTTCGACGGCGCGATACTGGACGCTGCCCAGTAATCCGGGTTCTTCATCAGGGTGTACTGCGTGGGGGCGAACTTGCTCAGGACGAACGGCCCCGTTCCCACCGGATGTGTGTTCGTGAACTTTGCCGGATCGGAAATGCTCGACCAGATGTGCGCCGGGACGATCGGCGTCGCCGCGATCGTGGCAGCGAACGGGACGTTGGGGGCCTTGAACGTGATCGTCACGTCGTTGCCGCTGGCGGAGACGCCGGAGATCTGCGACCAGACGCCGTTGCCGTCAAGCGCCGGGTACTTCTTCAGCAGGTTGAAGGTGAACACGACGTCGGCGGGAGTGAACGGCTTGCCGTCGCTCCACTTGACGCCCTGGCGGATCGTGTAGACCAGCGTCGTCGGGCTGGTGAAGGTGTAGCCGGTGGCGAGGAACGGCGTGTAGCTGCCGTCGATCGGGCTGGCGAGCTCCAGCGGCGCGTAGATCAGGTAGGTGCCGTGCAGTTCGCTGGACGCCACCAGCGGGTTGAAGTTCTCGACCAGGGTCGGGCTGCCGTTGTCACCCTGGATGGTGAGCGTGCTGCCGGCCGAGCTGGCGGACGGCGAGCTCGACCCGCAGGCGCTCAGGGCAGTGGCGAGGGCGGTGGCGATGGCGGCGCAGGCGGCGGCGTATCGGAGGTGCGGGGGGTGTCTCATCGGGGCTCTCCTCGTGCGTGCCGGGCGGGTCACGGCCCGGCGGTCAAGCGGATCCGGGCGATGCCCGGCATCGGGAGGCGGAAGCCGAAGCGCGCGATGCCGTCGTCGGGGATGACCTCGGGCAGCTGCTCTTCGTGCAGGGTGTCGCTGGCCCGAAGCCGCGCCCACAGCGCGTCATCGGGCCAGCTGACATCGGCGGGGCAGTGCGCCACTACGTTGGAGTGCCGCTCATCCACCCGCGCCAGCGTTGCGTGCCGGATCGTCGCGGGCAGGCCAGTGATCGTGAGACGGACGTCGCGGTCCAGCCGGCTGTCGCCGGCCAGCAGCGCCGCGTTGATGGTGCCGTTCCAGACGAGCACGTCGATGGTGCCGTCGTCGTGCCGGGTCGCCCAGGCCTGGACGAGCGTGCCAGCGCCGTCGCCCGTCAGGTCCGTGCGGAGTACCTCGTCGCCCTGATGCTCAGCCAGGTGGACGGCCCAGTACCGCGGCTTGCGCAGGTTGCCGACGGTGAGCAGGCCGAACCCGTTGTGGAACAGCCGCTGCGGCCGCCCCAGTTCCTCGAAGTGATCGCTGATCACCCAGTACGCGACCTTGTCCAGCCGGCCCTGGGCGCTGTGGAAGCCGCTGAGCACGAACGGCGCGCCCAGCGCGCTGTCGTGGACCGGCCCGAAGTGAGTGGAGCCGACGCCCCACTCGGTCCACCAGGCGGGGATGCCGCCGAAGCCGTGCCGCAGCAGTGCCGGTCGCAGGTCGAGCGGCATGTTGCCGTACGTGTGGGTGGAAACGAAGTCCAGGGGCACGCCGTCGGCCACGGCATGCTCCGCCAGCAGCTCGACCCACTCCGCGGCCGCGCTGGCCGGGCCGCCCACCCGCAACCCCGGGTGCGCAGCCTTGACCGCCCTGGCGGCCTCGTCGTAGAGGCGGAGGTACTCATCGCGGCTGCCTGGCCAGAACACGGCGAGGTTCGGCTCGTTCCACACCTCGAACGCCCACTGCGCCACTTCGGCTGCGCCGTACCGTTCAACGAGGTGCCGGGCCAGCTCGCCCACCAGGTGGCGCCACTCGGCCCAGTCGGCGGGCGGCGAGATGATGCCGCGATAGGCGAACACGGTCTGCTCCGGGTCACGGGCGAGCGCAGCCGGCATGAAGGACAGCTCAACGACGGGGCGCAGTCCGAGCGCGAGAACCTGATCGTAGATCGCGTCGACGCGGCTGAAGTCGCAGCGCAGCGTGCCATCGCCGAGCCGCGTGACGACGGCGTTGTCGTCGTGCAGGATGGCGTGCGCGCGCACCATGGTGGCGCCAAGGTCGGCGTGGGCGAGGCGCAGTGCCTCGGCGAACTCAGCTCCGATCGGGCCCGTGCCCGCACCGCCCGGGGTTTCCCCGGCGACGCCGAGCTGAGAAAGACGCTCGGCTCCGACCATCCGCCACACGCGCTCTAGCTGCCCGGTAACGGCCGTCGCATCCACGCGGACGTCGGCAGGCTGCGCCGGGGCGGCGGTCGTGTGGCCGGTAGCAGGCTGAGACCACGCGCCGGGAGGCTCGCCGGCACCCGCCAGCCCGGCGACCCGGTACTGGTAGATCGTGCCGTCAGCGACGCCGGTGTCGGCGAACGGCGGCCCGACGACGGCGGGAACGTCACTGCCGCCGTGACGCAGGATCTCCGGTGTGCCGTCGGCTGCGTCCGATCGCTCGATCAGGTAGCCGGCGGCACCGGGTAGCGGGAGCCAGCTGAGCCGGATGTGCCCGGCGCCTTGCTGCGTTGTCAAGCCCGGCGGAGCGGGCAGCGCGGGCGCTGCCGTCACCCCAGTGCCGGTCAGACGCTGGCCGATGCGCCGCTCCCAGTCCGCTCGTGCCTGCGCTTCCCGAGCTGGCGCGCTGCCGTCGGCTGCCTGAGTGCCGAGGCGGTCCGCCTGCACACCGCTGGTCACACCCGGGCCTGACCCGGGGCGCCGGCTCATCCGCGCCTCCGCTGGCGGGGGACCGTGCAGCCGCAGCTGCCGCGCACCACGATCTCGGTCGGCAGGATGACGGAGAATGGCGGCCCGGCGGGGTCGGCCAGCCGGCCGAGCAGCACCTGGACGGCGCGTTCGCCGAGCTCGCGCATCGGCTGGTGGACTGTCGTCAGGCCGGGCCGGACATGACGGCTGGCGGCAATGTCGTCGAAACCTGTCACTGCGACGTCGGCTGGCACGCGCAGCCTGGCGGCGCGCAGGGCGCTGAGCGCGCCGATGGCCATCTCGTCGTTGCCGGACACGATCGCGCGGGGCGTGCGCCCGGCGAGCATCGCCCTGACCGCCTGCTCACCGCCCGCTTCGGTGAAGCCGCCGGTCGCGGCCGGCGCGTCCGGCACCGGCAGGCCCGCGTGCGCCAGAGCATCGCAGAATCCGGTGAACCGCTCCTGCGCGTCCGGCGACTCTGGCGGGCCGCCGAGGAAGGCCAGATCGTGGTGGCCGTGCTCCGCGATGAGGTGGGCGGCCACGTCCCTGGCACCGGTCCGGTTGTCCGCACCCACGAAGTCGAGTCCGGACGGCACGCGGTTGTTGGCCAGGACGACCACGGGCACGCTGCGCGCCAGCACGTCGGTGTCCTCGTCGGAGAGGCTGCGCGCCATGACCACCAGGCCGTCGACCTTCCCTGCCACCGAGAACGCGAGCTCGCGGCCCGACTCGCACTGTGTCGCGGCGATCAGCACCGCGTCCCCGACCGCGGTGGCCGCGCGCTCCGCGCCGCGGATCACCTGGTCCACGTACAGCGGCGACTCCTCCTCGGCGTCGCCAGACCGGCCGAGATCGGGGAACAGCAGCCCCACGATGCCTGCCCGCCGTGATGCGAGGCCCCTCGCTGGCCCGCTCGGCACCCAGCCGAGCTCGGCGGCGATCGCGAGAACACGGTCCCTGGTCGTCGGGGAGAATCCCTTGCCGTCGGCCATGACTCTGGACACCGTGGCGGTCGACACGCCGCTGCGCCTCGCGACCTCGTAGATCGTCGACCGGTCTGCCACGCTGCGACCCCTTGCCGTCGGCGTAACGTAAGCGGTTGCTGAACGTAAGCGCTTACGTTAGTTAAGCGCTTACGTAATCATCGCTTTGCGATCCTGTCAACCCCTGGCTACCTGACCCGGCAGGCCAGCAGCCGGGCGGCCAGCCGGCCGGGCCCGGGCGCGGAGGCACAATGGTGAGCATGCGCAGCGGAGCCGCCACGGATCCGATGGTGATCATTGGCGGCGGCGTCGCGGGCGGTAACGCCGCCGCGGGCCTCCGGGAGGAGGGCTTCCGTGGCCGGGTAGTGATCATCGGCCAGGAGCCGGCCGTCCCGTTCGGCCGTCCGCCGCTGTCGAAGACCTACCTGCGGTCGGAGGAGCCCCTGGATGGCTGGTACGTCAGGCCCGCCAGCTGGTGGGCCGATCACGACGTCGAGCTGCTGACGGGCTCGCGGGTCAGTGTTGTCGACACTACGGCCCGCACCGTAGCCATTGACGGGGGTCAGGAGCTCAGCTATCAGAAGCTCCTGCTGGCTACCGGGGGACAGAACCGGCGGCTCGAGGTTCCCGGCGCGCAGCTGCCCGGCATCCACTACCTGCGGACCGTGGCGGAGTGCGACGCGATCAAGGCCGAGGTCGCGTCCGGCAGGCACGCAGTGGTGGTGGGGATGGGCTTTATCGGCTGCGAGGTCGCGGCGTCGCTAGTTCAGCTCGGCGTTCGGGTGACGGGGATACTTCCGGGCTCGGTGCCGCTGCAGAAGGTGCTGGGCCCTGAGGTCGGCTCGCTGGTGGCCGGCATTCACCGGGCGAAGGGTGTCGCCTTGCTGGCGGGCGAGGAGGTAGTCGGCTTCGACGGCGCTGACCGTGTCCAGGCCGTCATGACGGCCTCCGGCAAGCGGGTCGCCTGTGATTTCGCTGTCGTCGGCGTCGGGATAAGCGTCGATGTTCCCAGGGTGACGGGCTCACCGGTCGCGCAGTCGCGCGGAGTCCTCGCCGACGAGTGGTGCCGGACCAGCGCGCCTGACGTCTACGCCGCGGGTGACGTCGCGAACCAGCTCCATCCGCTGTTCGGGCGGGTCCGGGTCGAGCACTTCAACAACGCGGAGAAGCAGGGTGCGGCAGCAGCCAGGTCGATGCTCGGCTCCGATGCTCCCTATGACTACGTCCACACCTTCTGGTCCGATCAGTACGACCACAAGATCGAGTACGTCGGTCACGCGTCGGCATGGGACGAGTTCATCGTCCGCGGCAGCATCGAGGACGGCCGGCTCATCGGGTTCTACCTGCTCGACGGGCTCGTGCAGGCAGCGGTGGGTCTGGATCGCGGCGGCGACCCGGAGCTGGACGCCGACAGCGAGATGGCTGCGTGCGCACAGCTGGTTGCGCGGCGCGCCCGGCCCGGGCGGGGAGTTCTTGATGACCAGCACGTCGATCTCTGGTCGCTCACAAGCGAGCCGTGACGCAGCAGCCGTCAGGCGTTGGAGAACAGCGGGATGTTGGCACCGCTAGCCGGGGCTAGGGGGCTGTCCAGCAGGGCGACGATCAGATCCGCGACGTCGGCAGGCGTCAGGCCCGGCCGCAGGTCCGGGTTGGCCCTGCGCAGCATCTCGGTGTCGACAGCCCCCGGGCTGACGCAGATGGCGCTGATGCCGTGCTCTTTGCCCTCAACGGCGATCGCTTCGGTGAGGCCGATGACGCCGTACTTGGAGACGTTGTACGCGGCCAGTCCGGGGAACTTCTCGGTGGCGTAGACGCCGGACAGTGACGCGATGGTAATGATCCGGCCCTCACCGGCCTGCCGCATGGGGGCAAACGCGGCGCGGCAGCACAGAAACGCGCCTGTGAGGTTGACCGCGAGCGTCTGTGTCCAGATCTCCGGTGTCGTGTCGGCGAATAGCGCCCGCGTCAGTTCCGCGGCGGCGCATACCAGGGCGGTGAGCGGACCTTGCCGCTCTGCCGCGGCGACGAGGCGCTCGACATCCGCCGGCTTGCTCACGTCGGTCGGTACCGCGGTAGCCTCGCCGCCGAGGCCGCGGATCCGGGCGGCGACATCGTCAAGCGCATCCCCGTCACGGGCGGCAAGCACCACCCGGGCACCGGCCGCAGCGACCGCCGCTGCCGTGGCGGCTCCGATCCCGCGGCTGGCGCCCGTGACCACCGCCACACGCCCCGCCAGCCAGTGCACCGGGTCACGCACCGGCGGCCTGCCTGCCGCTCCTCGACAGCATGCGCTGGTAAAGGAGCTCATGGGCGTCGAGGGTCAGGCTCAGGTCGAGGTGCCTCTCGGCGTGGCTGCGGCACGCCATGCGGGAGATCGTGGCTGCCCGCCCGGCCGCCGCGCTGGCGGCCTGAACGTCGTCAGCCGGCACAAGGAAACCAGTGACGCCATCCGCGATCACCTCGGCGAGCCCGCCGCGCCGGAATGCGACGACGGGCGTGCCGCACGCCTGCGCCTCGGCAGCTGCCATCCCGAACGGCTCGTCCCACCGGACGGGGTACAGCACGACGGCCGCACGCCCCATCGCCTCCCACACCGCGGGCCGCGGCATCGCCGCGTGCACGGCGACACCGGACCTGGCCGCGCGCAGACCGATCGCCCCGGTCGCATACAGCGTGTCGTAGGGGTCGCCGTAGACATCGATGGGCAGCCCTGCCGCGAGGGCGATGTCGATGGCTTCGGCCACTCCCTTTTCCGGACTCAGCCGACCGGCGAAGATGGCGCCCTGCCCGGCTGCCGCCGACCACGGGATGCGGTCTGTGGGCACCGTGGGCAGCAGGACCGCATCGACGGACACAATCTCGCCCCAGGCCCTCGCCTGGAACGCTGAGACAGTCGCAACGACCGGCGGCCGGGCGGAATCGGCAGCCTCGCGAAGAGCCGCGGCGACGGCCTCGTCAGGCGGCAGGTGCAGAGTGTGCAGCACCGGCACGCGCAGGTCTGTCGCGAGCCCGATGGCCGGCGCGTCGAAGGCATGGTTATGGACCACGTCGTAGCTGGTCTGCTGCACCTGAGCGTAGGCGGTGCGGAAAGCTGTCTCAACGGCCGCCACGATGGACGGGGCCTGCGGGCCCGCCGTCTCGGAGGGCCGGTAGAGAGCAGCAGCGAGCTCCTCCGGATCAACCCCGGTGTCGATCACGGTAACGCCGGGAATCGCCGATCCGGACGCCGCGTACACGTGGACGTCATGGCCGCGTGCGGCCAGGCCCCCGGCGAGATCGGAGACGAACGCCTGCGAGCCGCCGCGCTGTGGCTCGCGGATGGCCGTCACCAGCGGAGCGACGATTGCGATCTTCATCAGTTCAGTGTCTTGAATGCGAGGTCGCGAGGCGGATTGACGCCGAGGAGCTCGAACGGTACCCGGCGCGAGTGGTGCTGGCGGACCGCCCCGGCTGCGGCCGGGAAGAAGATCTCTGCGAGTTCGACCGCCTCCGCCTGTGTGCCGAACTCGACCGCCATCGGCCCGCCGAAGCTGACGTACTGGTAGCCGTGGTCGGCCAGCCAGGCGATGTTGTTCGGCCAGATGATGGCGACGCATCCGCCCGGTGCGCACACTCGTTCCATCTCCGACAGGCCAGCGTCGCCACCGTGATCGGCCGACGGCGTGAAGGCCGAGCAGGCGACCACGATATCGGCGGTATCGGCGGGCAGCGGCAGGTCGTCAAAGAACCCATGCACAACCTGGGCACGGCGGCCGTTGTCGGCCGCCGCGAGCTTGTGCCGGAGGATCTGCCGCAGCGGCAGTGCGGGCTCGACGGCCACGACCTCGTGTCCGTGGTCCAGTAGCTCAAGCGTGAGCCGTCCCGTGCCGGCGGCAACCTCGACGATCAGCCCAGCGGTGCGGGGCAGCCAGGAGAGGATGGCTGGATGCAGGCGCTCGGCTGTTGCCAGCCGGTCATACAGGTGCGGCTCGAGCCGGTAGAGCAGTTCCCAGGCCAGGACCGGGTTCGTGCGAGGATCGCTGCCCTGGCCGTGGACGAACCGGCTCGTCTCCTCGGGAGTGAATACCCGGAGGTCGGCGGCGGTGTAACGGTCGCGTAGCTCACGACCAGCCCGGCACGTCAGGCCCGACCACCGACTTCGGCCCAGTTCTTGTCTGTCTCCCAGACGCGGACTGATCGCAGCAGACCGCCGGGAAGCTCCGGCTGGAGCCGTTCCCAGAAGGACATCGCGAGGTTCTCCGCGGTCGGGATCAGCCCGGCCAGCCACGGTACGTCGGTGTTGAGGTTGCGGTGGTCGACATCCCTGATGACCTGCGTGCAGATCACGTCGGAGAGCACCTTCAGGTCCAGTACATAGCCGCTGGCCGGGTCGATGCCGCCGGCCACGGCGACGTCCAGCACGTAGTTGTGCCCGTGCAGATTGACGCACTTCCCGAACAGGCGGCGGTTCTCATCCTCGGAAAGGTCCGGGTCGTAGAGCCGATGCGCAGCGTTGAAGGACTCGCGGCGGCCGACCTGGACCGTCGTCGGCGTAGCTCCCATGCTCACATCATGCCCCTCCGCACAGGCAGCTACCGACCGCCTGCGCGGTCGCCCGGATCGTACTGGGGCTCTCCAGCGCTGATCGCGGCCCGGTCGATCGCCTCGATGAGCATCCGCACCGCGCCCGGCATCTCGACAAGCGCCTGGCGCAGATCGTCGAGCTCGGGCTGACCGCGCGGGTTGGCTTCCGCGGCCGCCTCCGCAGCCTGATAATCCTCCAGGCGGTCGCGCGCCGTCTGGACCTCCGAGGACACGAGCAGTTCTTCCAGGACGTTGTGGGTCATAGGTGTCCAATCATTCGTTGTCCGCACTGAGCAATCTGGCCCGGCGGTTGCGGAGTGCCCTGCAGATAGGCACTACCCAGTGCCGGGGCTTGACCGACCGGGTGCGTGCCGCCCCTGGGGAGCAGGCGGCGGCCGCGGAGCGCGACGACTCACCATGTGCCAGGCTCTGAGGCATGTCACCGGGCGAGAGACTGCACTTCTCCGATTCCGAGATGCGCCGGCGCCGTGCGGCGCTCAGCCAGGAAATGGCCAGGGCCGGGGTGGAGTACGCCCTCGTATACGGGGCGAACCGGTCGGGCAGCGCGGTCTCGTGGCTGACTCAGTGGCCGGTCACCAGGGAGGCCCTGCTCGTGGCCGGGCCGGATCAGGATGACGACGTCCTCTTCATCTCGTTCTTCAACCACGTTCCGCAGGCCCGCCGCCTGTCCGCGGTTCGGGCCGAGTGGACCGGTCAGCGTGCCGTCGCCACGGCACTGGACCACGTGGCGAGCCGCGGACCGATGCCGGACCGGATCGCGGTGGTCGGGGCGCTGCCGTTCGATCAGTACGTGGTATTGGCCGAGCAGATCGCCGTCGTGGTGAACCTGAACGCGGCTTATACCAGGCTCCGCCTGGTGAAGTCGGCGGAAGAGACAGCAGCTCTGCAGCGCGGGGCAGCGCTCACAGACGCGGCGATCACGGCGCTTGCGGGCGCGCTCCGCCCCGGCGCTACTGATTACGAGGTGCTCGCCGAGACCGAGCATGCTTACGTGAGCCTCGGCGGCCAGCACCAGGTCCACTACCTCGGTATCACCGCCATGGATGAGCCCGCGGTGGGAGTGCCAGCTCAGTGGCCCACCGGGCGCGTGATCCAGCACCGCGACGTCGTCACGTGCGAGCTGAGCGCCGCGCCTGCGCCGGAGTACGCAGGCCAGGTGCTGCGCACCTTCACTGTGGGTGCGCCGCCGACGCCGCTGGTCGCCGAGCTCCACGCGGTGGCGGCCGCGGCTTTTGACTCCATCGCCGCGAGCCTGATCCCTGGTGCGCGCGCCGGGGACCTCGCGGCGGCCGCCGCCGTCGTCGAGCAGGCGGGCTTCACCGCGATCGATGACCTGGTGCACGGATTCGGCGGCGGCTACCTGCCGCCGGTTGTGCCGGCTCCGGGCCGGGCGCTGGCCGATCCTGACTTCGTCCTGTCTGCCGGGATGACGCTGGTGGTCCAGCCGAACATCGTCACCCCCGACGGCCTGCTCGGCGTGCAGACCGGCGAGCTGCTCCTTGTTACCGAGGACGGGCCGCAGCGGATGCACGCGTTCCCGCCGGGCCTTCATCAAGCCGGATGACTCCCGATGGGCGCGCTACTTACGGCTGATCCGGTACGCCGGAAGTAGCAGCCGGGGCTTGCCGGAGTGGGTTCTCGGGGCGGACGCCCGGCCCGGAGTGGCTGCCTAGCGTGAGGTCCGGCGGGCACTTCGGCCCGCTCCCGACCGAATCCCGGGGGCAACCATGAGGGCAATACCGAACCACGACAAGAACACAGGGGCGTTCGCCGGCGGTCGCGTCCGGCTCGCCAGGCTGGCGGCAATCGTGACGGCTGCTGCCATCGGGGTGGCAGCGGCTGTCACGGGAACCGCGGTCGCGGCGTCGAGCCCGACCGGACCGCAGGTCCCGGTGCTGAGCTGGCACCCGTGCGACGACGGTTTCGAGTGCTCGACGGCGCAGGTGCCGCTCGACTACCACTACCCGGACGGCCAGACAATCAAGATCGCGGTGGTCATGCATCAGGCCACCGATGGCGCCGCGCGGCCCCCGGTGCTGTTCGTCAACACGGGGGGCCCGTCCGAGCAGATCGAGCCGTTCGTGGCCAGCTTCCCGGCGATCCCCGCCATCCTGCAGCAGCAGTTCGACATCGTCACATTCGATCCGCGCGGTTTCGGCTTCAGCTCCGCGGTGCGCTGCTTCCCGAGCGCCGCGGCGGAAAGCCAGTTCCTGGCCAACCTGCCGCCGTTCCCGGTCGGCGCGAGCCAGGACGCGCTGTGGGAGCGCACCTACGCGCAGTTCGACGCGTTGTGCGCCCAGCGCGGCGGCAGCCTGCTGGATCACGACACCACCGCGGACGTGGCCCGCGACATGGATCTGCTGCGCCAGGCCATGGGAGCGACAACGCTGAACTACATCGGCCTGTCCTATGGCACTGGCCTGGGCGCGACCTATGCCAACCTGTTCCCGGCGACAGTCGGGCGCATGATCCTTGACGGCAATCTCGACCCTGTGACCTGGACCAGCGGCGGGCCGCTCCCCAGCGGCGTGCGCAGGGGCGCTGACATCGCCACCGCCGCGACGATGCAGTCGTTCCTGAACCTCTGCGGTCAGGCAGCAACCTCCGCGTGCGCGTTCTCGGCAGGCACTCCGGCCGCAACCCTGACTAAGTGGCAGACGCTGCTTGCCCGGTTGCTGGCGCAGCCGGTACAGGTCGGCGGCCAGACATACACCTACGCCGATGTGCTGACTAGCGTGCCGCTCGGAACGGTGAGTGAATGGCAGCAAGGCGCGGTTCTGCTGCAGGCACTCTGGACAGCCTCGGAGCCTAACTCCGGCGCGCCGCCTGTGGCGAGCGTGCCGACCGCCTCCGACGCGGCCCAGCCGGGTACCTCCGCGCCGTCCGTCTACACGGGCCTCGAGCAGGAGTACGCAACGCTGTGCACGGACACCGCCGACCCGCGGCAGCCAGCCGCTTACGCGGCCGCCGCCCAGGTGGCCGGTGCCCGCGCGGGCGGCTTCGGGCTGTTCTGGGCGTGGAACGAGGAAGCATGCGCGGACTGGCCCGCCACGGGGGGACAGGACCGCTACACCGGGCCGTGGAATCGGTGGACCGCCAACCCGATCCTCGTGATCGGCGTCACGGGCGACCCGGCGACGCCGTACTCCGGCTCGGTGGCGATGGCGAACGACCTGGCCCGCGGCCGGCTGCTCACGGTCGATGGATTCGGGCACACCGAGTTCGCGAACCCCAGCACGTGCGCCGCCGTCGACGAGATCCAGTACCTGACCACCGGCGCGCTGCCTGCTGCCGGCAGCGTCTGCCCGCAGGACGGCACGCCCTTCTGATCGCCTTGCGGGCACGTCCGCTTCGGTTAGCCTTCGACCGATGACCACCGACCAGGTACGCGCCAGCACGCAGCCCGACAGCGTGCTGGCGCGTGGCCTGCTCGCCACACGAGCCGGTGTGCTGGCCCTGGCACGCCGGTTCCCGCTACTCGCGGACGCGGCGCTGGCTGCCGGAGTCCTCGCACTGTCGCTGCCACCGCTGACCGATCTGCGCGGCAGCAGCCACGGGCTGTCGCTGGCCATGATCCTCGCGATTGTGCTGCCGCTGGCCTGGCGGCGCCGGGCACCGTTCGCGATCTGCCTGACTATCACCGTGCTCGCCGCCGTGCAGTGGTTTGTCAGCCAGGAGCTGACCGACTACCTGGCGCTGCTCATCGCTTTCTACACCGTCGCGGCGCATGCGCCGCTCCGCCGCGTGCTAGTCGCGGGCGTCCTGCTGGAGGCCGGTGCCGTGTTGGGCGCGGCGAACTGGCCGGCTCCTTCCGGACTGCCACCCGCATGGGCCCTGCCGCTCGCAACCGCGATGATTGCGGCGGCCGGATTTCTTGGCTACTACGTCCGCACCGCGCGGCGCGCCCGCGCCGCCTCGCTGGCCGAGCGCGCCAGCCGCCTCAAGCGGGACCAGGAGCAGCAGGCCCAGCTCGCCGTGGCTGCTGAGCGCTCGCGGATAGCGCGGGAACTGCACGACATCGTCGCGCACAACATTGCCACGATGATCGCGCTGTCCGACGGCGCGGCCGCCACAGCTGCGAAGAGCCCAGCGCAGGCGGCGACGATCATGGGCGATATCTCAGCCACCGGACGTACGGCACTGACCGAGATGCGCAGGCTGCTCGGGGTGCTCCGGCAGCCCGTCTCGGCTGACCACACACCGCAGCCAGGCATCGGCGACCTAGCCGACCTCGTGGCGCGAGTCCGGACCGCCGGGCTGCCGACACGACTGACCATTACCGGCGACCTGGCGGACGTTCCGGCCAGCGCCCAGCTGGCCCTGTACCGGATGGTGCAGGAGGCGCTGACGAACACCCTCAAGCATGCCCCCGGCGCGAGCGCGGATGTCAGCCTCACCTACCGGGCTGGCGAGGTCGAGCTGGAGGTAACAGACGACGGCCCGCGGGAGCCGGGCATCGCGGCTAGCCAGCCCGGAGGCGGGCACGGCATCGTCGGCATGCGAGAGCGCGCCGCCGTGTTCGGGGGAGAGGTCGCCACCGGACCGCGTCCGGGCGGCGGGTGGCGCGTGCACACGGTGCTGCCCCTCGGCGTCAGCGGACAGTTAACCGGAGAGGACGCCAAATGAGCATCTCGATCCTGCTGGCAGACGACCAGTCCATGCTCCGGCTCGGGTTCCGGCTGGTCCTCGACGCCGAGGAGGACATGCGCGTGGTCGGCGAGGCGGGCGACGGCAAGGCGGCGGTGAGCATGACCACCGCCCTGCGCCCGGACATCGTGCTCATGGACGTGCGGATGCCAGTGATGGATGGCATCGAGGCGACCAGGCGCATCGTGGCTGCGGGTACGGCGACCCGGGTGCTGATCCTCACCACGTTCGACCTGGATGAGTACGCGTATGAGGGCCTGCGGGCCGGAGCCAGCGGATTCCTGCTCAAGGATGTCCCGCCGGCCGAGCTGCTCTCTGCCATCAGGGCGGTCGCGAGCGGCGACGCCGTGGTTGCGCCGAGCGTGACTCGCAGGCTGCTCGACGCGTTCGTGCCGCACCTGCCCCACGCGGGCAGTCCAGCCGGCCCGGCGCCGACCGAGGTCGCCACGCTGACGGCCCGCGAGCTGGAGATCCTCATCGAGATCGCCGCCGGGCTCTCCAACGGCGAGATCGCCGCCAAGCTCGTGCTGGCCGAGGCGACAGTCAAGACACACGTCGGGCGCGTCCTCGCCAAGCTGCATCTGCGCGACCGCGTCCAGGCGGTGGTGTACGCCTACGAACACGGGCTCGTCCAGCCAGGAATGCGGGCCGGCAACGCTGAGGAGTGATCCATGCCCATGCCGAGCATGACCGTGATCGCCGAGGGAGATCTGCCGACCGGGGAGCACTGGGTTCTGAAAGTCGGCTGGACATCCGAGGATTACTACACCTTCCTGGAGACCACCCACCCCGACGGACGCCGCGATGAGGGCGGTATGGGCGGCCCCCCGCTTTATCCGGGGGAGTACCTCAACACCTATACAGGGGGCCATGATCAGGGTCTGCGCCGCGTCGTCGTCCGGTCTGACTCCCGGGTTCGCCGGCTGATCATGGAGCTGGATACCGGCGAGCGGCGGGAGCTGCTGCCGGTTGCGAATGACCCGGCCGCCGGGCTCGCATTCTTCGTTGCGCTGCTGCCGTGGGCGGTCAGTCCGGTGCTGCTGGAAGGACTCGACGGGGAGGGCCAGGTGCTATCCGCCTTCACCCCGAGAAATGTCCCGCCGCCTCCCTGGCGCAGGCCGCCTGGTCCTCAGCAGCCCGGCTCGTAGCCCCGCGTCGCGGTGCGCGGCGAAGGAATTCCCTGGTCCTGTGCTCATGACTAGCATTGCCGCCATGGTGACGGCAGCGCAGAGAGGGCGGTGAGCCCGATGGTCCGTCGTCGTCGCCTCGCATCCGAGTTACGGCGCCTGCGCGAGGCCGCGCACCTGACGTGCGAGGAGGCCGCCGCGCGACTGGACTGCTCGACGTCGAAGATAAGCCGGATCGAGACAGGGCGGGTGTCCGTGTCGGCGCGCGATGTCGGCAGCCTGCTCAGGATCTACGGCGTCCCGGACGATCAGCGCGGGAGCCTGCTGCAGCTAGCGCGAGAATCCCGGCAGAAGGGCTGGTGGCAGGCCTACGGCGGCGGGGTGCAACTGCACCTCGGTACCTACCTCGGGATGGAGAGCGCGGCTTCGGAAATCAGGCACTACAACGTGGCCCGGATACCGACCCTGCTGCAGACCGAGGACTACGCGCGCGCGGTCATCACCGCCGGCCGGGCGGGCAGCTCGTATCCGCTCACTCCAGACCGCTCTGTCGAGATGCTGCTGGAACGTCAGCGGCTGGCCAGGTCCAGTCCTCCCAAGGTGTGGGCCGTGCTGGATGAGGCAGCGATGCGCCGTCAGGTTGGCAGCAGGGAGGTCATGCGCGAGCAGATCGAGCACCTCATCGGGCTGACCTCGCTGAAAACCATGTTCCTGCAGTTCATCCCGTTCAGCAGCGGTGCGTATCCCGCCATGGACCTGCCGTTCGTGATCCTGGCATTTCCGGATCCAGCCGACGCCGATGTCGTCTGCACGGGGTACCAGACCGGCGTGCTGTGGATAGAGGACGCCGCGGAGGTGGACCGGTACAACCTGACCTTCCACCATCTTCAGGCGGCCGCCCTGTCGCTCGCCGACTCCGCGGCGCTGATGGCCTCGGTGCTCAAGGAGATCTAAAACCGGCGGGCGGCACCCGGAAATTTTCGTGCAAATTGCAAACTGTCACCATTATCCCCATGCAACGCAACCGGAGCAGCCTGCACCCCCGGACCGGCAGAGCTGCCCGCTTACCGAAGGGGGCCCGGCCCTGACGGACTACGCGCCCGTGGGCGCCAGCAAATGGATCGCCTGCCACTGCTGCGGCAGATTGTTCCCGGCAGAGAATGTGCTCCGCTTCCGCGACCACCCCGACGACGCTCTGTGCGTTTGCTGCGTCGAGTGGCTGCACGTTCGCAGCCGGCCCATCGTCCGCCGTCTGTACCCCATCTGGCAGCTGCCTGCCCGCTTGCGAGCGCGGACGACGCCCAGAAGCCCGTGCGACCAGGACCCTGCCCGGCTGACGCCGACTTGCCTGCCTGACTCGTCGCGATGGATCGCAGGCCGCAGGCCCATGGCGCGGGGTCGAACTCGCGCTTCAGTATCCTCGCTGACGGTCGACGACGTTGAGCAGCGGCTCCCCGAGCAGGAAGCGGCGCAGGTTGTCGGCGAAGAGCCGGCGGACCGGTTCCCTGGTGGAGGGATCGCCACGACCTGAGATGTGCGGGGTCAGGAGGACATGCGGCAGCCTCAGTAGTTCCGGCCGCGGCGGTCGGCCGGCCAGCTCGCCGTCGTACACGTCGAGGACGGCGCCGCGAAGGCGGCCGCTGACCAGAGCCTCGATCAGCGCGTCTTCGTCGACTTCCTCGCCGCGGGCAACGTTGATCAGCACCGCGCCCGGCTTGAGAGCGGAAAACACGCCTGCGTTGATCATGCCTGCCGTCTCTGCGGTCAGCTGCGCGCAGACCGCGAGAAAGTCGCTCTCAGCCGCCATCTGGTGCAGCTGGTCGGCGGGAAGCAGGCGGTCGGCGCCATCGGTGTCGTCCTCGGGCGCTGTCACCAAGCGCCGCGTTGCCAGGACGCGCATGCCGAGTGCCTTGGCCAGCCGCGCGACCTCGCGGCCGATGCCGCCGAATCCGACGACGCCCATGGTGGCGTCGCGAAGACTGAGCATCTCGTAGCCGGCGCGCGTAAAAATGCCCGCTTCCTTCTGCCGCGTGCCCTCGTGCAGGCCGCGTGCGAAGAAGGTCGCGGCTGCTACCGCGTACTCGGCGATGGCGCTCGCAGCCACCACGCCCCGGCTGCTGGTCAGGGTGACGCTTGACGTCCACAGGTCGCAGTTGTGCAAGTTCGACACGCCTGCCTGGGTGTGGTGAGCCCAGGTCAGGCGCGGCGCGCGGCCGGCCAGGCGAGCCGGCACCGGGTAGCCGAAGAGCAGGATGTCGGCTGCGGCCAGGGCGGCGTCGAGTTCTTCGCCGTCGGCCTTGTTCGCGTCGATGACCCTCAGGCGCGGATCGACAGCAGATATGAAGGACAGGTCCGGGCCCACGACCGGCGCCATCACGACGACGTTGACGACGTCCATTGTCTGCATCGTCTCATGATTGCGGCCTGTGGCGGCGGGGGGCTTGGGTCATCAGGCGCGAGGGAAGGCAGCGATGGCGTCAGCCGGTCGGGAATGGCGGCTGCCACCACGACGGCGTGGTCTGTAGCTCGATGCGATCGACCCACTTGACCCACCAGTAGCCCCGCCTCCCGGGGGTTACGAGCCGCGCCGGGAATCCGTGCTCGGCGGAGAGCGGAGCACCGCCCACCTGGGTGGCGAGCAGCAGGTCGCCAATGTCATGGATCGGCAACCGGACCCAGTATCCGGTGACCGAGTGCACGAACACGCTTTGCGCTGTGCCTTCGGCGCGGAGCAACGCGGCGAGCGGAAGGCCGGTCCAGTCCTGACGTGAATACCAGCCGGACGTGCAGTCCAGGGTTGCCCGCACCTCGGTTGGGTGTGCTGCGAGGTCTGCGAGGGTCAGCTCTCGATGCCCCTGCCCGTCCTTGACGGTCAGCCTCCACCGGTCCGGGTCGACAGCGGGTACGGCGTCGAGCAGCCAGCTCGTCGTCGGCATCGCCGCTGGCTGAAAGGACGCGACCTCGTACGAGCCGGTGAAACGGCGCCTGGCCCCTGGCAGTCCGAGGCCGGTAGTCGCGGACTCGGCGGCCGCGTAGAGCGCTGCCGCTCCCGCGGCCACCAAGCCGGCTCGCAGCAGCGCCCGGCGTGACACGTCCGCCCGGCGCGGTCGGATTCCCCGGCCCCGGATGCCCCGGGCCCAGACGTGCCATACCACCAGCGGCACCAGCGCGAGGGCAACGGCGATGTGTACCCACAGGCCCGGCTGGCCGACGATTGAGCGCACGAACCCGGAGGCGTAGCCGAGCCCGGCGATGAGGGTAACCAGCGCCAGCGCGGCCAGCAGCAGCGACACCCACCGGCTGGCACCGGCGTGCCGCAATCCGGCACGCACTACCAGGGACTTCCACGGGATGAGCAGCACCACGGCCAGTCCGCAGATCCCGTGGCCGATGGCCACCCAGCGCCCGTCCGGTGAGCCGATCGCGATCGTGGCTACCCCGGTGCCGAAGGCGAATACCAGGACGACGAGCAGCGCCTGGTTCGTCTGGCGGCCGGGCGGGCGCAGCAACGCCTGCAGCGGACGCGGGGACGGCCGGCGTTCGCCTCTGCGAAGGCGCATAACGACCGTTATACGCCGCGTCGGTGAGCCGTGGCAGGGCGGTGCCTGCTGACAGGGTGCTACTTGTTGATCATGAACTCACTGACCGGAAGCGCCCTGTTGACGACGCGGACGTCGCCCACCCAGCCGTAGAAGATCTGGTTAATGGAACCCCCGTACTCGTAGCCGCCGAGCGACCAGA
>Ga0123356_10000657_pt1 | contig 38048 bp, 28 predicted proteins | sample TergutEmb28metaG_2_FD_92546 | JGI IMG/M metagenome (GOLD analysis project Ga0123356, IMG submission 92546) | Embiratermes neotenicus P3 segment gut microbial communities from Petit-Saut dam, French Guiana - Emb289 P3 | ecosystem: Host-associated > Arthropoda: Insects > Digestive system > Gut ...
AGCCCCCTTTAGGGGGTTGGGGGTTAAAGTGGCGGGGCGTTGCGGGGTGCCCCCGCACGGGGGGTGGCGGAAGACCGCCAACGGCGGGCTGGAGACAGGGGGGTTGCCCCCCCTCCTAAAAGCTTTTGATTTTTACGGAGTAAAAGTTATCCTGCGATTAGCCACCGCCACCGGTTTCCCCTTCGCGTTAAACGCCTTTACCTGTACAATGTAGAGACCCGCCGCGGTACCGCCGCGTCTTGAATTACGACTGTTCCACTCCATTGTGTTCCAGGAGGCGCTTTGCGCTTTTTGGCTGCTCTTCCATACCACGCTGCCTTTGAGATCAAAAGCTGTTGCCTCTATGTGGTCTACACCGGCAAAAGGTACGTAGTATCTTATGCGCGCGCTTCTCGCGGCCTGATTAACTGCTATGTTGCCCATTATAAACTTCATATTTGTGCCGACGCCGGTTTTGGCAAGGTAATCGTTACTGCCTACTACCATGTAAACATCCTCATGAGAAGAAGCGCCGACGCTTATACTGTATTCCGATCTGCCGTTTATGGGTTCGCCGGTAGCCGCGTTAACAAACATTACCTGCATATTCCCAGGCGCAAACATGCTTGGCTGTACGTTGAATGAGAATGTGGTTCTCTGCTTTTCGCTGTTTGTAAATCTCAGCTTAAAGGTGCGTCCGCCGTTAGCGAGATCGGGAGAGAAAGCGTGACCCATTACCTTACCCTTGTCGTCTATGAGCACAACCGACTCACCGCCAAAACTTGGAGGAACGCCGTACTCCTGCGCTACAGGGTTATAACCTGCCATTATCTCACTTACAGCATCAGAGCCGATGCGCGAGCGTACAGTATAGTACCATACTTCGGAGCCGCTGTTTCTCTGCTTAGCCATAACTTTATTAGCCGCGTCAGGACTTTTCCGCTCCGCGTTTGGAATATACTTTGTTGACATTGAAGCCAATATCGGCGGAACTTTAAGAGTAACAGGGGCGCGGCTTCCGTTACGGATAGTAAAGGGGGTTTTTCCGCCTTCAAGCACAGACGAATCGCGCAGAGCTTCGTAATTTCCTGAGTAAGTTCCGTTGATGAAAATTGGACTAGCCCTGTAAGTTTTTGCCAATGGCTCCCACTTGTAAATTTGGAGGCTGTCGATTCTGCTTCTGTTCGCGCTGTTGTCTGTAGCGTCAAAAATATCTCCCAAACGGATGTCAAAGCTAAAAGGCAGCATTAAATCCGTCCACTCTCCCGGCGCCAAAGTAATTTCAAACGGGTCAACAAGAGACGGGCTCGTAACGTCCGTATTAAACTCTATATTCTCAAATTCACGAGTTTTAAGCCAGAACAACCGCCCAGGTTCTAAATTGAAAACAGTGTTATTATCGGAATACTCAAGCCACTCTGTTCTATGCCAACGGAAGATACGGAACTTGGTATTATCATAACCTTCTTTCTCCTCGCCCGCAAACAGCGGAGCCATAACTTCTCTGATAGGCCGCTTGTCAAGAGTCGCCTGAGCCGCGACAGGGACCCAGCTGTCAAGATTTGAAGTTGAAACATAGTTAGTATATTTATTGTACCTCACAGAACGGGACATATTTATAGAAACAATATTTCTGCCGTCAGATATCTCTAAAAACGCCCGCAATCCAAATTTGTTATCAGGCAGACCGGCAATAGTATCTGCCGGAATAGTAAAAGCGGCATTACGGCCGGTAAAATTTGTTGAGGCAACCATAGCGGCTTTTTTTGCGGGAGCTTCATTATTTGCCGCAGAATAATATAATGTAGTATTAAAGTTACCTACATTAGTTTTTTTAATGAAAAATTCCTCATCAAACCCCTTTGAATCAAGCACAGGCAAACGAACAAATCCGCCTGTACGCACCGTATCCTTATAAAACAGCTCCGGTTTTTGTGTGTCTATCATAAGACGGTAAACAGCGGGCGGGGTTGCGCTTAGCTTATTACCTGTCACCCATCCCGACTCATCAATTTTATAATCTGGAGCGTGAACTACATACCAGCAGCCGTCGGTGGTGTTGTGGCACCCTTCGTTCCAATAGTACAGTCTTACGTCATTTATAGTATAACCGGAAGGGATATTTTCCGCCTTTATGCTGAAAGATAAATTCGCCTGCGCGGGAGATGGGCCGCCGTCGGTAACTGCTCTCGGAATAAACCGATAGCCGGTACTGACATATTCAAAATCGGCGTCTCCTCCGCCAAGCGTATTATTTCTTTCGATATCCGCGCGGAATTGAGGATCCGCTATCTCTTCCCACTCATACGCCTTAACGCGAATATTATTATTGTTTGCGTAACCGACGTCAAGTCCATCCCTGCCGACCACAACAGGCTGCTTGGTAAACTCACCCACTCTAACAGAATCTATAATCCTGTTTGCAGACCAATCACCGCCGGTTCTCTCATCATTTAACTCACATACCGTAAGAAATACGTACCACCAGGTTTCAAAACGAATATTATAACCGGGATCCCATCTAACCGTGTCCGGTCTGCCTTCCTCAAATACCGCTTTGATACTGTTAGTATCCGCAATGGTAAAAGCGCGCGAAGCGCTTCTATCTGTAGAAAAGAAATAACCGTACATCAATTTATCACCGTCAAGATTGGGCTCTGTAAGAGAATAAATCATTGTAAAACGCTGTTCGGGGTTGCCGGAAGCGATATTACCAACATAAACGGTATCAATTTTAAGAATGTTTCTAACTGATCCGGGAGGTAATGTAGAAGCGTCGCCAAGCACAGCGTTAGAAATGAGACTCCATGACGCAGCGCCTTCGGGACGCGGCACTTCATCCAAAACCGCGCCGGCAAACCAGTAACGAGTCTCCGCTTTCAAGTTATCGCCGCCAATACCGGTAATGATAATAGAAGTATCGTTAACAGCCGTAACTCCCGCGCCGCCGGCGTTCACAATGGCCCCGGTTGAAGCGTTAAGGCGTATTTGAAAACTCCCGCTCTCTAATCTGTTATTTTCAGGCAGCGTAATAGCGCTCTCCGAATATCTGATAAGAACATACGCGTCCTCACCGTTGTTTTTCAAACCGCCGTCCGCCGCAAAATCAATCTTGTTCCAACTCAAATTCACACGGTCGTGACCGGTTGCCGTAACCGTAAAACCTTGCAGTGAACCAGGACGGGGACGGCCCACAGTAAAAGTGCCGCTGTTGACATTAGAAGCGTGAGCTCCTATATCATTAAGTATTACAATCTCCCAACGAACAGAACGCTGCTCCTGAGCGAACTCATTAAAGTCGCGTAAATCAAAAGCAGTCTGAAAACCTTCTGCCCCTAAAGGTATAAGCGGTCTTGATACAAAAGGCGTTAACTCCGTTCCCCAAAAAAACTGAATGCGAACCATTGCGCCGGCAGGAGGATCATTCAAACCGCCGCTGCTCGTATCGCTTACCGTAATACTTATCACGTCGTTACGCAGATTCTCCTGAACACGGGTCAAATGTAAAGTATTGGCTATAAGATCGCCTCTGTTAATAATGACACTATCGATATGCAAATTGTGAGACGCGGCAGCGGCGGCAACAGAATTAAATATCCCCGCGTTGTCAAAAACAGCCCTGTACCACTTGGGCGCGACAACAAAATAAAAAATGTCTACACTGTTAGCCGGAACCTCTACCGTAAACTTATAATTCCCGTCATCAGAGTTATCATTCATAGTCTGGAGATCAATTTTCGCGTGAGCGTCAACCCAAGCCGGCGGATTAGAGATATCCGCGCCGCTTGAGTAAATCCATAATCCCACAGAATCAACAAATGGCTTGTGAGCGGGTAAAGGCAAACCGTGAAGAGCACTGTGGCCGGAAACAAAAAGATCAATATCATACGCGGTCTCAGCGGCGTTTAACACCGCTCCATCTGGTCCAACTCTTATTACCAAGCTGTTACCCGCTACATGCGAAGGCACGCGCATGAATACATTATCACCCTGACCTCTCACAGTCGTGCCTTGAAGCCGCCCCGCTCCCTCAACTTCCGGCATAACCCAATACTCTTTTATGTGAAAGGAGTAATACGGCTCCGGGTCAGAACCATAAACTCCGGCATCGGGTGTATTGGGATGCTTGGGTACGGTAACTGTAATTACACAGGTATTGCCGGTAGTACAATTACTCAGCAACTCGCTGATTGCTCTTTTCTCAAGAAGCACGGCATCGGCAGGTGTAGTTCCTGTTTCACCAATCGCAGTTATAGGGGTGGTAGTAGGATGATACCATATTCCTGCAGAATCCGCATAAGGAATTGCCGCGCCTGTGGGTAAACCCCTTATGGCTGTAAGACCGCTTATAGTCAGCTCAACTTCCATCTCCTCAGCTTGATCCGCGTTAGCCGGAAGTCTCGCGCTTGTAATGCTGAGATGGTTTGCGACAACTTGCCCCATTTCTTTAATTTCTAAACGAAGTTCGTTAGCATCACGATCAACTACAACTTCAAAGTAATTGCCGTCAATATCAGTATTATGACCAATTACCACGCCATTTACACGAAGAGTTAAAAATTCTGGAACTGCACCGAAATTAGTAAACTCAGCTATTATATAAGATTTTCGGTCGTAATCTCCAAAGTCTATATCAACATCAAGCGTTCCATTAATGTTGAGTATTCCAACAGTTGTAGCGCGCGTAAATGTAGTGCCATCACCAAACTTCATGGTCGAAGCGGTACCCATCTCAAGCCTTGAAATTTCGCCGCCATCAATATCAATGGTACCTGCTCCTACTGTCACAGTACCAGTTATAATTGTTTCCTCTTTGGTTCTAAGCGTTCCGACTACATTAACATTGCCGGTAATAGTACCGCCATACGTCATAGTTGCACCCGTAGCGGTAGTACCTAACTCCAAAACACCGCCATTCACAGTAATGTTACCGCCGAATGTCGTGCTCGCCGGCGCGGTATAGCGCAGCGTTCCCGCGCTGACAGTGGTTAAACCGGTATAGGCGGGAGTACCAAGAGTAAAAGCAACTACACCCTCTCCCTGCTTTGTGAGATTTCCCGCACCCGATAATAATCCGCCGTTATTAAACGCATTGGTAACAACCAGACCGCCGGCAGTTATAGTTGTAGCGCCCGTATAGGTGTTCGCGCCGCCGAGAGTGAGCGTACCCGCCCCAATTTTCGTGACGCCGGCTGTACCGGTGATAGCCGAGTTTATAGTGGCTAACCCGCCAACGTTTATAGTTCCGCCGCCCTCAACGATATTTATACTGCCGCCGGTAAGTCTGTAACCGTTAACACCGAATCGGATACTGTTTACCGATTGAGGCCCGTCTAATGTTACTTCATAAAAAGTCCCTGCGGGAGGGGAGGCAGCACCGGTAAAAAGCGCGCTGAAGCCAGGCTCCCAAACACGCCGTGTTGTAGAAATTGACGACCAGTTTGCGGTTTCGCTGTCCCAATTGCCGGAACCGGCTATGAAATCGTTGGTAGTGCCTAAGTTCCAAGCCAAAGTGTCGCCAGTGACAGTTGCGGCAGGAGGGCCAAAAGTGGCGGTAACGGTTTTATCTTCATCCATTGTTACTGTACATGTGCTACGTCTTGGTGCAGGAGAAGCTTGAAACGAAACGATGCGACAGCCCTCCCACCTGACTGTATCGCCGGTGGCTGGAACCGCTGTTAACGTTGTATCTGAGTTATGACGATAATTGCGTGTATCCCCGGAAGTAAGTCCTGCCGCTGTAGTACTATTACCCCATCTAACAATACCGGTAGCGGCAATACCTCCGTTGTGGTTTACTGTGAGGCGGCGAGGAGGATTAAAGTTGGCAGCGATTACCATGTCTTCGGTCAAATTAATCACGCATGTACTAGCACCGGTAGTTGGGTTGTTGGCAATTGTACCGGCTTCGCAACCTGTCCATGATGAAAATGTAGACGAGCCAGTTGGAGTCGCTACAATTGTTTTAGTACCTTGAACAGACTGGACAGGCGTTTCTACCGTATGGGCAACACCGTTAACAGTAGTAGTACCGACACCACTACCGGCAAGACCGGTGCCTGTGCTCACGCGGGTTAATGTGAGATTGTGGTAAATTGGCGGAACAAAAACTGCGGTAACTGTGACATCATCGTCCACATTCATCACGCAAGTGTTGACAGTTGCGCTGACCTCGTTGACGGTGCCAGTACAACCTGTAAATCCTCCGGCTACGTAATTGGTAGCGGCTGTTGCTGTAATGGTTACCGATCGGCCGGCGCTGCCTGCGGCGGTACCCGATGTTATGGTCGCGGTTCCGCCGCCAACGGGGGTAACGGCTGTTGTGACTGTAGTGACTGTGCCGGCGCAAACAGGAATACCGCGAGTTATATTGCTAATTGTAGCCCAAGAAATAGCGCTTGGAAAATAGACGTAAAATCCACCATCAACCATCTCGGTTCCATTTCTTATTAAACTCTGCGCACGAGCGTTGGCAGCACTGGTGGTACCCGTCATTACTTCACCGTTAATACTGTAACCTACAGAACTGATATTCCAAGCTATATTAGGCGAACGTCCTATAAACCAACATTGCCCTGCACCAATTGATCCGGCACTAATATTTTCAGTACGATACGTCAAATTATTAAACCCCACGTTGCCGCAATAAGCACTCGCGGTACCAACAGCATCGGTAAAAGCACAACCACCGCCGCCCGCTGAATTGAAAACGGCAGTAACTTCCCTATTCAAAGACATTGTCACATTGCACACATTGCCGTTGGCGCCGCTTACACTGGCGCAGCCTATCCATCCTGCGAAGTTGGAACCGGTGCCGGCAGTCGCAGTAATGGCTACTGCAGTACCGGGCTCATAAACTCCCCCAATCGCAGCAGGACTAGCAACTGTAGTACCGGTACCGGAACCCGCACGGTTTATCGTTAGCTCTGTAGGGGGGTAAACTGGAGTACAAGTAGGTCTTGCACCGTTAACCCACCCTTGTGTATTCCAAGAACCGGCAGTAGGAGGCAAATAGATATAGTAGCCATTATCTGCCCTTGCCGGAAGAGTTCCGACAGGGCCGGAAAACCCACCCACTCCATTTATCACGAAGCTTACCGCAGTACTATTGAAGTATGGCTGAAAATTAGTAATACCTGTCACAAAATAACATTGCGGTGAAGCACTTGCCGTAAAACCTGTGCCAAATTGTACACCAGTTTCCCAACTTATATCCGGGCAAAAACCAGGTTGGAAACCACAATTTTGCGCCTCCACCCCACTCCACCCGCCCGCACCCAAAACCCCCAAAACAGCAACCGCCGCCAACCACCCAAATCTCATCCGCGCAGCGTTCTTTCTCATTTTAGCCTCATCCTTCATTTTTATAATTCAGTTTTTAGTTATCAGTTTTTAGTTATCAGTTTTTAGTTATCAGTTTTTAGTTATTAGTTATTAGTTATTAAATCCAAAACATATAAGCCGGTATCCGCAACAATTATTTCTTTTGTTTATACAGATAAAACCGCTTAAATCTCATTTTTCAGATTTAGCGGCAATATACCTTATATATAATATAATATAAAATAGAGAAAAAAGGAAGAGAAAATTGTTTTACGCGGCGGGCGATGCGTGTCATTTCTTAACGTATTTAGTATTCCTCGCGCTTCCTACTTTTTTTATAACTCCGGCTTTCATCATTTTAGCTAAAACCGCTTCCACCGTTGTTGGGCTTACATCAGGTAAAATATAGCATATTTCAGATTTGGATATCGGCAAGAGGCTGTTCAGCACCGCTGCTTCTATGCGGTTACTTTTGTTGATTTTTCCGCTGTTCACAACGGAGAAGCGTTTATCAAGCTCTTTGTAGCAGTATAAAAGCGTTGTCACGAAGTTTTCTATAAATGGGAAATAATCGTTTTGAGTTTTGTGCCATCCGGCGGAACTATCTTTAAGCGATTGATAGTATCGCTCTTTTGTTTGGTTAATCTGTTCTTCAAAGGAGATATACCTGCCCGCGTCAAAGCCGTTTTTATAGAGAAGCAGCAATGAAAGCAGGCGGGAAATTCTGCCGTTGCCGTCGGTAAACGGATGGATACAGAGGAAATCAAGTATAAAGCATGGTATTAGAAGGAGTTGATTTACATTATAATTGTCTCTTGCGTCAATGTAGGCGAGAACTAACTGTTCCATAGCCGGTTTTGTCTGCGACGCGGGAGTCGGGCTAAAGCGTACGGCGCGTTCCCCTTTTGCGTTTCTTTCCATTATTATATTATCTGACTTTTTGTACTGCCCGCCGCCTGCCGCGGTGTATGAAAGCATTACCTTGTGCAGATGCAAAATCTGACTCTCGCCTATATCAAGCGCGTCGTAATTATCGTGAATTAAAGAGAGCGCGTCGCGGTACCCTGCTATTTCCGCTTCGTTATGGTTTAAGGGAGCGCAGTTTTGGTTTACAATCGCGTTTATACGCGGTTCGGTTGTTACAATGCCCTCTATTTCATTGGAGCCTTTTACGGACTGAACTTTGGCTATGCTTTCAAGTTTTGTAAATATTTGCGCGAACTGGCTTTGGCGCTTGCTCTCTCTTTCCTGCAGTTTCGCAATACCGCCTACAACATTTACAAGCCCCGCAGGCAGCATTCCGCGTTCTAAAAAAGAGTAGTCAAATTTTCTCATAATATCTCCCCGCCTGCACAAATTGCCGCAAGCTGTTGAGGTACCCAACAAAATATTGCGCTGCGCCGCCCGGCAGCTGCACTACAGCCGTGAGGTCGCCGGACGGCACAGTACAACACTTTGTTGGCGGGTTAATATCTGCATATAAATATAACATTTCTATGCAGATAAATCAAGAGCATCTGCACATATTTTATAATTTTATATGCAGATAACTCAAGAACATCTGCATATATTTTATGGTTTTATATGCAGATGCGCTCAGGCCGTATGCAGATAACTGAATTTTCCATACATGAAATCACGCCATCGCACCACGCGCGCTCTCCCTTTTATTATATTTAAATAATTCTCATGGATAAGCTAAGACTATACACCATTTATAAATCACAATTAAAAAAGGAGTCCTGTCACTATGAAGAAGGTTCTGTTCGCGTCTGCCGCCGCAGCCGCGCTCTCACTCACACTTATCTCCTGCGACAATATGGAAATGGGTAAAACAAAAGTTAATCTTGACGACCCGCAGCATGAAGTGAGCTACATGATAGGCCGTGACATCGGCAAAAGCTTGAAAGGCATAGACGCCGATCTTGATTTGCAGGTAATATTCACGGCTATTCGTGAGACTATGGAAGATACTCCATCAATGCTCTCAGACAGCGCGCTTGCCGCTGTCGGCAGCCGTTTTAACCAGGAACTCAGAGCAAAGGCTGAAGAGAAGCGCCAAAAGGAGATGGAAGTAAACAAAGCTAACGGAGAGATATTCCTTGCCGCGAATAAAGAGGTTCCGGGCGTTGTTGTAACCGAAAGCGGACTCCAGTATCAGGTTATAACGGAGGGAACGGGCGAAGTTCCAACCGCGGCCGACAGAGTGAAAGTTCATTACCACGGCACACTTCTTGACGGCACGGTGTTTGACAGCTCAATAGACCGCGGCGAACCGGCCACATTTGGAGTAGGTCAGGTAATAAAAGGATGGACAGAAGCTCTTCAGCTTATGAAAGTCGGCTCAAAATACAAAGTATTCGTCCCCTTTGATCTCGCTTACGGCGAAAGAGGCGCACGTCCGCCCATCGGGCCGTTCACAACGCTAATTTTTGAGATTGAACTGCTTGAAATAGTTAAATAGTGATTAGTGAGTCAGTGCACAGTGCGCAGTGTTCAGTGCTCAGTTAAAGTCAAAACCAGAAGAGTTTTTTGATGTTTTTAACTGAGCACTGAGCACTGTGCACTGCCAACTGTTTAATTTCTCTTCTTCATCAAAAAGCAAAACGTTATTGCAAGCGCTGTAACAGCAGTTATTACAGCGAAAATAACCCACTTGCGGTATTGCCCCACTTCTTGAGTTACATACTCCGGGATTCCTGTCTCAGGCGCTCTTACAAGCACAAGTTCAGGCTTTGTGGACTGTTTTTTTGAGGTTTGCAATTGTTCAACCATATAGCGCCTATCCTTTCAAGTAAATTTTTACCAAAATATATTATATCATTTTGTTACAATATCGTCAATGTGTTTAGTTTTTAGATTTTAGCTAAGAAAACAGGAATACGAAATTATTCTTTCTCTAAACTAAAAACTAATCCTAAATCTCTATCTTTTTAAATTCTGCCCCTGAGATATTCCTTGTGATTTTTTTTGATTTTTTTCAATGCTTTTAATTCATCTACCGTTTTGGACAAATCTCTGCCGCGGCTCTCATAAAGTTCATAAAATAGCGAGAGGTCACGGTTATACGTCATGCGGGAAGCGATATTTGCGTTATTGATATTCGCGCTGCCAAGACCTTTATAGCGCGGGGTGCGAAAAAGAGAATCATAGCTATGCGCAATATCATTTTTAAAGCCGGTTATTATTCGCTCTTTTTCAGCTAATTTTTGCTCTCTTGCGATATCGCTTTCGTAAACTGCTTTCAACTTATTATAAAGAGAGCGCATTAGTGAAATATACGCGGAATAATCCTCTTTTGACAAGACCGCGTTTTTGTATTGTTCGGAATCCTCTCCGAATTTCATCTTTACAAATGTCAGCCCGCCCTCATCACCCGCAAATGTAGCCATCTCTTCATTTAACTGTGTTTGACCTTTGATATAAACCGTCGCGTGCATCTGTTCATGAATTATAAGTGAAGCGAGGTCGTATACGCTGTAGTTTGCCATAAACGAGTAAACCGGATCACTAAAAAAACCAAGCGTACTAAAGGCGCTCGCACCGCCTATATTAACGTCATATCCGCCTTTTTTACTGATTTTACCGGCCTCTTTCACCGCGTCTTTCATGTCAAAAAAACCTTTGTATGAAACACTGCCGACTATTGGAAACCACCATCTGTACATCTCAAAAGAATCATCCCTTGACGCGGTGACAACATCTACAATATAATCCCGCTCCGCCTTTACATATTTTGTATAATTTTTATTATTTTTTAATCCTATGCTATCCATAGCAAACGCGCGTATCTCCTGTACAAGAAGAAAAAACTCCCTTTGCTCATCACTAATATCATCTCTTTTCATCATTTTATTGATGCTTTTGGCAGCTATCTGCTGACCCATAAGAGCGCCGCCCTGTTTCATAAGATAACAGCCGTTAAACAGAAAAAGCGCGGCGCAAATCAGTGCTAAACTAAAAAAACGCATATTAAAAAGCTCCTGTTTTTTTAGTTTTTAGTTTTTAGTTTGTAGTTTTTAGCTTAGAGTAAATAGTAATATATCTCTATTTTCCCGCTAAAAACTAAATTCTACAAACTAAAAACCAAAAACCTCCTCATTAATATTATATATTTATTATACCTATGGAACCAGCCCGCGCATACAATTATTTTAACCGTTCGCCTGAACTTGAGCTTATGCTGTTTCTGTTCTTTACTCCGGTACTTGTAACTCTTTGGGTATTTTCTCTTTACTATTTTTACTTTAGCGGCGCAATATCTCTGCCGCTTATGAAAGCCGCCGTTTATTTTACTGTTTTTCTCATATTTTCGCAGATTTTTTACAGGAACTGCCGCGCTAATTCTCAATTTAAAGCTGTTATTGTAGATAAAGAGAAAATCGTGAAAAAAAGCGCCGGCGGCATAGCCGGCATTCTTAACTTCGCGGACGTAAAAGAAATATGCACGCTTAAAATTCCTTATATAAAAGAGTGGATAGTTTTGAAATCATCCAAGAGCTCTATGAAGCTGCCGCTTAACGTGCATGGAGGCCGCGATATGATTGAGCGGATATTTAGCGGCGTTAAGGCGGAAACGGCAGCTGACAGCGCTCTCAAAGAGAGGCTTATAAGCAAAGCGAGACGGGCTGCCATATTACAAAATCTACGCGTAAAACAGATACCGGTTCTTATAAGGGTAATTGGCGCCGCGGCAATTTTTAACTGCGGAGCCGCGCTTATTTTTTGGGAAAGCACGGTTTTAATAACTCTCATTTGGGGCTGCGCAAGTATGCTTTTTCCGCTTTGCGCTTATTTTTTGACGGAGAGAATCCATCTGAAAAATTTGCTTGGTGATTTTGAAGGTACGCAAAAAAAAGAGTTTGCGAAAAATTATCTTCTTGCGGGATTTTGCGCAATTATGGCTAATATGATTGCTGCGTTTTTTGTTAATTAAAACATGTCATAACGCCAACAGCTTTATTTCACATATATCTTTAATATATATTTAGTAACTATGAATATTCCCGAACATATCGGTATCATTATGGACGGAAACGGCCGTTGGGCGCGGGAGCGGGGGCAGCTTCGCACCGCAGGACACAGAGCCGGAACCGACGCCACGCGTGAAATTGTGCGTTCGTGCGGAGAGCTTGGGGTTAAGTATCTGACAATTTATGTCTTCTCCGCCGAAAACTGGGGGCGCCCGCGTATAGAGGTCTCCATGCTCATGGATCTTCTTGTAGAGATGACCCGCAAAGAGATAAAGAGTCTCAATGAAAATAATGTACGGCTTAAGGCTATAGGTGATCTTGAACGGCTTCCCTCAAAAACCCGGGCGGAGCTTAAAAAGGGAATTGAAGAGACAAGCGGCAATACCGGACTCACGCTTATACTCGCTATAAGCTATGGCGGAAGAATGGAGATTGTAAACGCCGCAAAAGCTTTTGCGAATGACGTTTTGGAAAATCCTAAATTAATAGAAAAACTTGATGAGAAAGTTTTTGGCCGCTATCTTTATACAAAAGATATTCCCGACCCGGAACTTATCATACGCACAGGGGGCGACTACCGCATCAGTAATTTTCTGCTGTGGCAGGCCGCTTATTCTGAGCTTTATATCACAGACACACTATGGCCCGATTTCAATAAGGACGCTTTGATCAGCGCGATAGAAAATTACAACAGGCGGGATCGGCGGTTCGGAAAGGTCAAAGAATGATTAACGTTGCCAACCTAAAAAAACGATTGGTATTTGTTGTCTTCGCGGTTCCGCTTGCTCTTGTCTTTATCAACTCGACATTTTCATTTTCAGCGCCGCTTTCAAAACTGCTCGGCCATACTCCCCGCCCAGATCTGGCGCCGATATATCCGGGGCAGATTCTCGCTTTTTTAATTGTCATGCTTGGCGCTTATGAATACCGCAGGATGCTCAGTATTATATTTCCCGTCAACGCTTTCTGGATAGGGTATGTGTGGATTCTTACTATGGGAATCGCGTATCTTTTTAACTATTCGGTTCCGGGTACGTTGTCAATTTACGTACTGCTTATACTTGTGGCGTTTGAGGCTTTTTTCTGCGGCAAAGCGAACCCTCAGGCGCGTTGGAAAAGAGCTTGCCTCTTCTTCAGCGGAATAGTTTTTTTAAACATCGCGTCCATAAGCATGATGAGTCTGTTCCGCGACCCTTTCATGCAGTTGTTCTCTCCCTCTACCGTTCCATTTATGCACTTTATCGCAGTAGTGGTTGTAATCACCGCGGTTTTCATGTGCGACAGCGCCGCTTACTTTGTAGGCTCTGCGTGGGGCAAACGCCGTTTGTCCGCGTCAATCAGTCCCAATAAAACAATAGAGGGCAGCGCGGCGGGACTTATGGCGTCAATTTTAATTGTATCGGTCTCATGGATATTTATAAGAGACCCTAAATATCCTATGTTTATCGGCCCTATAATGGGTGTTTTAATAGGCGTTATGGCACAGGCCGGAGATCTTCTTGTATCGCTCATAAAACGTTACTTTAAAGTAAAAGACGCGGGGAGTATGATTTTTGGACACGGCGGAGTGCTTGACCGGTTCGACAGCCTGTTTTTCGCGGCGCCGGTGCTCTATCTTTTAGCCTGGGTGCTCACACGGTGAGTACTAAAAAAATCTTAATTCTCGGCTCAACCGGATCAATCGGAACAAGCGCCTGTAACTGTGTGCGCCGCTTTAGAGAGAATTTCACAGTAACAGGGCTTGGAGCAGGCTCCAATGTCGATTTGCTTGCAAAGCAGATTAAAGAGTTCTCGCCAAAACATGTATACATTGCTGATGAGCAAAAAGCGTCTATTCTTAAAGAGCAATTCGGTTCTGAGATTGTCATTTACAAAGGCAAGGAAGAGCTTGAACGAATCGTTGAAGAGGCTGATTACGATATTTTACTTAACGCTCTTGTGGGGGCGGCAGGTTTCAGGCCGACGGTTATTGCTTTAAAGCGCGGGAAAAAAGTAGCGCTTGCGAATAAAGAGAGTCTTGTAATAGGCGGCGATTACATAAGAACTCTTATTGAGGATGATAAAACGCGGCTTATGCCGGTTGACAGTGAGCACAGCGCGATATTGCAGTGTCTTGGCTCATGCGACGCAGACGATTCGGTTGAATCATTAATACTAACAGCGTCGGGCGGCCCGTTTCGTAATTTACCGAAGGAAGAGTTCAGCAATATCACAGTAGCGCAGGCGCTTAATCATCCTACATGGGCTATGGGAAAAAAAATCACAATAGACTCCTCAACGCTCATGAACAAAGGGTTTGAAATAATAGAGGCGCATCATCTCTTCTCACTCCCTTACGCAAAACTTCGTGTCTGTATTCATCCTCAGTCAATCATACACTCTCTTGTCGAATTTTATGACGGCAGCCAGATAGCGCAGTTAGGGCTGCCCGATATGGAGCTGCCTATTCAGTACGCGCTTACATGGCCTAAGCGTCTGCCCATTAAAGGTAAGAGACTGAGTCTGTCTGAAATTGGCAAAATGGAATTTTTTGAACCTGATTTTAATAAGTTTCCATGTTTGAGACTGTGTATTGAAGCCGGCGAAACGGGCGGAACAGCCCCCGCGGTTGTCAACGCGGCAAATGAGGCGGCGGTGGATCTGTTTTTGCGTGAAAAAATAGGATTTACGGGAATTTCTGAAATAGTGGCACAGGCATTGCGTAATCATAAACCGCTTAGAGCGGACTCTGTTGAGGTAATAGAACAGGCGGACAGAGAGACGCGGTTAGAGATCGCGGAGCGGTATAAATAAAAACAGTTGTCAGTTGTCAGTGATCAGTGGTCAGTTTAGGAAAAAATAAGATATTTCCGGCTCCTGCTGATCACTGACAACTGACCACTGACAACTGAAAGAGGTAACCAAGTGAGTTCTGGCCCATTATTTTTTCCAATAGCTGTTCTAATCGGAGTTTTAGTTCTGAGCATTTTGGTATTTGTTCATGAACTGGGGCACTTTATCGCGGCTAAAGCCTGCAAATTTAAAGTCCTTGCTTTCGCCATAGGCTTTGGCCGTCCGCTTCTTAAATATAAGCGCGGAGATACCGAGTACCGTATAAACGCCATACCGTTTGGCGGTTATGTGGCAATGGCCGGATACGCGGAGGGAGAAGAGGGCGAAAGCGGCGCGGACGGAGACGCGAAAATTGTTGAAAAAGAAGATATCGTCGGCGCGGGCGACACTTCAAAACCTATATGGCAGCGGGCGGTTGTCGCATTGGCCGGGCCTATAGCAAATTTCGTTTTTGCGCTTATAACGCTGTGGGTCGCGTTTGTTTATGGAGTAGACCGCCCCGCGTATATGGACAGTACAAAAATCGGCGTTGTTATTAACAAATCCGCAGGGCAGGAGGCGGGATTTTTAGCCGGCGACAGTATACTGTCAATAAACGGAGAAAAGGTAAACACCTGGGAGCAGGTGCAAATCATAATGGCTCAGCAGCTTGAAAATTACAACATAACAGCAGCGCGCGGCGGAGAGATTCTTGAAAAAAATATTCATATCGAAAAAAGCGGCGCGCGTATGCCAAAAGATCCGACAGGCGGTCTTATCCCCGCGCGCTTTCCGCCTGTAATCGGCAAAGTTATGCCTGGCGGCAGCGCGCATAACGTACTTGAGGCGGGAGACAGCCTCATCTCAATAAACGGCGCTCACGTATTCTCCTTTGACCAGTTCGCGTTTATAATGATGGAGTACAATCCAGAGAGCGGCCCTGTTGAAATCGCAATAAAACGCAACGGAGAGCCCATCGATTTAGAGCTCACACCCGCGTTCGACTCAACCAGAAACAGGTATCTATTGGGCATTGAACCGGCGCCGGAACCAACAAAATTTGTACGCTACGGCCCCATAGCCGCCATAGGTCCCACAATGGCGAAATCTTGGGAATACACCACAATGATTTTTGACGTACTCGGCAAACTTTTCAGCGGCAAAGTAAGCGCGAACCAGTTAGCCGGCCCTCTAAATATTATTCCCATATCGGGCATGATGGCGTTTCAGGGATTTTCAAGCATACTTAACTTCATGGCATTAATAGGCGTCAACCTCGCGGTTCTTAACCTTATGCCGCTTGTAATCACCGACGGCGGGCTTTTGATGTTTCTGGGAATAGAGGCGATACGCAGAAAGCCGCTCTCCATGAAAGTTCAGATGCTAATCAATAAAATATTTTTAATGCTGTTTATAGCTCTTTTTCTGTTTGTCTCTTATAATGACGTTTTGCGGCTGCCGGATTTTTTGAGATTGTGGAAATAAAAATAAATAAATAAAATAATGGGAGCTGTTTACATTAACTTAATACTATTATCGAGAACATCTTTGAGATCTTGGTATGGCAGAAGTTCACGGGTTTGTGAGATGCTGCTCCATTTAGGTTCCCGTCCTGGTTCGCCTTCGTTTTCTTTGGAGATATAGCTCATTACGTAGTATTTGACATGGTAGGTTTTCTTTTTATAAGTAAACTCTCTGTCTGCGCCGTAACCTACAACCGTACCGCTCATGCCGGCTTCCTCAAGACATTCACGCGCGGCTGCCGTGACCTCGTCTTCGCCTTTGTCAATGTGGCCTTTGGGAAATATTCGTATGGATGGGTCTGTTTTGGAACGCACGGTGAGAATTTGAATCTCTCCATTATCATCACGGCGGTACATTACCGCTCCGGCTTGTTCTACAATAGGTAATGAGGACATTATTCAGCTCTTCATCCTTAGAAAACCACGTTCGCTGTTTTTTACAAAATTAACTATGTTTTTTACTTCGGCGCTTTCGGGATACTCTGTTTCAAGCTTTGAAAGCGCATCATTTAAAGAGAGTTCTTCTCTAAAAAGTATTTTGTAGGCGCGTTTAATATTAGTAACCTGCTCCGTGCTGAAACCGCGCCGTTCGAGACCTACTTTGTTAAAACCCGCAACTCTTACAGGGTCATTGCCTGTTAACGCGTAAGGTACAACGTCATTAACAAGCAGTCCAAACGCGCCGACCATCGCGTAATCGCCGATTCTCACAAACTGGTGAATCGCCACGACTCCGCCAATTGTTACAAAGTTTCCGACTGTAACATGTCCCGCCATAGCGAGACCGTTTGAAATAGTTACGCCCTCTCCCAAAACGCAGTCGTGAGCTATGTGGCAGTAGGCCATAATCCAACAATTCGCGCCGATTTTCGTTGCTCCGCTTGCATCGGTTCCGCGATTTACGGTTACGAATTCCCGCAGTACCGTACCGTCGCCAATTATGGTGAGAGTCTTTTCGCCCGCGTACTTTTTATCCTGAGGTTCAAGACCGATAGCCGCGCCTTTGAATATATGGCAGTTTTTACCGATGCGCGTGCCTTCGCCAAGAACGACATGAGAATCTATTACCGCGCCGTCGCCGATCTCTACATCACTCTCTATAACGGTGTAAGGGCCGATTTTGACGTCTGAACCTATGATTGTACCAGGCTCTATTATAGCGGTAGGATGGATACCGGAAGAAGAACGCGCACCGCCCGCGCGTGGACACTTATTACCGCATTTATCTTCGCTCATTACCCAAGCCTCTCTCACTTCCCGATTAGCATCCACACCCCAACGGGGGGTGCCATCATTACCACAGGACATCGCCCTGTGAGACCTATACTAATAGCTCATCAGCTATTAGCAGCTACCATCTTCTCATCATTACTGACAGCTGGCTCCGCTTTCTTACTTGCCTCAAAAAGCGCCAGACAGTCAGCTTCGCATACTAATTTATCGCCGACATAGCACTTGCCGCTGAATTTTCCGGTACCGCGGCGGAATTGCTGCATCTTTACCTCAATGCGCAAAACGTCGCCGGGTCTTACAATCCCTCTGAAGCGCGCGTTGTCGATTCCCATAAAGAGCACCTTGCCGTCCGGCCCCTGGTCATCGCCTTTTTTATATAGCCCCATTATCCCCGCGGCCTGAGCTATAGCCTCTATTTGAAGCACTCCGGGCATAACAGGATTTCCGGGAAAATGTCCCTGAAAAAAGTTGTCGTTAAAGGAGACATTTTTAGTCGCTACAATCTCTTTGCCCGGCACTAAGCTTATTACTTTGTCAATAAACAAAAACGGATAGCGGTGAGGCAGTATTCTAGTGATATCCTCATAGGTAAGTTCGATATTCGATTCGTTCTTTTTAGCTCTCTTTTTGATGTATTCCCTGATAGTTTTTGCCATCTCTATGTTTGCCGCGTGTCCGGTGCGCGCCGCGAGTATGTGGGCGTTAATCGGTTTACCTAGAAGATAGAGGTCGCCGATAAGGTCAAGCGCCTTATGGCGGCACGGTTCGTTCCAGTAACGCAGCTCAGTATCATTTAAAAAACCATTTTTACCAGATTTAACCGGTACCTTATTGTCAAAAAGCTTCGTGAGGTATTCCGCACGCTCGTCGGTTAATTCTACATCCTGCACCACAAGAGCGCTGTCTAAACTTCCCCCTTTTATGAGCCCTTTCTCTCTAAGCGTTTGAATCTCAGAAAGAAAGCAGAAAGTACGCGCGGCGGCGAAATCCGTTACGTAATCTTTAAGCGAAAACATCGTGGTGTACTGAGCGCCGAGAGCCGGGTAGTTATAGTCAACCGCCAGAGTTACTCTGAGTTTGTCAAGAGGAAATACCCCAAGAGCGATGTCGCCTTTAACATACATAAGCGGTTCGTCAATATTAATAAACTCCCGCTCCGCCGTCTGCTCAACAATACCTGCGCTCTGGACAAGCTTCACATAAGGCATGGCGCTGCCGTCCATCAGCGGAATCTCCTGCGCGTTCACCTCAACGCGGCAGTTATCGATTTCAAGCCCAGCGAAACATGACATCATGTGTTCTATGGTGTAAACCTTAACGTCACCCTTGCCAATAGTTGTTCCGCGCGCCAGATCTACAACATAATCAATATCAGCGGGGATTTCAGGCTTGTCTTCGAGGTCTGTTCTTACAAAGCGGATCCCATAATTTTCAGGCGCTGGGTTAAGAGTAACCTGTGCGCTGACTCCGGTGTGTAAACCGATTCCGGTCAGGGAGACGCTTTTCTTTATAGTATGCTGGAGCGCCATCGTGAAGAGTATCCTTTCTTTCCGAGAATTAAATACCGGTCGCGCTTTTGAGCGACTCAAGTTCTGATTTTAAACGTTTTACCTCTCTTAACAACTCAGGCAGTTCAGACATGGACGCCTCTATGCGCCTCATTGTCATAAAATCTCTTGCCGGATAACCGGTTATTTTAGAATTTGGCTTTACATCTTTTGACACACCAGATTTAGCGCCGACAAACGCATCGTCTCCAATCTCAATGTGTCCTACAAACCCTGCCTGTCCTGCAATAATAACCCGTTTGCCAACCTTAGTTGAACCGCTTATACCGGTCTGTGCCGCTATAGCGCTATTCTCGCCTATCTCAACATTGTGAGCGAGGTGAATAAGGTTATCAAGTTTTACGCCTTTACCGATAACAGTAGGCTCAAAATTCCCTCTGTCAATAGTAACGCACGCGCCGATCTCCGCCCCATCCTCTATTATGACAATCCCAAAACACGGTATGCGCATATACTGCGCCCCGCTTCGGGCGTTGCCGAACCCATCGCTTCCGATTACAGCGCAGGATTGTATCAATACATTAGATCCGATAAGCGTACCATGGCGGATCACCGCGCCGCTGTCGACGCGCACGTTAGCTCCAATGCGCGTACCGCGCTCAATCACACAATTTGCGTCTATATGGGTATTCGCACCTATGTGTACGTCAGCGCCTATAACAGTATAAGGACCAATAGAGACTGAAGGGGCTATTTTTGCGGATGGGTCAACAAAAGCGGTTTTGTGGATTCCTTCGCCAAAGAGCGGACTCACATCCTCAAAAAGCTGAGCCGTAAGCGCGTAACCCAAATACGGGTCATCAACCTCAAGGCAGATCTTATCAGGAAACGCAGCGCCTTTTTTAACGATAACCACACCCGCCGCGCTGCAATCTATCTGTTCTTTATATTTTTGATCTGATAGAAAAGTTATATCATGAGCAGAAGCAAGTTTAGGGGAAGAGATACTTTTGATCTCAACATCCCCTTTACCCTCAGGAACCGCGCTTCCTATTTTTGCAGCAATAAGAGATAATTTCACTACTACTTTTCCTTAGCTAACTGAGCCAGTACCCTGTCTGTGAGGTCATACGACTGTTTGGCAAAAATCACACCGCCGGCACGCCAATCAAATATATAATCGAACTGCTCATCTTTGGCGATTTTTTCGATAATCTTGTGAATTTTTTCTAATATGGGTTTTGTAAGCTCTTCATTTTTTGTGAGCACCTCACCCCTCTGGCCAAACTTATCCTGCAAAAATTTCTCATGCTGAATTATTTTCTGCCTTAGATCATCCTCAAGCGCTTTCTTACGTTCAGCGCTCAAAAGAAGACTCTGCTTCTCAAGCTGATCTCTTAATTCAGTAATCTCTTTGGCTCTCTTTGAAGCCTCCTGCTCCCACTTCGCCACTTCCTTATTAAACTTGTCCTGCGCGACTTTTGTCCCCTCAAATTCTGTAAATATTTTCTCAGAATTGACATAACCGATCTTCATCTGCGCAGATACTCCGCTAAGCGCCGCGGCGGCAAAGAAAAACAGCGCGGCTGCTTTAATTTTTTTAACCACTTTAAAACCCCCTTTTTAGTTATCAGTTTTCAGTTATCAGTTTAGGAGAACTCCCGCTCTCCTGCTGAAAACTGTAAACTGAAAACTATAATTATATGTTATAGTTAAAATCCACGGTTCATGATAATATGCCAGTTAAAACCATGCGGCTTATTACCTAATTCTTTCTTGTTTATCGGGTCAAGACCATACCCCACGTCAACCCCCATAACGCCGATCATCGGCAGATTGATGCGCAAACCTCCGCCTACGCCTCTGTAAAGGTCGCCGAGGTCAATTTCGGAGATCTTAGGCCATGTATTACCCATATCCAAAAACATCCCAAGATACATAGTCTGATCAATAACCGGATATCTAAGCGAGAGATTTGTGGCAAACATTGATATACCGTCCCCCATTGAGCGGTTGCGGTATCCGCCAAACGCCCAGTCTGGATATCCTCTTATTATCGCGTCTCCGTACGCTCCGCCGCCTGTAAAGAGGTCGTTGCCTGATATGGTGATCGTACTGCCGAGTCTTGTTATAGCGCCCATCTTTATCTCACTGCCAAAAACAAGTTTGCCTGGAAGCTTGAAGTAGTGCTCATAAGAAGCAATTCCCTTAAGGTACCGGTAATCACCGCCAACGCCGCCGATTTCAGGCGTAAGGGTAAGGCGCGAACCTTCATTAGGGAACATCGGCATATCAAGGTCATAGCGCTCTACATTAAAGCGCACTTTACTCATAAGCCCGGATTCTACAAGATGAAGATGCCCTAGAGTATCGTTGGGCCTGCTGTTTTGCTCGCGGCTTAACTGATAAATAGTCTGAAAGCGGAACTTGTTGTCAGGCCATGAGAGACGCGACCGTCCCACGCCAACCCTGAATCCGTAACTTAAAGTCGTATCTCTTTCACCCGAATAATAGCTGTAAATCTGCTGATCGCCAAACACCGTTCCCGTGAGCCACCAGGGGGTATCCCACGCCCAGGGTTCGGTAAAACTCACCATACCGAGACGGCGGTAAGCGCCGTACTGCATCTCAAATTTCAGCTCCTGACCGGCGCCGCGAAAATTCGGGATAGCGGTGGAAAATGTACCGGTGAGCTTATCATGATCGCTGTAAGCGGCTCCTATTGTAAGCTGCCCGATATTATCTCTCTCTGTAATGTCAAATATAAGATCGATAGTACCGTCTTCATTCGGAACAATATCCGGTACAATATTGGTAAAATAGTTGAGACGGAAGATATTTTGCTGACTCGCCGCCATAAGAGACTGGCGGTATCTCTGCCCCGGCATAAGCACAATCTCGCGCCTAACGACTTTTTCCATGGTTTTATTGTTGCCGCGTACGTCAATTTTGCGCACAATAGCGGGACGCCCCTCAAATATATCAAATACTATATCAATAGTATCCGCGTTCTCCCCGCGGTAAGAACGCTTATCGTCAAATCTCACCCAGAGATACCCCTCTTCCCGATAGGCGTTCTCCATGTGAAATTTTGTCATTTCAAACTGGCTCTTCTTAAAAGGCTTACCCTTTGTAAGCGCCGACTTTGAAGCGAGAACATCTGTTTCAATAATCCTGTTACCGGTAAATGTAATATCACCGGCAAAGTAACGGCGCCCCTCTACCACGTCAATCTCAATAAAAATATCCCGCTTATCTTCAGAATACCAGACGCTGTCACGCTCTATGGACGCGTCAAGAAAACCTCTCTCATGATAGTGCATCATTAAACTGTCAAGATGTGAACTGTAGAGCTCCCGATTAAAATCACCCGAACGCCACCAACGGTTTTCCTTAGTTTTAAACCGCTTTTCAAGCCATTTTTGCGTAACATCCTGATTACCGTTAAATACGATAGATTTTATTTTAACCCGCGGGCCCTCTTTAATATCGTATCTGACAATAACATTTCCCGGAACGCTCGTATTTACGACCTTAGCCTCAATCTCAGCGAGATGATACCCCTTATCTGCATACATCTCGCTTAACGTATGCTTGCTCTTATGGAGCGCGGCGTCGGAAAGATGTCTGTGAAGCCTTACTACCTCCGCTTTTTCGAGCGCTTTCCTCTTTATTTTTTTGTTTCCATGAAACTCTACCTTATCTACGATAGGAAATTCCTCAATCTGAAGCACAAGCCTTACGCCCTCGTCGCTCTCCTCCACCACAAAAAAATCTACCGAGCGAAAATTACCGGTTCTGTACAGACGGCGAATAGACTCCTGCACATCCGACGGGGTAAAAGCTTTTCCCTCTTTGAGCTCAATGGAGTTTAAAACCGCTTCCTCCGTAATAACTATAAGCCCCTCAACCATCAAATCTTCAAGTATCTTTGCTCCAGGCGCTGCCGCAAAGAGGAGAATCGCAGCTGTAATAACGGCAAGAGAGATTTTTTTCATCTTTTGTTTAAACAAACCCTTCAATTATCTACGATAGTAGAAATTCTTAAAAGCCTATTAAAATAATTTCACGCAGCCATAACTGCAAAACATAAGGGAAAAGACCATTTTTAGTTTACCGAACTGCACTGTTTTCGCTTTGGCAGACGAATTATTTTAAATCCTATTCACTCTTCTTAAAAACAATATGATCATCTGCCGCTTCAAGCGTAATGGTATCTCCATCGCCAAACTTGTTCAGCAGAAACTCTTCGGCCAAAGGATCCTCTAAAGAGCGCTGAATCGAACGGCGCAAAGGACGCGCGCCAAGCACAGGATCAAACCCGCCGTCTACAAGAAGCTTCTTAACCTCAGGGGTGAAAACAAGCTTAATGTTTCTATCAACAAGACGCTGCGCAACCTCCGCAAGCTGAATCTCAACAATCTGAGCGATCTCCTCCTTGCCAAGAGGGGTGAACACAATTGTCTCATCAACGCGGTTTAAAAACTCAGGGTTAAAAATACGCTTGAGCTCATCAAGAACTTTACTCTTCATAGCCTCATAATTGGAAGACTCATTAGTTCTGCCGAAACCAACGGTACCCGATTTCTTAACGTCGCGCGTACCGGCGTTTGATGTCATTATTATTATGGTATTTTTAAAATTAACGTGGCGCCCGTAAGAATCGGTAAGTACGCCGTCGTCAAGTATTTGCAAAAGCAGATTGAAAACATCAGGATGCGCTTTTTCAATCTCATCAAGAAGAATTACAGAGTAGGGCTTCTTGCGAATCTTCTCCGTAAGCTGTCCGCCCTCCTCATAACCAACGTATCCCGGAGGCGCTCCGACAAGGCGGGAGACCGCGAACTTTTCCATATATTCAGACATATCTATACGCACAAGCGCGTCCTCAGTATCAAAGAGCGACTGCGCAAGCGCCTTGGCAAGCTCCGTTTTGCCAACGCCTGTAGGCCCAAGAAAAATGAATGAAGCGATAGGGCGGCGCATATTGTGAAGCCCCGCGCGCGAACGCCTGATACTCCTTGCGACAGCGCTCAGCGCCTCATCCTGACCAATAACCCGCCGGCGCAGTTCATCCTCAAGATGCACGATTTTCTTTGCCTCCTCTTCGGCAAGACGCGCGAGAGGAATACCGGTCATTGTGGCAATAACCTCTGTAATAATCGTCTCATCGACGAGAAGCCGCTCCTCAGACTTGGATTTGCGCCAGAGCGCTTTCTTTTCTAAAAGCGTACCTTTTAATTTTTCCTGTTTGTCACGAAGTTTCGCGGCGCGCTCAAACTCCTGCTGTTCTACAGCGCGCTCCTTATCCTTCACTACATCGGAGATCTCTTTTTCCATATCACGAATCTCTGTGGGAATCTCCATGCTTGAAAGCCGCTTTCTCGCGCCCGCCTCATCAATAACGTCAATCGCTTTATCCGGCAGAAAACGGTCTGAGATATAACGCTCGGAGAGCTTAACGGCGGAATCTATCGCCTTATCTGTATATGTTACCTTGTGATGTTCCTCATAGTTGTGGCGAAGTCCCCCAAGTATCTGAATTGTCTCCGCGACATTAGGCGGGTCAACCATAATTGTCTGGAACCGGCGCGCGAGAGCCCCATCTTTTTCTATATACTTGCGGTACTCATCTAATGTAGTAGCGCCAATGCACTGAATCTCCCCGCGTGAAAGAGCTGGCTTGAAAATATTAGAAGCGTCAAGACTGCCTTCAGAGCCGCCGGCGCCTACAATTGTGTGAAGCTCATCAATAAATATGATAATATTCTCATTTTTCTGAAGCTCGACCATTAAAGCCTTGAGCCGCTCCTCAAACTGACCGCGGTATTTTGTACCGGCAACCATAGAGGCCATGTCAAGATTAATAACCCGCTTGTTTTCAAGCACCTGCGGAATATTCTTTTCGATTATCTTCTGCGCAAGCCCCTCTATAATAGCGGTCTTTCCGATACCGGGCTCTCCTATAAGCACAGGATTATTCTTCTTGCGGCGGCTTAAAATCTGCACCACCCTCTCTATCTCTTTCTCTCTTCCTATAACCGGATCAAGTTTATTTTCGCGCGCCATAGAGGTAAGGTCACGGCCAAAATGATCTAAAAACGGCGTTTTACTCTTCTCTTTAGGTCCGCTTGCGTTTGACTCACCGCCGCGCAGAACTCTGCTTATCTCCTCCTTCACCCGCTCATAATCGAGACCGGCGCTTGCAAGCGCGTTGGCCGCCGCAGACTCGGTATCTTTCATAAGCGCTAAAAGCAGATGCTCTGTACCTATATATTTATGAGACATGGAACGCGCCTCATTAGCTGCAATCTCAAGTACTTTTTTCGCACGCGGGGTAAAGGGAAGCATCTGCCCCAAAGTCATCATTCCGCCTGTGGAAGTTATAGTTTTCTCAATACTTGATGCGAGTTCGTCAAGATCGATACCCATACTGCGCATGACGGCAACCGCTACTCCATCGCCCTCTTTAATGAGGCCAAGAAGCAAATGCTCCGTGCCCACATAGTCATTGCCAAGTCTCACCGACTCTTCCCTGGCGATCTGCATCACTTTTTTGACGCGGTCAGTAAACATCCCGTTCATTATTTAGCTCTTCCCTTTTAAATATTTTCAATTAATTTTTTTGCTTCTTTTCTTCTTTGTTAGCAAATTCCTGACCAGATCCGCCCTTGAGATATCCAAATCGGTCTCCGCCTCTTCCAAGCTGCGGTGAATATGCAGATGCGCGGGCATACAAACCATAATCATCTTGTTCAACTCCTCCGCGCTTATCCCCTCATAAATCCCGCACTCAACCCCGATTCTGAGCGCGCTTGTCAGATTGAGAAGCTCGGAAAATGATAATGTTCTCGCGTGGGTGAGAATCCCAAGAGATCTGAAAACCTTATCGCTGAGCTCAAGATGCGCATCCTGTAAAAGCCGCTCCCGCGCTTTACGCTCATGAGAGATCACCTCGCGTATAACTTTTTCTGTAGACTCAATAAACTCTTTCTCGTGCGCCCCCATTGTGGCCTGATTGGAGAGCTGAAAAAAGTTACCCACAACCTCCGAATTTTCCCCAAAAAAACCACGTGTAGCGCACCCCATCTGGCTTGCGCCCTGCAATACCGCGTCAATCGCCTTTGTAAGCACAAGCCCCGGCAAATGCAGTAAACAGGAGAGACGCAAACCTGTCCCGCAATTTGTAGGACAGGAGGTAAGAAACCCCAAGCGCCCGTCGTAAGCGTATTTCAGACGATTACCTATATAGTCATCTAATAAATCAATCTTATGAAAGAGTTCAAACGTGCGGAAACCGGAATCCATACCCTGAAGCCGCAGATGATCCTCTTCGTTTATCATTACACTGATACGCCGTTCGTTCTCGCTTGCTACTCCCCTCTCACCGTCACCGCGCAGAAGGTCTGCGCTTACAAGCCGCTCTTCAATAAGAAACTGCTGCTCAAGCTTACGCAAACGCCCAAATTTAACAAGCTCAAATTCAGAACCGAAAAGCCGTTTGGGCACCCCGCTCATTACAGCCGCCGCCTCATTAAAAATCTTCTGCTTATCTCTGCCGGAAGCGAAACGCGGGAATTTACGCCCCTCAAGATTTCGCGCGAGACGGACTCTTGTAGAGATAACCACATCGCTGTGAGGCCCATCGTTATGAAACCATACCGGAAGCTGCCCGTAAAGATTTAACCCGCCGGAGCGCCGTTTAACACCGCTCATTTAACTTCCTGCCTGAGTAAATGTATAGCGTCCCTTAACTGCGCGGCCTCTTCAAACTGCTCATTTTTAATAGCGGTATCAAGATCACTTCTCAGCTGCTTAAGATTGTGGCCGCCGCAGTTTTCCATAGCCTTAAATATTCCGTACCTCTTACCCTTATGCAGTGTGCTTCCATGCACTTGCTGCAAAATTTTTGCGATAGCCGCCTCAAAAGCGGTGTAGCACTCCACACACCCAAGCATACCCAAAGAGCGAAACACCGAAAGTTTGAGCGAACACATAGAACACACAACCTCTTCCTCAAGCTCCTCTAACGTGATCTCCGCTTCGACCTGTCCGTCACTGTTCTCCCCAAGCGTAATCCCGCGCTTAGCGGCGCACTCCTCACAAAGATGAAAGGTCTGCGTTTGATTCTGCATTATATGCGTGAGGTGGACTATAGCCGGATTTACTCCGCAATCCTCGCACTGTTTATTCATTTTACCAACCCTTTTATTCAGCATTACGAAAACAGCATAATATATAAAATTACTAAATGCGTAAGGCATATATAAAGATTAAAAGATAAAAGATATATTATGAAGGGGGGCGCCCCGCCGCATTAGCACCCCCAACCCCCTCAAAGGGGCTAAACACTGGACAAAATATCAGAATTTTTCCCTATACAATGCTGCAAAATTTATATTTGGTTTACATCAAATATGATATCAAAGGCGCTCTTGGCGGTGCTTGTTTTTTATTTACCGGAGTCAAAAAAATGGAAATTTCTGAATTAGAAACGTTAATAAGCGATATCGCGTGTAAAGGACGTAAAGCGTCGCTTGTACTTCAAAACATCTCCTCACAAAGCGTTGATAACGCGTTATTAAAAATGGCTGATTACCTTCAGTCAAACAAATCAGCGCTTCAGGAAGAGAATAAGAAAGATTTGGAAGCGGGAAAGAAAAAAGGCTTATCACCCGCCATGCTTGACCGCCTCACTCTTTCCGATAAAACGCTTGGCTCTATGATTAATGGGCTCAGAGAGGTTGCCGCGTTAAAAAGTCCGGCAGGGACATTTTACGATGAGCGAGTTCGTCCTAACGGACTTAATATCAGCAAAATGCGTGTACCTATCGGTGTAATCGGCATTATATATGAATCACGTCCCAATGTGACTGTTGACGCCGCCGCTATCTGTCTTAAAAGCCGCAACGCGGTGATTCTGCGCGGCGGCTCAGAAGCGTTTCACTCAAACAGCGCCCTTTGCGCTCTGTTTTCAAAATGCCTTGAGGAAGCTGGGCTTCCATCATCGGCTTTACAGTTTATCCCCACAACCGACAGAGCAGCGGTTGAACTGCTTCTCACTAAAGATGGGCAGATTGACCTTATAATCCCCAGAGGCGGTGAGAGCTTAATACGAATGGTAGCGGAAAAATCCCGCATCCCTGTAATCAAACACTACAACGGAATCTGCCACGTATACGTATCCGCTAACGCCGATATGAAAAAAGCTGCTGATATCGCAGTAAACGCGAAAGTACAGCGTCCCGGAGTGTGCAACGCGATGGAGACGCTTATTTTAGATATTGGATTAGATTTACAGAAGCGTAAATCAATAATTGACGTATTAATTGACAGAGGCGTTACTCTTTACGGTGATAAGGAGAGCTGTAAACTATCTGATAAAGTTATTATCGCTGATGAAAAAGCGTGGGGTGAGGAGTATCTTGATCTGCGGCTTAATGTGAAGAGTGTAAATGGAATTGATGAGGCTGTCGCGCATATAAATACTTATGGCTCGCGTCATACAGATTCCATAATCAGCGAAAACAGAGCAGAGCAGGAAAAATTTATAACAGAAGTCGACAGCGCGTCTGTAATGATCAACGCGAGCACCCGCTTTGCGGACGGCGGGGAGTACGGCATGGGCTGTGAGATCGGTATATCAACTGACAAACTGCACTCACGCGGGCCTATGGGGATTGATGATCTTACTACATATAAGTGGGTTGTTCGCGGGGACGGGCAGGTTAGGGAGTAGTGCGGTAAACAGAGATAATAGTCATCACATAAATTCTAATCAAAGGGTATAGATATGGGATTGATTGACATTGTAAAGTTTGATGAGAAGGGCCTTGTTACAGCTATCGCTCAGGATTTCACCACGAACGAAGTTCTCATGATTGCTTACATGAACAAGGAGTCGCTTACAGAGACGCTTGAAAGCGGCGATATGGTCTATTGGAGCAGAAGCCGTCAGAAGAGATGGAAGAAGGGTGAAACTTCCGGCAATGTGCAGAAGATACGTGAAGTTTACGTTGACTGCGATGGCGATGCGCTTCTGTTTAAGATTGATCAGACAGGCGCGGCGTGTCATGAAAATTACCCATCCTGCTTTTACAGAAAGAAAGAAAACGGCGAATGGAAAATTTGCGCCGAGAAGATATGAACATAAGAGACAAATTGCCTTACTCGCCTTATGTAGAGATATCGCTTGACAATCTTCTTCATAATGTGACGCAAATCCGTTCTGTACTGCCGGATAATGTCGGCCTGATTGCCGTTGTTAAGGACTGCGCTTATGGCTGCGGCAGCGCGGAGATAGCTTCTGTATTGGAAAAACAGGGCGGGGTAGAGTTTTTCGCTGTTGCGCGTCCGTTGGAGGCTTTTTACTTACGGGAATCTGGTATCAGCGCTCCTGTGCTGATACTTGGGCAAGCCGGAGAAGACGAGATTAGTTTGGGTGTAAAACAAAATGTTGTTTTTACACTTAATGATATAAAGGACATAAAGGACTGGAAAGAGTGCGGGATTGATATACGATTTCATCTGCATGTTGATACTGGGATGAACCGTATGGGAATACTTCCGTCAGAAATCGGTGAAATTATTGATCAACTGAAAAACGCTCCGACTCTACACTTAGAGGGTGTTTATACCCACATGGCGTCCGCAGATGAACCGGACACATCTACAGTAAATCATCAGTTGAGTAAATTTACATATTGTATCGATCAGCTGAGAGCGGCAGACCTCTCCCCTGCCCATATTCACTATGGAAACAGCGCGGCTTTTCTTCGATTTCCAGTTGATGGATGTACGCTTGTACGTCCTGGCATAGCTCTTTACGGATGCAATCCTGATCCCGCGCAGAATTTCAATGTTGATCTAAAGCAAGTCGCCTCTCTAAAATCAAGTGTTGTCAAAATGAAAAAAGTGGCAGCCGGAGAGCCGGTCTCTTACTGCGGAAATTATATCACCGAAAAAGAGACATGGATTGCGACAATCGCGCTTGGATACGCTCACGGCCTCCCCCGCTTTCTGAGCGGCGTTGGAGAGGTGCTTATTGGAGGAAAACGTTACCGCATAGCAGGCAACGTAACAATGGATTATATAATGGCAGACGCGGGGTCAAATCCAACAATAAACGTTGGCGATGATGTAGTTGCTATAGGTCAACAGGAAGAAGAGACAATAACCGCTGATGGAATCGCTCTGCGCGGCAAAACAATCGGCTATGAAATTCTTTGTAATCTCGGAACCTCTATCGACAGATTCTACACATTGAACGGAAAAATTATACGGCACGATCCTGGTGTTATTTTTTAGTATGACCCACAGTTATAAATCTCGGTTTTGGGACACGAAACAGAGAGCAAAAACGTATTTTATATTTGAATTATAATTCAGCTATGGAATCTTTAGTAATGATTAAATTGGTACATAAAGAACAAGGTGCAGGCTCAATATACGCCATAGATAAAGAAAAAATTTGGGTATTGACTAATGTTGATGATAACTCATGCGCGGCGAAAAAGAAAGACTGCAAAGTTGGATGCGGTTCTTGTGGAACACGTAAATCTGAGCGCAGATTTTCCATTATAGTAAAAAGTCCAAATGCTTATACTATTGGTGAAAATATAAGCTTTCGCCGATTTGTCCCTGAACCTAATTTAGTCAGCTTTCTTGTATTCGGTACGCCTATATTTTTTGCGATGACAACTATGCTCTGCTGGCTCTTTGCGTCACCTCAAAAAGTTGAATCAGCTCCGGCGCTTTTATCCATCGCGGCGGCGTTTTTTTGCGGCTGTTTTATTCTAATGATTATAGACACTCTTTTCAAAAAGCGCTATCCCGCGATTATAATTGATGAAAAATACCCTGACAATATAAATAGCTCCTCCGCGCAACTCACAAATAACAGCTTAAATCCAAAGGAGCTGTCAAATGAGTATTGAAGAGTGGCTTGATCTGCCTGATCTCATTGACAACGTCCAAGAGATGCTTGAACTTGGCTTCTTTGATGAAGCGCAAAAACTGCTTGACCAATACAAAGACGTTTACCAAAACGACTGGGAGATTTACTTTCTCTACTCACGCCTGTTTGCGGAACAAAATATGCCGCGCGCCGCCATTAAGTTTCTTTTAGACGGACTAAGAATTGAGCGTGACAACGCGGATTGTCTTTTAGGTCTGTTTTACGCTCACGCAATGATGGATCAGGTGAAAAAGGGCGGTAAATTTATTCTAAAAGCACAAAAACACCACCCCCATAATGAGCTTGTTTGGTCTGCGCTTATCTGGTATTATACGGAGATAAATAATCCTCAAAAAGCTATTCTTTGCTTTGAAGAAGCGATGAAAATAAGCCAGGACAACCCCGAAACATTCCGTAACGCAGGGTTAGCGTACAGCCAGTTGGGACACCTTGAGGATACGCAAAAATGTTACCAAATGGCGCTTGATATAAATCCCGCGTTTGAAGAAGCGCGTGATCTTCTCGCCGATCACTTTATTTTTATAAATAAGGCTGACGAAGCAGTTAAACTCTATCAGGAAGCGCTCGAAAATTCCCCAAAAAATATTCAATTTATGTCAAAACTTGTCTTTAGCTTTTCGCAAAATAATCAGCTTGACAAAGCGGCGGCGGCGGCAAAGAAAACTATCTCTCTCTACCCTAACTCCCTGATTGGCTATATTGATCTCGCCTATGTACATTTGAACACCGACAGAATAGAAGACGCTATTATAATGGCGCAGAAAGCGATAAGCGTCGCGCCGATAGATACCGAAGGGTACAGGGTGATGGGCATTGCCCTTTCAGAAAAAGAGGATTTTGCAGGCGCCGAAGAGTACTTTGCAAAAGCGATAACGCTCGATTCTGAAAACAGTGAGGCTTTAAGAGACTACTACCATCATTTGCGCAACGCCGGCAAACATGACGAGATGATAAAAATAGTTAACAGAGTAATAGAGCTTGAACACCCTTACTGCATAGAAGATTACTGTTTTTTAGCTGATTATTATCGTGGAGAGTCGCAAAACTTAAAAGCCTTTCACTACCTTAACCGCGCTTACAAAAGTATGCCCTCAGAAAAAGATCTTCTTCCCCCAATGATTGGGATATTGTTTGAGCGCGGACATATAAAATACGGGATGTCCGCGTTTGCCAGTTTTGTTGAAAAAAGCGGCGGATGGAACGACTCTATTATGAGACCGTTTACACAAAACAAAGTGCTTCGTGACCGTTTCACTCAAGAGGGACTTCGTTTTTTGCGATTTACAGGCGAACGGCCTGTTGAGTTTCGTAAGTTTATCTTCAGGCATTATTTATCACGCTTCGCGTTTATGTACTATACGGTGATACTCTGCGCGCTTTTGTTTCCAATGAGTGTTTTATTCGGCCTGTACGGAGCGGCAAGCGTGGCTCTTTTATATGGAATATCGCTTGGCGTAATTAAATTATACAAAATCCGCCGTCATAAAAAGATAATTGACACCGCGGAGCAGGCTGTTCTTGCCAAAGGTATATAGGATAAACTAAGCCCTATGAAACCAAAACTGCTCCTTCATATCTGCTGCGCTCCAGACGAAGCTTATGCTGTTGAGGTACTTAAGGATTTATATGAGCTGCACTGTTTTTTTTGTAATCCGAATATCTTTCCCGATAAAGAGTATGATCTGCGGTTGAACGAAGCGCAAAAGACGGCTGACATATATGGCGTTCCTTTTACTTATGATGATTATCAACCTGATCTGTGGACACAAGCTGTAAACGGACTAACAGACACGCCGGAGGGCGGTGAACGGTGCCGCGCCTGTTTTCATTTACGCCTTTTGCGCACAGCTGCAAAATGCGCGGCTATGGAATGGCCGGCATTTGCCACAGTAATGAGCGTATCACCGCATAAAAATGTTAAAATGCTTGATGAAGCTGGAAATCTTGCTGCTAATAAATATGGGATATCATACGTCTCATTTAACTTCAAAAAAAATGACGGCTTCCGCAAAAGTATTGAGCTCAGTCATAAGCTTGGTCTTTACAGACAGAATTACTGCGGGTGTAAACTCAGCCTCACATCTTCTCATGGCGCAAAATAGACAAGAGCAACATAAAAGCCATAAATCCGGCAATGATATATCCGCCAAGCCCTATTATCGAAATACCGTTAAAGTACGGACGTACATTTGCGTGTACCACAATGGAAGACCCAACCACAAGAGCGGCGAGCACTACGCCAAAGACAAGCCTGTTTGTCACCTGGTCAAATTTTTTAAGCACCGGGTCAAGGCCGCGGTGCTCAAATTCTATATGCGCCTTGCCCGATTTCACAAGTTGGAGAATATCACGGCTTTCCGCCGGTATATCCCGCAGCAGATAAAAAAAATCGTGCGCTGTCTGAAAAGCGGTCTGCGCAACGTACAGCGGGGAGAACTGCTCACGTACAAGTTTTGTTGCGAAAGGCTCTAAATGCTCAAACATGTTAAAATCGGGGTCAAGTTTAGAGCCAACGCCTTCCATAGTAACAAGCGCTTTTACAAGCAGATAAAAACCCGGAATAAGTTTGATACGGAATGTAATTAGAATGTGCGTAAGGCGGCTTAGCATTTCACCTATGTTAATTGTGCCGAGAGATTTTGCGGCATACTCTTCTATAAGTTCCGTAAGCGCGTATTCAAGATCATCACTCCGTTTTATCTGCTGACCGCTTATCTCATTAAACGTGCGTACAATACGTTTAGGGTCGCGGCTTACTATTCCGATAATAATGCTGCTCAAATGACTGCGGCTTGAGGGAGTGAGTATACCCACCATACCCAGATCCAAAAAACAGAGCACATTATTTGGCTCTATGAGAATGTTGCCAGGATGAGGGTCGGCATGAAAGAAGCCGTGATCAAATATTTGCGTAAGCACGACATTCACCCCATTAGAAGCGATCTCTTTGGGATCACGGCCCGCCGCTTTTAGTTCATCAATATTTGTAACTTTTATACCATCTATAAACTCAGTAGTTAGCACTTTACTTGAAGTAAAATTGTGAAAGACAAGCGGGATATGAACAGATGGATTGTTTTCAAAGTTCCGGCGGAAATGATCAAAATGCAAAGCCTCCGTGTTAAAATCAAGCTCTTTTTTGATAGCGCCTGAAAACTCATCAACAAGCTGCGCCGGATTAAAATATTGCGCACCGTAAATGTGCTTTTCTATAAGACGGGCAAGAGTATACATTATTTCAAGGTCTACTTTTATAAGCTCAGCAATTTGAGGCCGCTGTACCTTAACCGCTACCCGTGTTCCGTCACAAAGCCGCGCCTTGTGCACCTGTGCCATTGACGCCGAAGCAAACGGCGCGGGTTCAAAATGAGCAAAAAGTTTGTTGAGCGGTTTTTTAAGCTCGCTTTCAACAATAGCGCAGGACTCTTTTTGAGAAAAGGGCGCAACCTTATCCTGTAACGTTTCAAGTGACGCGATAAGTTCAGCGGGCAGAATATCGGGGCGATTGCTTGCGAATTGGCCGAGTTTGATAAATGTAGGCCCCAGCTCCTCAAGCGCAAGCCGAACTCTCTCGAAGCGCGATATTTTTTGTATGCGCCTTCTCTTTATTCCAAACAGTTGACTGCTTCGCCTGAGAACATTTTCGATATTGACATTAGAAATAAGATCGCCGAATCCGTACTTGACAAGCACAGAGATGATCTCTCTATAGCGGCCAAAATAACGGTAATTAGTTATGCCGCGTTTTTTCCTCACTTGCTCTCTTTCTCTTTCGCCCCGCCGCAGTCACACTGCTCTCTTTCAAGTTTAGAGATGCGCTTCTGCATCTCTTCAATCTGCTTTTGAGCAGGAATATTCATCTTTTTAAGCGCAGACGCCACAAGCTCGCCAACATACTGTTCAATATCTTTTTTCGTCTCCCGCGATTTGCTCACAAGCTCGTCAATATATTTGCGTCCCTCTTCCTCGTTCATTTTGGCGTCTTTTGTAATCTTTCTCGCGGCTTCTTCAACCTTATCCACACCCATCATCGCAAAACCTACAGCAGCGTAAACGCTTTTTCTAATAATATCCATAAAACGTCCTCCTTTTTATTTATATAAGGTGCAATCATTGTACCGAAACATATACGTTCACAATTATTTCCTTTTTTGAAGGAATGATTTTTAAAATCTTTCCTTATTTGGGGGAAACTATTTATATATCTTTCCCTATTTAAGGGAATATTTTAAAAAATCTTTCCTTTTTGCGGGGAAACTATTATATTCATATATATGAAGGAAATTTTGAAAGAGATAATCACAGGCAACCAAAATAACTTGCCGGTAGAGATAAGGGCGCGTTCATGGGAAGTTCCTGTGGATACAGGTAAGATAATAACCGTTCCCGGGGTTCGCCGCTGCGGTAAATCATCGCATTTTTCCATTACTCAGAATAATCTTCTTCAACGCGAAATACCCAAAGAAAAAATTTTATCTTTGAATTTAGATGATGAACGGTTAGATTTTTCCAATGGAAATGTTGGTCTGATTCTGGAAGCATATAGAGAATTATACCCAAAAATTCAAACTAAAGATGTTCATTTCTTCTTAGACGAAATCCAAATCGCAGAGGGTTGGGAGAAATTTGTTCGGCGAATTTACGACACCGTTTCAAAAAACATTTACATAACTGGCTCTAACTCCAAAATGCTCTCTTCGGAAATCGCCACCTCACTCAGAGGCAGGACTTTGCAGTTTGAGGTTTTTCCGCTCTCCTTCTCTGAATTTTGTGATTTTAGGAGCGTTGAAATAGATTTTTACGACCCTGCTAAAAAAGTGATTTTTAAAAATGCTTTCAACGACTATCTTTTTGGGGGCGGTTTCCCGGAAATTGCAACAGGCCAAGACCTCTTTAATGAGCAGATTTTACAGGAATATTATAATGTCATGATCTTCAAAGATTTGGTTGAAAGATATGGCATAAAAAACACGAGCGTGCTAAAATACATAGTGAAGAGGCTGCTTGCAAATTTAGCCAAACCAACATCTGTCAATAAAATTTTTAATGAGATAAAATCCAGCGGTATTGCAATTTCTAAAAACACGGTATATGAACTTGTAGACCAATTAGAAAGCATCTACATGTTTTTACATCTTCCAAAATTCAGCGCTTCGCCAATCAAAGAATTTCAAGGTATGCCAAAATATTACTGCATAGACAACGGCTTTAATTATGCGTTACAGGGTGCAATATCTGAAAACAGAGGTACCTTTTTAGAAAACGCGGTTTATCTGCATTTGCGAAGAAAACATCCATTTGGAAGAGGATTGTTTTATTTCAAAGATAAACAGGAGTGCGATTTTTTACGTTTTGACAAGCAAACTGTTATTGAGCTGATTCAGGTTTGTTGGAGTTTGGAAAACTCTGAAACCGAAAAAAGAGAGGTGAACGGACTTGTTGAGGCGGCAAAAGCCACCGGCTGTACAAACTTAAAAATCATTACAGCAGATTCTGAGAAGCGTTTACAGAAAGACGGGTTTGAGATTTCTGTTTTGCCCGCTTGGAAATTTATGGGGGAATAGCGCGCATATTGGCGCGCTATTTGGTGGTAGGGACAGTTATTAATATACAACATTTTTAAATCTATTATATTGGGCAAACTCTTATTACAAATTAATGGCGGTTCACTATTTTCCCCTCTCCATCTGCGCAAATCGTATTTTATTATTCTTTAAATAATATGGGCGGACATAATCCGCCCGCCAATTTTCCAGCACAAAAAAGGAGTGCCGTCATCATGTCACAGAATATTGATATTTGGGGTAATGAACCGTACATTGTAAAGGATATGAGTCTCGCTGATTGGGGACGTAAAGAGCTTGACGTTGCGGAAAAAGAGATGCCGGGACTCATGGCTATAAGGGAGAAATACGCAAAAGAGAAGCCGCTTGCGGGAGTGCGCGTATCCGGTTCTCTTCACATGACAATTCAGACGGCTGTACTCATTGAGACTTTGAAGGCTCTTGGAGCGGAAGTCCGCTGGGCTTCCTGCAACATTTTTTCTACTCAAGATCACGCGGCGGCGGCAATCGCGGCTACAGGCGTACCGGTGTTTGCGTGGAAAGGTGAAACGCTTGAAGAGTACTGGGCTTGCACATTTAAGATGCTCACATTTGCAGGAAATAAAGGGCCTGAGCTTATAGTTGACGACGGCGGTGACGCTACGCTTCTTATACACAAAGGTTACGAGCTTGAAAAAGGTGATAAGTCATGGGTAGATTCACCAAGCGGCAGTCATGAGGAAGCCGTCATCAAAAATCTGTTGAAAGAAGTTTACAAAAAGGATGACAAGCACTGGCATAGAGTAGTCAGCGAATGGAAAGGCGTTTCCGAAGAGACAACTACAGGAGTACACCGCCTCTATCAGATGCTTGCTGAGGAAAAACTTCTTGTGCCGGCTATAAATGTTAATGACTCTGTAACAAAATCAAAGTTTGATAACCTTTACGGATGCAGAGAGAGCCTTGCTGACGGAATCAAGCGCGCTACAGATGTAATGATCGCCGGTAAAGTCGTTGTAGTATGCGGATACGGCGATGTAGGCAAGGGATGCGCGCAGTCAATGAGCGGTCTTGGCGCGCGTGTAATTGTAACAGAAATTGACCCGATCTGCGCGCTTCAAGCGGCAATGGCCGGGTATCAGGTAACTTCTGTTGAAGATACTCTCGGCATTGGCGAT
>Ga0123356_10000658_pt1 | contig 38042 bp, 33 predicted proteins | sample TergutEmb28metaG_2_FD_92546 | JGI IMG/M metagenome (GOLD analysis project Ga0123356, IMG submission 92546) | Embiratermes neotenicus P3 segment gut microbial communities from Petit-Saut dam, French Guiana - Emb289 P3 | ecosystem: Host-associated > Arthropoda: Insects > Digestive system > Gut ...
ACGGTTACGGTGAACGGGAACATAGCTTCTACCGGCAATGTTGCAGTTCTTGTTATTGGAACTTCAAATAATGTTACAGTGAATGGAACCATTTCTGCTAACGAGTTTATTCATGTGCTTGAGGAGATTGATGGTTGGGGATATGAGGCGGTTATAACAGCGGAGCAGTACGACTCCATCGTCAACATAGGCGGCACGTTTTATCGCCAATATACATTCAATGAATCTACTGTGCTTGTAAAAGCAGACGATGTTGTACCTTCCGACACCATCACCGAGGCGGCTGTCAACGCAGCAATTGCGGCGGGAGCACCACTTTTTCTAACCGGAAATGACACGAATATTACAGGGGATCTCTTGCAAATAATCAAAGACAGCGGAGAAACGCTTGAAATCATTCTGCCAAACAACGTGCACATCAGTATAGACGGGAAGTCCTTTGGCAACAACCCGTTACCTGCTAATTTTGATTTGAATGTAGTGCTGACTGCAACGACAACAGCTACAACAGCGGGCACTGCAACGGTTCCCGCGAACTCAGTTATAATCGCGCCTGCAACGCACGGGGAGTTCGGTTTTACGATTAATATTCATATACCCTCCTCGAAGCTTGCAGAAGCAGGACTCGGCAGCGGCAATCTCACGCTGTTTTACATTGACGCAAACGGAGCAATCTCAACCGTCAGAGCTGTCCAAAGGCAAAGCAATGGCCCTGTTATAGTTTCCATCAGCAGCGCGTCGCAATACTTCCTGTCAAGAACACCCTCGACAACTTCCGACAAACCAAGCGGAGCGCCCCAAACAGGCGACTACCGCACACTGATACTGCCGATAATCATGATAACTCTCGGAGCGCTCGGCATTACCGGCATGGTGTTCTATAATAAAGCTTATAATAAAGCAGCAAAAAAGTAAGCTTCATGAAAAATCAAACCTGTCAGGAGAACCGTCCCCCTGACAGGTTTTTTTCGCCCTCGAAAAGCGACCCCGATACCCACCCATGAAAATGTGAATTTTCTACATTTCAACGCTTCAAACGTTTATTGATATGTAGAAAGCTTTTGTGCTATGCTCAAATTAGAGTGGTTTTGTTAAATTTATAGACTATCACATTGACAAACCCTCGCGACTCGTATATAATAAAGAAAGTGAGAAGCATCTTATGCTAATGGATAGAATGTTCGTACATACTAAGGTATTTGATCGAAAGTGGGATGAGCTCGGTTGCAATGATGATGACCTGGCAGAACTGCAAAAAATAATCAGCGAAAACCCACAAGGTCATCCTGTAATATCGGGAACAGGAGGAATTCGCAAGGTTCGTGTTGCATTGCAAGGACGAGGTAAAAGCGGTGGTGCAAGAGTTATGTATGTTGACTATGTCTTACACGGAACTGTAGGTTTATTAAGTGTTTATCCTAAGAGTGAAAAAGAAATTATAACTGAAGCAGAGAAGAAGGTACTAAAGTCAATTTCTGAGCAAATTAGCAAAAATCGGAGGAATGAAGAATGAGCAAAATGGGGCAAGAGCTAATAGAAGCAATGCAAGAGTTGCGAGATTATTCTGAAGGTAAAATTGAGCTTCGAAAAACTCAACTTATGGTATCACCTGTCTGCGAATCGATAAGTGCAAGTGATATAAAAGAAATAAGAGGACGATTAAGTCTAACGCAAGCCATGTTTGCTATGGTTATCGGTGTTTCCAAGAAAACAGTAGAATCTTGGGAGTGCGGAAGATATAAACCGGAGGGAGCTGCACGGAGGCTTATTTCTATAATGCAAGCAGACCCTGATTTTATAGAAAAGTATGATATTGTGAAAAATCAAATTAATATATAGATTGTTGCATTTGTAATTATACAGAGTCGGTCGCTGTTAGAGCGACCGACTCTGCATTTATTTCATTATTTAAAATACGTTGCGTTTTGTGTGGGAGGTGTGGAGGAGTTTGTGGGCTTTGTCGCTGCCGGGGACTCCGAGGTAATCGTCGTAGAGCTTTTTGATTTCGGGGTTTTCAAACGATTTGCGGATTGGCAGGCTTTCGTCGGCTTCGTAAATCGCTTTTGTGCGTGCGGCGATTAAATCGATGTTGTTGCGTACTGTATCGCTTTGGTTCGGCTGACCGCCGCCGTTGATACAGCCGCCGGGGCATGCCATAATTTCAATTATGTGGAAGTCTTCGTCGCCGTTTTTGACTGCATCGAGCAGTTCTCTTGCGTTTGCAAGACCCGACGCGACTCCGACTTTGACATCCATGCCCGCGATTTTGTACGTCGCACGCCTAACACCGGCAGGACCTCTAACTTCTTCGAAGTTAGTAACTTCAAAGTTCTCGTCCAGCCAATGGCTTGCAGTTCTGAGTGATGCCTCAAGAACGCCGCCTGTTGCGCCGAAAATTACGCCTGCGCCCGAAACTGTTCCGAACGGGTTATCAAACTCTTCGTCTGCAAGATTTGCAAAGTCGATACCGTCGGCTTTTATCATTCTGGCAAGCTCACGCGTTGTAATCGCAGCATCGACATCGGGAACTCCGGCTGCCGACTGGTTATCTCTACCGATTTCAAACTTCTTCGCTGTGCATGGGATAACAGAAACTACGAAAATATCTTCAGGTTTAAGGTTATTTTGCTCTGCGAAGTATGTTTTCAGCAATGCACCAAACATTTGCTGCGGTGATTTGCATGATGACATATTATCGATTAGCTCGGGGTAATAATGCTCGCAGAACTTAACCCAGCCGGGTGAGCATGATGTGATTATCGGCAATTGTCCGCCGCTCTTAACGCGCTCAAGGAACTCATGAGCTTCTTCCATTATTGTCAGGTCTGCCGTTAATGCCATATCATACACACCGTCAAAGCCTAAGCGCTTCATTGAGGCTGCAAGCTTACCTGTTACGATAGAGCCGAGCGGCATATCAAACGCCTCTCCAAGTGTAGCTCTGATTGCAGGAGCAGCAAAAACAAAGACTTTTTTATCAGGGTCGGCAATCGCATCACGTACCTTTTTGGTATCGTCCTTTTCATGAAGTGCTCCTGTCGGGCAAACAACGACACATTGACCGCAATATACGCAGGGTGCTTCATCAAGAGTATGCCCGAAAGCACAGCTGATATTTGTCTTAAAGCCTCTGTAGACTGCGTCTATAACAGAAACGGATTGCTGAGTTCCGCAAGCTGCGATACAACGACGGCAAAGTACGCACTTTTGGTTGTCGCGAACAAGTGCAGGTGACTTATCGTCAATCTCATACTTGTATGTCATACCTTTGAACGCATTTTCGTCAACATTGTAATCATGGCATAGTGTTTGAAGCTGACAACTGCCGCTCTTGATACAAGAAAGGCACTCCCTGTTGTGGTCTGATACGATAAGCTCCAATGTTTGCTTACGAGATTCTCTGATAGCAGGAGTATTGGTTTGCACCTCCATCCCCTCAAAGACGGGGTATACGCAGGCTGCAACGAGTGAACGTCCGCCCTTAACCTCTGCAAGACAAATTCTGCAAGCACCGATTTCGCAAAGACCCTTCATATAGCAAAGAGTCGGAATTTGGATGTTTGCAAGCTTTGCTGCCTCGAGGATTGTCATGTCGCTTGGAACTTGGAGCGACACGTTGTTAATTTTAATGTTTACTTTATCCATTAGTGTTTCGCTCCTTTCTTTATTGTTTTATTATGGCGTCGAATTTGCATTTTTCCATACACACACCGCATTTTATACATTCGCCCTGGTCTATTGTATGCACTTCTTTTACTGCACCTGATATGCAGTTGACAGGGCAGACTTTTGCACAGACTGTACAGCCTATGCACTTTTCGGGGACAACGACATACTTGAGCAGGTCTTTACATATACCTGCAGGGCAAGTCTTGTCTACAACATGAGCCTTGTACTCATCTTTGAAATAATGGTACATTGACTTAACCGGATTTGATGCAGTTTGACCGAGTGCACAAAGTGACGAGCCTGAAATATGGTTACAAAGTGTTTCCATTTTATCAAGGTCTTCAAGCTCACCGTTACCTGATGTAATTTTCTCGAGAATTTCATACAAGCGCTTTGTGCCGATACGGCAAGGGCTGCATTTACCGCATGATTCTTCGACTGTAAAGTCAAGGAAGAATTTAGCCATATCGACCATGCAGTTGTCCTCGTCCATGACGATAAGACCGCCCGAGCCCATCATTGAGCCGACTGCAGCGAGGTTTTCGTAGTCAATCGGAACATCAAAATGCTCAGCAGGAATACAACCGCCAGACGGGCCGCCTGTTTGCGCTGCTTTAAACTTTTTGCCGCCGGGAACACCGCCGCCGATTTCTTCAACGATTTCACGAAGTGTTATACCCATCGGTATTTCAACAAGCCCGACGTTTGTTACATTGCCACCGAGTGCGAATACTTTGGTTCCTTTTGATTTCTCAGTACCCATAGAAGCAAACCACTCGGGGCCTTTGAGCATGATTTGCGGAATGTTGGCAAGAGTCTCAACATTATTGAGCACTGTCGGCTTGCCGAACAGACCTTTTACAGCAGGGAAGGGCGGACGCGAACGCGGCTCGCCTCGATTACCTTCAATTGATGTCAGGAGTGCAGTTTCTTCACCGCATACAAATGCACCTGCACCCAGACGGATTTCAAGGTCAAAATCGAATCCGCTGTCAAAGATATTTGCTCCGAGCAAACCGTATTCCTTTGCCTGGTCGATAGCGACCTGCAAACGATGAACCGCAATCGGATATTCGGCACGGACATATACGTAGCCTTGGTTTGCACCGATTGCATAAGCGGCAATGCTCATTGCCTCGATGACTGCGTGCGGGTCGCCCTCCAAAATGGAGCGGTCCATAAAAGCACCGGGGTCACCTTCGTCGGCATTTGCGCAGACGTACTTCTGGTCCCCTTGTGCTTTCGCGGCAAATTCCCACTTGAGACCCGTCGGGAATCCCGCACCGCCGCGACCGCGCAGTCCCGATGCCTTGATTACATCAATTACAGCCTCGGGAGTCATCTCCGTGAGAGCTTTGCCAAGAGCGGTATAACCGTCAAAGCCGATATATTCATCAATATTTTCAGGATCAATTACACCGCAATTACGCAGCGCAACGCGTGTTTGCTTTTTATAGAAGCCGGTTTCACTAAGTGATTTAAGATTATCGTCTTCTCCGATGGTTTCATGGTAAAGAAGTCTTGTAACAATACGCCCTTTAAGCAAATGCTCATCAACGATTTCTTTACAGTCCTCCGCTTTTACTTGAGCGTAGAAGCTTCCTTCGGGATAAATAATCATTATCGGACCGAGAGCACAAAGACCAAAGCAGCCTGTATGAACTACTTTAACCTCTTTCTCAAGACCCACGGCTTTAAGTTCTGCTTCAAAAGCATCGCTGACACCATGGCAGCCGGAAGCAACGCAACCGGTACCTGCACAGAGCAAAACGTGAGATCTGAATAACTCCATACCCTATTTCCTCCCTATTCTTTTTCGTAAGCGCCGATTGTATACTCCGCTACAGGGTTGCCATTAACAACATGGTCGCTGATAATTTTTGCTATCTTGTCAGGAGACAGGTGTACATAAGTAACCTTCTCTTGTCCCGGAACAATAACATCCATTATGGGTTCAAGCCTGCATAAACCGATGCAACCTGTTTGAGCTACCGTGACGTGTTCAAGTCCTCTTTTTGCAAGCTCGGCAGTAACTTCATTAATTACAGCACGCGCACCGGCAGCGATTCCGCAAGTCGCCATTCCAACGACGAGTCTGGTAGCGTTGTCACCATCTTCACGCATTGTTGCGTTTTGCTTCATTCTGTCCTTAATTGCGGCAAGTTCAGCCAATGATTTCATTTATGTTGCTCCTCCTGATAAATTTTGTATATGTTCGCTAACGTATTCGGTTAAAAATTTAATAATTGACGGGCTGTTAAGTGATGCATCCTCACCTAAGAGCGTCTTTACTTCTTGTGTTGAGAATAAAAATTCGTTTCCGTCGACTATGTATCGGATATTAAAATCGATATCGGGATTTAGAGATGCAAGTGTAATTATCGTCTCTGTGAGATTACCTATCGGCTGGCGGTCGATGTGACTCATGACAAAGGTTGCGGTTATTGTTGTTCCTATGCCAAGCTTCGATTCGATTTCAACACTTCCGCCTGTTATCTCTGCTGCCTCTTTAAGAAAAGAGATACCGAGACCGATTTTTCGTGTGGTGCGTGTCGTGATGAACGGATTGTGGACATCTTTTAGAAAATCCTCGCTCATTCCCTTACCGTTGTCTTTTACACGAATTATTATTCTGTCGGAGCTTGAGTTCTCATCAACATCTATTTCCACAAGAGTTGCCTCGGCGGAAATGGAATTTTGCGCAATGTCTAAAATGTTGAGAGACAGCTCGTCCATCATTGTGACGGTTCATCCGATTCTGTATAGTTTGAAAGTATTTCCGGCACCATATCAACGTTGATTTTACCATAGACATCTTCATTTACCGATATGACCGGAGCAAGACCGCATGCACCGACGCAACGAGCACCGTCTAATGAGAACTTCATGTCAGGTGTACACTCGCCGTCTTTAATGCCGAGTTCTTTTTCAAATCTTTCGAGAATTTGTCCTGCACCGATAACGTAACACGCAGTACCCATGCAAATAACGACTTTATACTTTCCTTTTGGTGTTAGTGAGAATTGCGAATAAAAGGTTACGATGCCGAATATTTCGCTAAGGGACACGCCCATTCCGGAAGCAACCATTCTTTGCACTTCCTCAGGCATATAACCGTAAATTCTTTGAGCCTCTTGAATAACAGGCATTAATGCTCCTTTTTGCTCCTTATGACGGGCAATTGCATCATTTAATTCTTGTTCCTGCTCTTTTGTCCCTGCAAAAGGAATTGCGGCGGCTTGACTCATAATATCATTAATCCTTTCTAGCATTGCTTAAAAAGCTTGACCATTCTATAACAATTGTTTAGAAAAATCAACGTAAATAATCTATTGCAGCTTTTGCTGTACGTTCGGGGAGTAAAAGAAAGTTGTTTTTTTCATTTATTGACCATAATTGGTGTGCATCGGAAGAGAAAATCATGTTCTTTTTTGCGAATAATTCAGCATTCTTCTTGTCATACTCACGCTCAATACCTACGAGTGAGACCTCTATAGTTTTTATATCTAAGTGCGGCGGAATGAAACCGAGGTTTGATATTACGCTAAATGAATCGCGGTCAACATGAGCGGGAACGAAGGCACCGCCATGCTTGTGTACCATAAGATATAGGTCGTCAAAGGAAATTGAAGACGGTGCTATGAGCATACGCCCTAATTCACCTGTAACATTATCATTTTCATCAAATATTATTTGCTCTCCGAAAATATCAATGCGGTTTGGAATAGCGGAGAAGAAAGGACTTAGTTCCGCTTCAAAGCTTAAAGCAGCTGCGGCACTGTCAAATAAGCATATAACGTGCACTTCCTCTGCTGTTGAGACTTCGATACCGGGAAGTACAATGAGCGGCTTATCTGCTGCTGCTTTTACTGTAGATATTGCATTTGCAACAGTGTTGTGGTCTGTTACCGCTATCATATCAAGACCGTTAAGAAGAGCCATTCCGACTATGTCGTTTGGCGTCATGTCATTATCAGCACATGGCGATAGTGCTGAATGGATATGTAAATCGTAGTATACAGGTATCATAAATTGCTTTATACCGCAGTAAGCTGTGAAATTTTTACTGCAAGAGAATAAGCGGTTTCATTCGAAGTGAAAACAGTTAACCCTTCTTCGTTTGCTTTTTCAATTACGTTGTCCGGTGCGGTCAACCCTTCGGGGAGAATTACGCAAGAAGCATCAGTCATCACTGCTACAGCGACCATATTTAACGAAGACTGAACGGTGATCCATATATCCCCGGGCTCTACACCGCCGAGAACGCGGCTGAGAAGGTCTGATATATAACAAGATTTAACATCCTTATCGGCATCACCCGATAGTTTTGAAAGTCCCAGCTCTTCTGCCAGTTTTTTAACTGTCATGTATAGATATCCTCCTATCTCCCCGGCTCTCGAAATGGGGGAGGCATATATTCTTGCAGCTCTGTCATTTCATGGAAAAGGCTTGCCATTCTCTCACGGAGCTTAAAGACGCAGTCACTTTCGTGTGCTGTGCCGTTGATAATATCCTCAGCATGAGCATGGCAGGAAGGAGCTCCGCATGAGCCGCAGTCGATTCCCGGCAAGGTTTCAAATAAGCTCTCAATATCGGCAAGCTTTCGAATAGCAACGCTTCTGTCTGCATCTAAGCGAAGGATTGAATTATACTCGGGTGTGTTTTGCCAGTTGAGTATATCAGGGGTTAGTAAGCTCTTATCAATTGAGCTGTGGTTTTTTTCTTCGGGAATATTAACTGCCATTCGCTGTATTCTGGCTCTTGATACAAACGGGTTTTCGGGAGCAAGACAGCCGCCGACACAACCGCTCGGGCACGCGTTGAGCTCTATAAAACGAACACTTGAGAGCTTGTCGTTTTCTATCTCGTCTAATACTCTTATGACATTATCGATACCGTCGACTGCTATAAATAATGACTCGCTAATCCCAAGTCCCTCACCGCCGGAAAAAGACCATCTCATTCCGCGAACACCTGCAACAGACAAATCTAACGGTTCTTTTATTTTTTCGACAGCCGGTTTTAGCTTTAAAAACAACTCACTCATTGAGAAGACACCGTCCACAACAGAGTCGTCATAGCCGATGCGGTATTTAAGTGCTGTTATTTTTGCAGGACACGGTGATACAAAAAACACACCGATTTCACTCGGATTAAGCCCTGTTTCTTTAGCGGCTTTATCTCGTGCTGCAATTGCAGCGAGCTCAACGGGTGTTATGGTTTTTAATACATTATCAAGAAGCCCGGGGTAGCGTACACATATTAGCTTAACGATAACAGGGCAAGCAGAGCTTATTAGCGGACCTTGCAGTAATGCTCGCGCACCGGGAAGTATTTCCTTAGTATAGTCGGAGACACTTTGTGCTGCTAATGCAACCTCAAAAACCTCGTCAAATCCTACGTTGACCAATGCGGTCAAGACAATGTTAATGTCACGGATACTCTTAAACTGCCCGTAAAGTGACGGTGCAGGCAAGGCGATACGATGCTTATAATTTTCCATAATTGAAAGAGGGTCGGAAATTGCCTTTTTTGCATGATGAGGACAAACGCGTATGCATTCACCACAGTCTATGCAATGGTCGCTCATAATAACGGCTTTGCCGTTTCTGACACGAATTGCTTCTGTCGGACATCTTTTAATGCAATTTATACATCCCTTGCACTTTTCTGCGTCAAGTGTTACAGAATGTGTGATAGTATCCATTTACTAAGCTCCCGATTTAATGATAATTGTTAATGTTGTTCCTTTTCCGACTTCACTTTCGAGCTTAAAGTCATCGCTTTGTTTCTTGATGTTAGGAAGCCCCATACCTGCTCCGAAGCCAAGCTCACGGACAGAATCGGAAGCGGTGGAAAAACCTTCCTGCATAGCAAGATTTATATCTGCTATTCCCGGACCTTGGTCAGATAACGTGACTTTTATATAATCCTCGCCGATTTCGGAATATGCAATACCGCCGCCGCCGTGGATAACCATGTTTATCTCACCTTCGTACATCGCAATTGATGTTCGCCTGATAAAGTCGGGAGAGAAACCGAGCTGCTTCAAAGTCTTTTTAACCGCTGCGGAAGCTGCTCCGGCGGATGCAAAGTCGTCAGCAGTTACGTTATATTGCTGGTTTAAAACTTCTGCCATATTAAATATCTCCGCCCGGCAAGCCTGCTTGATATAAGCGTCCGCAAGCCGAATACATAGAATAATCGGTTTTCATAACTACGATATCTTTTTCGTTTGCAAGCGTTACGAGAGCTTCGTCAGGCTCCTTGCCGCGTACAATCATTACACATGAAATGTCCATCATTTCGGCAGTCCGAATGCTTTGCGGATTATTAAGACCTGTCAACAACAGCCCTTTATTTTCACCGAAAGCAAGAGCATCACTCATAAGATCAGCTCCGCATGCCGCGTTAATCTCGATATCGCCAAACGGCACATCGGTATAAACATTAGCGTTTAAAACTTCTTTTACTTGGTCAAGCTTCATTTTTTTAACAATCCTTTCGATTATAACACTCAAGTCACTGACTTTATGATATCATTCATATACTATTTAATCAAATCTTTTATTACTTCTCCGGCTAATATGAGCCCTGCGACAGGCGGAACAAAAGAAATACTGGCAGGAGTAGGGTAATTGGAGGTATTTTTGCTCTCGTCGCCAAAACGAACAGGATTCTCTTTTGAATAAACAACTTTTAGAGCTTCGATATTACGTGCCCGGAGCTCTTTTCGCATGATTCGTGCCATCGGGCATACTGAGGTGTTAAAGATGTCGGCTACTTCAAAGCGTGTCGGGTCAAGCTTATTTGCCGCACCCATAGATGATATTACAGATACCCCCGAAGCAACGCAGCGGCTGACCAGCTCAAGCTTTGCGGTCATGGTATCAATCGCGTCAATAACATAGTTATAAACCGATAAATCCACTTCATCAGCCGATTCGGGCAGATAGAATATTTTCTTTGCATTTACTGTGATATTTGGATTTATCTCAAGTAAACGCTTACGCATGACGTCGACCTTGCTCCGACCGATGGTCTCATGCGTAGCAATGAGTTGGCGGTTAATGTTTGTGACGTCGACAACATCTCCGTCGAAAACATCAATGCAGCCAACGCCGCTGCGGCAAAGCGCCTCAGCAGCGTGTCCGCCGACTCCGCCAACACCAAAAACCGCCACCCGGCGGTTTCCAAGCATCTCAACCTTATCGCTGCCGACAAGAGCAGCAGTTCTTTGGAAAGCATTATTCAAGTTATAGTTTCCTCCGTATTTTGCTGCTCCGCACTCTCACTTTCATGATGTCTTAACTGATACTTTTTAATCAGACCGGGCAGCATATTTATTAGTGTTGCGACAACAACACCAATCATTGTGTCCCTGAGCCTGATGAACGTATAGTGTAATGCCTCGTGTATTGGTGCATCAATAACAATTTGTGAAGCGATAATTAGTGTTACAACACACGAAATGCTGCACGAATCCTGCATTTTAAGCAGGTTGCAGAGATATAAATTCGCAAGAAGCATTACAGGGATTACGACGATAAACAAACCGTCTGAATAGTAGGGCAAAGCTAATCCGATAAGCACGGTGAGAATTCCGAAAATTCCTCCGATAACAGTTCCTAAGATACGGAAAATCCCAACACGCAGCGTATCACTGTGCGTGGCTTGCATAGTTATTATTGCGGCTATCGCTGCTATTGGCAAGGAATCTCTGGTTTCGATAAACCATGCAATCAACAGGCAAATAGTAACAGCAGCTACTGTTTTAACTACTCGCATACCAATACGGTAGCTCGTATCAACTGTCGGAGCACTATCGACCAGTTTTTTCATAAAGCGGTTCATTAGTAAGTCACCTATATTTTTGCAGATTACAACGTGAATTTTGAGCTGTCTATAATAGAGTCATCGTTAAAGACCCAGTCTCTGGTATGAATTACGATATTGCCACCGTCTTTGTTGCGGCATACAGTTTTTTCTATACCTGCGTTGATTATCAATCTTTGGCACATGCTGCATGAACGGGTATCTTCCAGATGCTCCCCGGTTTTGGCATCGATTCCGGCAAGATACAATGTTGAGCCCATCATATCTCGGCGCGAAGCTGATATGATTGCATTTGCTTCTGCGTGAACACTGCGGCACAGTTCATATCGCTCACCGCTTGGAATACCAAGCTCATCTCTCATGCAAACTGCGCGGTCGAGACAGTTCTTTCTGCCGCGCGGAGCACCGTTATATCCCGTTGCAATAATTTCATCATTAAGAACAATGATAGCACCGTATCTGCGGCGCAGACACGTAGAGCGTTGCAGTACTGTTTCAGCGATGTCAAGGTAGTAGTTCTCCTTGTCCTTGCGGTCAATGTCCATATCAATCCTCCAAGTTTTACAGATAAAAACCCTTATCTTATTTTATTCCATTATAGGACTCTGCAAAGCTAAAATCAAGTGCCCCGGCCGCCATAAATACTATTATTTTAGTAGTTGCATATTAACTTTACGGGAAGTATAATTAGAGTTCGAGCGTTTTACACTTAGACCTGAGGGGATATCAGCAGTTATGAAACTGAGTGCCAAGTTAATATTGATATTTGTTGCGGTTATGATAATTCCGCTTGCTGTACTTACTTATGTGACATGGAGACAATTTTTCTCTCTGGGATATACTCTCAGAGATATTTCAGTGTCCGATACAACAAGAGTATTAAATGATAACTCACGTGACCGGCATGAGCGAATGACAGCAGACACAGCGGCATTAATTGCAGACTTTTTCTATCAACGTGACCGGGATGTTTTATTACTGGCGGAGTTTATGCCGTCAGATGAAGCGTTCATGGTGTTTTCAAGGAATAGAAACAGCAGTTCATTCCCACTTTATGATGAAATCACCTTCGTTGACCTCGACGGTCAGGAAATGTTTAAGTATACTACCCTTGAATCAAACAAGGTGAACTACCCTTTGGAAGCTTACTGGGAAGAATTATTACACCTGCAGCCGGGAGAGATATATGTATCTGATGTAATCGGAGCGTATGTACCTTCCGGGTCGGCGTTTGCCGAGGTAGAAAACCCGACGGACGAACAGTTCAAAGGCATTATGCGATGGGCAACACCGGTTGTAGACTTCGATGGTGAAATATGGGGATATGTGACAATGGCACTCAACTACGACCATATTTTACTTATAGAAGCAACAAATACGGGGATAGAAGACTTCACATATCATGCGGTAGCGATGGAGCAAAGACTGAATGAAGCAATTAGTCAAAACACGCGAAATTACGCATTCCAACTGGTTTTAACAAGTACTTGTATACTGATGTTGATTCTTGCAGTTGCAGTGATTATGGCATCGTCTGTAACAGGGCATATCAAGCAATTGAATACAGGGTTTTCAAGATTCCGTAACGGAGAACGACATTTCAGAATGAATTCGAAAAGAGCAGACGAGTTCGGAGAGCTCGCAGATGCTTTTGATGAGATGGCGGACAGCCTCGAAGAAAGCTCAAAGTCCCCGGTTGTTATAACAAACAACAAACAGGAAATAATATACATCAACAGCTATGCTCTGAATGTTCTCGGGCTTGATATTCAAAGCGTGACAGGCATTCCATACAGTATTATAAGCATATACCCGACAGACTCACCGTCAGACCCGATAGCTGCCTTGCACGAGGACAGAGAAGCAGAGGTTTTCCTCAAAGAAGATACAAATCATTACTACAGCGGCAAAGCAAACTACCTTTTTGACAAGGACGGAAATAAAACCGGTTATATTATTACGTCGAGCGATGTAACAGAGATAGAAGTAGCAAGGCAAAAGGCGGAGCAGGCGAGTATCGCAAAGGGTAACTTCCTGTCAAACATGAGTCACGAAATACGCACGCCTCTTAATGCAATTATTGGAATGACATCTATAGGAACTGCTTCAGACGATATTGAAAAGAAGGATTACTCGCTGAATAAAATTGATGAGGCATCAAAGCACTTGCTCGGAATTATCAATGATATTCTTGATGTTTCAAAGATAGAAGCGAATAAATACAGCTTATCACCGGCTCCTTTTATCGCGGAGGAGATGATTTTGCGAGTTGTGGATGTTATCAACTTTCGTGTTGAGCAAAAGCGTCAGAAGCTGACCGTCCACATTGACAGCAGCATACCTGAAGTGCTGATTGGTGATGACCAGCGGCTTTCACAGGTTATAACCAACCTGCTGTCAAATTCGGTGAAGTTTACTGCGGAAGAAGGCTCAATTCATTTAGATGTTATTTTAGATGATGAGTGTGATGAGGTTAATGAGCAATGTGTGCTGCAGGTGGTAATTAGTGACACTGGAATAGGCATCAGCAGTGAGCAGCAGGAGCGCTTATTTGGTTCTTTTGAGCAAGCGGAGGCGAGCACATCCCGAAGATTTGGAGGGACGGGTCTTGGTCTCATGATAAGTAAAAGCATTATTGAAATGATGGATGGTGAGATTTGGGTTGACTCTGAGCTTGGCGAAGGCACGGTTGTAACATTCACCGTGAGACTTGGTTATGAAAAAGATAGTCAGCTTGAAAATACAATGTCATCAGATGCTGAAGATGATGAGGCTGCCGTGAATTTCGAAGGCTATACGGTATTGCTGGTAGAAGATGTGGAAATAAATCGTGAGATTGTTATGGCATTGCTAGAACCGACAGGGCTTACTGTTGAATGTGCTGAAAATGGTACAAAGGCGGTTGAAGCGTTTAAGTCAAACCCGGATAAATACGACCTGATTTTTATGGATATCCAAATGCCCGAAATGGATGGCTTCACAGCAACACAGCTGATAAGAGAATCCGGCTTAGAGCGAGCAACCGAAGTTCCGATAGTGGCAATGACAGCAAATGCCTTCAAAGAAGACATAGAAAAATGCCTCGCCTCCGGCATGAACGCCCACATAGGAAAACCCCTCGTCTACGACATAGTAATCTCAACACTTGAAGAGTATTTGTAAAATGTCACAGGGGGACGGTTCTCCTGTCCCCCTGTCTTCGGATGTACTTGATAGATATTTGATATTTACATTCCGCGTTTTGCCATTAGGGTTTCGATTTCGTCCTCGTTTATGCCGACCATTGCTTCGCCGAGGTCTTCGGATAGCTCGGCGAGGATTTTTGCGTCTTTGTAGTTTTTCACGGCTTTTACAATTGCGGCGGCGCGCTTTGCAGGGTCGCCCGATTTGAATATGCCTGAGCCTACAAATACGCCTTCCGCACCGAGCTGCATCATAAGAGCAGCGTCGGCAGGAGTTGCGACACCACCGGCTGCAAAGTTCAGAACGGGAAGCTTCCCGTTTTCATGAACATATTGCACAAGCGAGTATGGTGCTCGCATTTCTTTTGCGATGTCGTATAGTTCGTCTTTGCTCATTGATGTGAGCTTGCGGATTTCGCTTTGCATCATACGCATGTGACGAACTGCCTGCACGACATCGCCCGTGCCGGCTTCGCCTTTTGTGCGAATCATCATCGCACCTTCATTTATGCGACGCAGTGCCTCGCCTAAATCCGTCGCACCGCATACAAATGCGGTATCGAATTGATGCTTATCAACATGATATTTATCATCGGCAGGTGATAAGACTTCACTCTCATCAATACAATATGTTCCTATTGCTTGCAATATCTGAGCTTCAGTGATATGACCGATGCGGCACTTTGCCATAACAGGAATTTTCACTGTATCCATGATACCTTTTATCATTTTCGGGTCGCTCATACGCGATATACCACCTGCGACACGTATATCCGCAGGGATACGCTCCAGCGCCATAACTGAACACGCACCTGCCGCCTCAGCGATATTTGCCTGCTCAGGTGATGATACATCCATTATAACGCCGCCTTTGAGCGTTTTCGTTAACTCTGCAATTGCTTTGCTTCTATCAATCGACATTGTTTTGCTCCCTTTATCATTGTAGAATGGGAAAAATATAATTTGCGTGCGAGAACAATAATAATAGATTAACACCCAAAAATCAAGTAATTTCGCTACGAAACATTACGAAACACAGATATATCCGGAAACTTTTCTGTGAGCCCCTGTTTTCTGTCCGTTTTTTTGGACATAGCGAGTTGGTATAATGATATCGCAGCTATCTTAACAATTTTCTACTGCACGGTATTGCAATCTTAATAATTAGATAGTATAATGTTACTTATAATTAACTATTTGGTGAATAATGGATATTTTAGAAAAGCTCACAATACTATCCGATGCTGCAAAGTATGATGTCGCCTGTACTTCCAGCGGTGTTGACCGTGCAGGAGAAAAAGGCTCTCTCGGCAATGCTGCAGCCTGCGGTATATGCCATAGCTTCTCAGCCGACGGAAGGTGCATAGCGCTACTCAAGGTTCTAATGAGCAATGTTTGCGTTTACGATTGCAGCTACTGCGTTAACAGAAAGTCAAACGACATAACGAGAGCGACCTTTGAGCCTCACGAGCTTGCTGAACTGATGATACAATTCTACAGGCGTAACTATATCGAAGGACTGTTTCTCAGCTCTGCCGTTGTGCGAAGTCCCGACTATACTTGCGAGCAAATGATTGCAGTTATATCACTTATAAGGAATGAGTATCGCTTCCGCGGTTATATTCACGTCAAAGCAATCCCCGGGACTGACGAGAGGCTTCTCACTGCATTAGGGCTTCTGGTTGATAGAATGAGCATTAACCTTGAATTTCCGTCAAATAACAGCTTGTTACTTCACGCTCCGGATAAAAACCGCACCAGTATTTTTAAGCCAATGGGAATGATTAAAACCGGCATTAAAGAAAATAAAACCGATTTAGTCAAATATAAAAGTACTCCTAAGTTTGTTCCGGCAGGTCAAAGCACTCAAATGATTGTCGGAGCAACTCCCGAAACAGATTATCAAATCATCAATCTCACATCCGCTTTATACAAAAAATACGAGCTTAAACGGGTATTCTTCTCAGCATATATGCCTGTTTTAGAAAATAATAACCTACCGGCAAAAGATTCCAAGCCGCAGCTCCTGCGCGAACACCGCTTATATCAAGCAGACTGGCTATTACGTTTTTATAAGTTTGAAGCAACAGAGCTACTCGATGAGAAAAACCCGAACTTTAACCTGCTCATCGACCCAAAATGCAATTGGGCGCTTAATCACTATGATTTTTATCCGGTAGAAGTTAATACCGCCACTTACGAAGAGCTGCTCCGAGTACCGGGACTCGGAGTTATCGGCGCAAAAAAAATCCTTAGGGCAAGACGTGCCTCAAAGCTTGACTTTCCCGACTTAAAAAAGATGAATATCGTTTTAAAGCGCGCACAATTTTTCATTACGTGTAAGGGTAAAACCTTACTCGGCATTAGATACGACCCCGAGTCTGTTCTGCGCGGCTTACTTTCCGACCAAAGCTTCGAGCTTGCAGGTCCTCCTATGGAGCAATTATCATTATTCGACGGGATGCAAGCTGCCGACACCGGTACATTTAATATCATGGATTCAAAAAAAGAAGAGTATCGCCTCGCAAAAAGTAAGTTTTTAGAAGGCAGCAGCACACTCCTGCTAGGAGGAAGTCTCATGAAGGGAGACAGGTTAAATGTCTTACAGGTCTGACTTAGCCTATATATATGACGGCTCTTTTGACGGGTTGCTCTGCTGCGTTTATGAAAGCTACTATAAAAGAGAGCTGCCCTCTTTAATCTTCAGCCACAGCGAGTTGCAGGAAACCTTGTTCCCTGTCAAGGAGATTGAAACTGATATAATCAATGCACAAAAAGTCGAGGATTCAATAAAGAGTTCTATCTCAAGCGAAGCCCTGAGATTGGTTCGTTTATGCTATTACTCCTGCGAAGATAACCGCGAGCTTGTTATTCTCAATTTTCTCCGCTTGGGTTATAAAATCGGTCCGAAAGTAACAAGCATGCTCGCTGATGATACTGTCTGTGCCATTACAGACATAGCTCGAAGTGTCAGTCGCGAAGGGCACTTCTACAAAGAATTTCTTCGCTTCTCCGACTACAACGGTGCTTTGGTCGCAATCATCGAGCCTAAAAATTTTGTGCTGCCGTTAGTTATGTATCATTACTGCGACAGATTCCCAAGCGAGCAATTTTTAATTTATGACGAAACAAACAAACACGCCCTCGTTTACCAAAACTTTGATCGTGCAATAATTCCGCTCGACCACCTCGAAGTCCCAAAAGCCTGCGAAAAAGAAGAGAAATACAGAGCTTTATGGAAGCAATTTTACAACACCATCGCAATCGAAGGCAGAATCAACCCAAAGCTCCGCAGAAACAACATGCCAAAACGCTACTGGAAGCACCTGACGGAGTTTCACGAATAAGCGAAGACAAGAGAACTGTACCCTGTCACATTTCGTCCCCCTGTCCTAATGGCAAAGTGAGGAGTTTATGTAGCTTTCGAGTAATAAAGAGGCTGCTATGGCGTCTATTGTTTTTTTGCGTTTTTTGGCGAATTTGCCGGACTCAGTGAGGATGTGGGATGCGCTTTTTGTTGTCAGGCGTTCGTCCCATAATACGACTTCGATATTTGAAACGCTTAGCTCACTCGCAGCTCGCTCTCCTGAAGCTTGCCCATCGGTGAGTTGTGCTACCAAACTTCGCAGCGTTTCGGCAAACTGCTCGCTTTTCTCAGCGCGTGAGCCGATTGTGCCGTCCATGTTTTTCGGGTAGCCGACAACAATACAGCCGACATCGCGAGCCATTGCCTCGTCGACTATGACGCGTGCCGTTTCATCGCTGCGTTTGCTGCTCACCACCCACGCATCACCGGTCAAAGTCCGGCTGATATCCGAAACAGCGACGCCCGTGCGAGCGTCGCCGTAATCAATTGCCATAACTCTGGTTTGCATAGCCACCTCAAATATCAGCCTTCTATTTCATCATCCGGCTCAAGCGAAGCTTCGAGTTCTTCTTCCTCTTCGATTGAATCAAGTAATTGCCTGTACCAATGCAAAGACTCTAGAAACGCTGCTGTCAGCTCGTCAATTTTTATCCCGTTGCGAACCATTATGAGCGATGTATTGTGCCAATCAGCGTGCTCGTAAGCGAAGATAAGCTTCAAAACCTCACTTAGTTGACCCTTTCTGTCAACCAAGGCATCTCTGATTTCGCTTGAAGCAGCAACCTCGTCAATTGCTTTGCCAAGCGGCATTTGTAAAATCACATCAAGCATTGAGAAAAGCCCCGAAATAAACAGCGAACCTGATTTTATCGCCATTTCGAAAGCGGGAGCAAGATTTTCGGCAAATTTTGCACGGATAAGCGAAAGTCTTGTGACTTCGCTGGGTCTGTCCTCGCCCATTCCGATAGAAATCGCAATTGAAGCCCATTTTTTAACCTCTTTTTGACCGAGGATAGCAACCGCATTTCGGATTGAGTCTATCTTGCGGCTTCTGTCGGGATTCATTGCATTGATAAACCTTAAAAGTGATATTGACAGAGCAGGGTCGCGTTCTATTATGCTTGCTGCTTCACCAAGGTCGAACGACTCGTCGTTAATTTGACCGAGCAGGTGCAATGCGTTGACTTTTAACGGTGAAATATCAACCGAACCTTTTGTTATCGGCTGACTGTAGAAGTTGCCCGATAATAAAACTCCGCGTGCACCGGAATACTTCTCAAAACTATCCATATCGGGCACATCTGTTATTACCAGTTTTGTTTTAAAGATAAACGGGCGGATTTCTTTGAGTTCGTCGTTAAAATCCTCGTCCTTGCAGCTGAGCAGAACAAAATCAAAGACCTTAACCGCCGTTTCCATACTAATTGCACGCGGAAATCCGTCAATTGCAAGGCGATAACCTTTTCGCTGCAATATTCCGAGCTTTGCAAAAGCAGCATTATCATTAAGGGTATCCTTGCCGATAATGCATACCAGCTTGTCGGGCGAAATGCTCATACTCAAGGGCATCCCCATGAGTAATTGGTATTTGCTTACCTCTACGAACAAATCGTTTTCACCGGCAAACGGTTCTGTGCCTATCTCCTTGACAAATTCCAACGAATGAGCAAGCAACTCGCCGCCAAGCATACGGTGGTCTTCGGCGGAACCAAGAAGCTTGTCACCGTCATGAGTCATCATTCTGTAAGCGTGGACTTCCATACCTGCATCGAAGAATGGTACCGAGCCAACAAATATTTTCAAGCCTAAACCTCCACTACCGCATATACTGCTGTCTTGACAAGCACTGTGCATTATGATAAAAAAATTAAGAACTTTATTTATCCTGAACATTATACAACATATATATGGAGAAAAGCAATGGGAATTATACTTGGTATAGATGTCGGTGGTTCGACAACAAAAATCGTTGGTATAAAAGACGGAAATTGCTTTGCAATGCTGCAAGTCCGTGCCGGTGATCAGGTCACATCAATGTATGGTGCAATAGGGAATCTTCTTTCAAAGCACGAGCTGCTTCCTTCCGATGTTGAAAAAATAAATCTAACCGGGGTCGGAGCATCATTTATAAATGAACAAGTACATGGTATAGAAACACGCAAGGTTGACGAGTTTAATGCAATCGGACTGGGAGCACTCAGCTTAACCGGTCTTGATGAAGCTCTCGTTGTCAGCATGGGGACAGGGACTGCATTTGTCAGAGCGACAAGAAACGAGGTCGCACATCTTGGCGGCTCGGGTGTTGGCGGCGGCACAATCATCGGTCTTGCATCTCAGATGGTTGGAAAAAGTGATGTTGATGCTGTTTTAGCACTTGCTGAAAGAGGAAGATTGTGTAATGTTGATTTATCTGTCCGCGACATACTAAATAATGATTTACAGACACTTCCGTCTGACCTCACAGCGGCAAATTTTGGTAAAATAAAAAGCACAGCATCTGAAGAAGATATCGCACTGGGCATTGTAAATATGGTTTTTGAGACAGCCGGTATGATGACAGTTTTTGCACTAAAAAACGATACGATAAAAAATGTTGTTTTAACAGGTACTCTCGCGACATTTCCACAAGCAGAAACTGTTTTTTCAAAGTTTCGCAAGCATGTCGGCTTGAATTTTACAATCCCCAAGGATGCGGTCTTTGCTACTGCACTGGGAGCGACATTCAGCTAGCCGCTTGAGCTTGCTCGACAGGTAAAAAAGCTCTTGCTTCTTCTGTGAAGTAACCGACAAGTACATCAACAAATGCACCGTAGGACCTGATTCCAAGCTCCTGGCTTTGTGATTTGAGATAACCGTCGTAAATTGCATTTACAGCGTCGTATGTCGTTTCTGCAACAGTGGTGAGTATCCTGTCGAGAAAATTGAGTCCCGTCCTTACTGTAGTGCGTGTTGCCCAAAACTGCTCAGTCTCCTGACGGTCTCTCAGAACGTTCTCTGACAACCTGACAACAACTTGTATCCACTCGTTACTCGGACGGTTTGAAGTCGGGTCATCGTTGCGGTATAAGGCATTGAGGAGATAATTAAGTCCCGACATATAACCTGCATATTGGAATGTTATATTATCCGATTTTATGCAAGCGAGTATGGCAACTAAGTTAGCTTCATCCTCAGCAAAAATTCCAAGCTGGTGTGCATGCTCATGTGCGACGGTTGCCGGCATAAAAACGACCGGAGGTTGTGTGTTGACCATCGATTCACCTGTCAGTGCAAAATACATTCCGGAATACCCTGTAATGCTCATAAGCCACGAAAACAGCATAGGTTTAGGTGCATACAACCTTCCGTAAAGGCTTGGGAAATCCTGTGATATATTTCTGTAAACATCTACAGATTCAGTGAACATAACACGGCGGTCAACATCATAATTTCCATCAGAGTCTCTTTCAACTTGTTCTGATAAATCATTTGCTTTGCTTGCAAACATTAACGCTGCGGCAAAAAGCTCCTCGCGAGATACACCGTCGCTGAAAAGCTCGTACCTTTCTACAAAGCCTGTCGCATAGTAGCCGCTGCTCCAAAGCCAACTGAACATACCCCATAAATAACAAGCAATGACTAGAATTGGAAGAAAGCGTTTAGCGCGGAGCTTCCATTTTTCGCGTCTGCGAGAAGTGTCGCGTATGCCTTTAATTATGTAGTAAATTAAAAAGATAATTGCAACTGTGATTAGAATCTCCATTACGGCAAAAGGATAAATGGAACTGAGAAGCCCGAAAAAGCTTCTGATTGGAGACGAAATGTAAGTAACGACCCAATCCATGGTCGCTCTTGATGAGCGAAGCACATAGAAAAGAGCCGTCAAAATAACGGGGAATATGCAAATCGCGATAACCACACCAAGGGGAATTCTAATGTGCTCGCGAAACCAGTTTTTTATAGTTTCAACTCTTGTTAAGCTCACTTATCTTCTTCCGCCGAATCTGCGAAGGACTGCGTCGCCTATCGTTCCGAGTGCCAGCTGCTCGACAACGCCGCCTCTTTTAAATGCTTCCATCGGCATTCCGTATACAACACATGATGCCTCATCTTGTCCGATTGTATGAGCACCTGTTTGCTTCATGTTTAAAAGCCCTCTGGCTCCGTCAGCACCCATTCCGGTGAGTAGAACACCGACTGCATTTCTGCCTGCAACCTTTGCTACCGATTCAAATAGAACGTCAACTGACGGGCAATGACCGCTTACTTTAGCTCCGGGTGTAAGATTCACGTAATAGCCGCTTGCATCCTGCCTGAGGTACATTTGCTCGTCGCCGCCGGGGGCGATAAGTATCGTTCCTGTTGTTACCCGGTCGCCGTTTTTTGCTTCTTTAACACTCATTGCACAAATCCTGTCAACACGTTCGGCGTACATTTTTGTGAAAACAGGCGGCATGTGTTGAACAATAACAACACCCGGTGTATTAGCAGGGAAGTGCTTAACAACCTCGATTATAGCTTCCGTTCCGCCTGTGGAGGCGCCGATTGCGATAATGCTCTTTGATGAAGCCCCTGCAATAACAGGACGTGCTGCCGGCGCGGCAGCAGGGCGCGGAGCAGGTCTCACCGGTTTTTGGTCAGCGAATCTATGTGTGTGCGCCTTAGAAGCTACTTTAATTTTTTGGATAATTTCGACAATAAACTTCGACTCATCAAATCCGGGAGTAGAGCCGGGTTTTCCGACAAAGTCTATAGCACCTGCATGCATCGCATCGAAAACATTTCCGGATAATGCGCTGATGACGATTGTCTTTACGGTCGGGTGCTTGGGCATTACGGTTCGTAAAAATTCATCGCCGCGCATTCTCGGCATTTCCATATCGAGAGCAATAACGTCAGGGCGCAACGATTGAATATTCTTTGAGGCTTCTACAGGGTCGCCGAAGCTGCCAACAATTTCAATAGAAGCATCTTTGCCAACATTCCGTGTGAGAAAAGTTCTGAAGAACAGAGAATCATCGATTACAACAACGCGAATTTTTGCCATACAACTTTATCCTTCCCTTTCGCAGAACATAAGATATTAAGCTATTATAACTAATAATTCATATTCATACAATGGTTTTATGCATATTATTATTAAATATGCAAAAATTTCTATTGACTAAAATAGTCAATGATGTTAAGATTGCGTTGACTACATTAGTCAATAGAGTGTCCGAGTGTTAAAAAAGAAGGGGTGATAACATGAGCCAAGACTTGGAAACACATAAGATAATGGCGATGGAGCCGGATAAACGCGACAGAATAATTAACGCTTCGATGAAGGAGTTTGCGAAGGGATATAAGGCTGCCTGCACAGACACGATTGTTAAAGAGGCAGGGATTTCAAAAGGATTACTTTTTCATTACTTCGGGACGAAGGATGGTTTGTATAGTTTTATTCTTCAAAATGCGTGTGAAATGATACACAACGAATATCTGGTGCTGATTGACCTTAAACAAATGGATATAATTGAAAAAATCTGGCAAATGACACTCTTAAAAATAGACTTATCCTACAAGCACCCTGCGCTATTTGATTTTCTGGCTAAGGCTTACGGTGAGTTGCAGGAAAACCCAAATGATGAGTTTACGGTGTATTTTGAAAAAACCAGGTCTATTGCGATAGAAAAAGCTCTTGCAGACATTGACACTACACTTTTCAAAGACGGTATCGACCCGAAAAAAGCAGCAAATATAATTCTCTGGACATTAAACGGGTACTCGACCTCGCAGATAAGCTCAGACATGAGCATGGAGGATTATCAAAAAGAGTATGAACGATATCTCGAGGATATAAAAGAATATATAGGCATTCTGCGAAAAACTCTCTACAAGTGATACTGCAGCTTATTGAAAGAAAAATAATTATAATTGAGGAGGCACACAATGGCGGAACTAAATTTGGAAATCAATAATTTAACAAAGAAATTCGGTAAATTCACAGCACTTGATGGTGTAAACGTAACGGTTGAAAAAGGCGAAGTTTTTGGATACATAGGGCCAAACGGAGCAGGCAAAACAACAACAATCAGAGTAATGCTCGGTATTTTGAAAGCGACCTCCGGAAGCACGAAAATGTTCGGCATGGATTCATGGCGTGATGCTGTCGAAATTCACAAAAAGATTGCGTACGTTCCCGGTGATGTCACGCTTTGGCCAAACCTTACAGGCGGCGAGGTTATCGACCTTTTCATAAAACTCAGAGGTAAGCATGATAAATCGCGGCGCGAGAAGCTGCTTGAAATGTTTGACCTCGACCCGACGAAAAAATGCCGTACATACTCAAAAGGCAATCGTCAAAAAGTAGCTCTTATAGCAGCGTTTGCATCCGATGCTGAGCTATTTATTCTCGATGAGCCGACAAGTGGACTTGATCCGCTCATGGGGCATATTTTCCAGGAATGTGTTTTAGAGCAAAAAAACCTCGGCAAAGGAGTTTTCCTGTCAAGCCATATTATGTCAGAGGTCGAGCAGCTTTGTGACAAAGTCGGTATAATCAAAAACGGTAAAATTGTTGATACAGGAACACTGGGCGAGCTGCGCCACCTGACAAGAGTTAACATGAAGGTCGACACCGAAAGACCGATTGAAGGGCTTTCAAATGTAGAAGGTGTGCACGGCATTAAAGATAGCCGCGAAGGAATAGAATTCCAAGTCGACTATATGAACGTCGGAGCAGTTGTTGAATACATTTCAAAGTACGGCGTCAAGAAGTTTGAAAGTGCACCGCCGACTCTTGAGGAGCTCTTTATGAGTCATTACGATACGAAGGGGGCTTAATATATGTTTCATGGTGATTTTAATAATACGGGAAACTTGATAAAGTTTATATTCCGGCGTGAAAGACTAATCACAACAACATGGATTGCACTGCTTGTGCTATCGTCAATGGGGATTGCCCCTGCAATGGCGGAAATGTTTTCGGATACAGAATCGCGAAATCAATTTGCCGCAGCATTTAATAACCCGATAATGATTGCGATGATGGGACCGATATACGGTGCAGATAATTACACTTCCGGTGCGATGTACGGCGGAATGATGCTGCTTTGGTACTCGATTGCCGTAGCAATAATGAATATTTTCTTTGTTGTGCGCCATACACGTGCCGATGAACAAACAGGGCGTGTCGAGGTTGTCCGCTCTTTGCCTACAGGCAGATTGGCTAACTTAAATGCCACACTTATATCCGCTGTTATTATTAATCTTTTAGTCGGACTATTGACAGGTCTCGGTCTTGCAGTCTTGAATGTCGACACGATGGATTTAACGGGAAGTTTAGTCTATGGGGCCGCAACTGCAGCCGTGGGGATTGTGTTTGCATCGATAACAGCAATTTTTGCACAGCTTTTTACAAACTCGGGCGGAGCATCGGGAATGGCTTTTGTAAGCATCGGAGTCTTTTATACGATACGTGCAATCGGTGATATGCTGGGTATAGAAATAATCTCATGCATTAGCCCTCTCGGACTGGTCTTGCGTACGCAAGCATATACCGGTAATCAAATATGGCCCTCGCTGGTGCTTCTTGTGATTGCATTTGGGTTATCAGTGTTTGCTTTAAAGCTAAACTCTAAGCGTGATCTTGGACAGGGCTTCGTAGCAGCAAGACCGGGACGAAGTGTTGCATCATCTGCACTGCAATCACCGTTTGGACTCGCTTGGCGGCTGCTGCGTACACAGCTAATAATATGGGCGATTGTAATGTTCACGCTCGGAGCAATGTATGCTTCCGTTGTTGGACAAATCGACTCGTTTATCAGCGATAGTCCCGAGTACATGGAGGTGCTGGGAGTTCCGCTTGATGTACTGCCAACCTTGTCGCAAGCAGACCAAGCGAAAATGATTGTCGAAAGCTTCGGTATTTTCGTAACACTCATGATGACACTGGTTGCTATTGTGCCGCTGATAAATGCTGTTATGAAAGTCCGCAACGAAGAAAAGGACGGCCGCTCGGAGAATGTTATTACGAAAGCAGTACCGCGTTGCAAATACATGGCAGGTTATGTAATTCTTGCGTATATTGCTAGTGTTGTAATGCAGTTTCTGACAGGAATCGGGCTGTATATAACAGCGGATGTTGTTACGCAACAGGCTGGGGAGGCAAACCCGTTTGTCTTTAGCGAGCTTATGCAATCGTTCTTTGCATTTCTCCCTGCTCTATGGATAATGATTGGCTTCACAGTATTTCTTATTGGGCTGCTTCCAAGAGCGACAGGCTTGGCATGGGGGTACTTCGGCATTGTAGCGTTTACATCATTTATCGGGCGACTGGTATTTACAGATAATTTGGAATGGGTGATGAACATAACACCGCTCCACTTCGTTTCACAACCCGAACCCCTCAAGGACTACGTAATCAGCTACCCACCACTCTTCATCATGACAGCAGTAGCCGCAGTCCTAACAGCAATAGGCTTCATAGCATTCAAAAAACGTGACATGGTCTGGTAGATTTCACTTGCAATCTTGCCCTGTGTATGCTACCATGACTGAGCGTATAACAAACCTGTCAAAAGAACCGTCCCCTTGACAGGTTTGTGTATATACCAAATATACGCAAAGTTCATTGTATGCGCGCTGGTAGCTCAGCTGGATAGAGCGTCTGGCTACGGACCAGAAGGTCAGGGATTCGAATTCTCTCCAGCGTGCCAAACAAATCCCCGCAAACCTTGAAATAACAAGGTGGACGGGGATTTGTTTATGAGTGATGTTCAGATGAGCGACCAAGATAGCGACCAAGATAACGACCAAGTAAAACGGCTTATCGCAGAATAATACCGCCTATTCCCTTGACCGCAGGAAGTTTACGAGCATTATTACTCCCACTATTGCTAGAACTAATATGAAAATTGAGATAAATGCTCTGAATATAAAGGCTAAGACCGACCAGAGTATCGCCAATAGCAGTGCGACAATCACGATTGCTGCGAGAACTATAAAAATATTTTTCATGCGTGCCTCCAATTTGCTACTTGTCCAGTAAAACCTTTACTTTATAGCGGCCGTCGTCCTGGCGGTATGCGCCGTGGATTTCGGTCTCGAAGCCCGGGTATTTTTCGCCGATTTCGCAAAGCATAAGAAGGAAATCAAGGATACACTTTGTTTCCTTTGTAATCATCTCACCCGGCATCAAAAGAGGTACACCCGGCGGATATGGCAGTATCATATCTGCATTTGTGCGACCCATGAGTTTATCGATATAAACCTCTTCCGTCTGACCGCGTAAAACCTTGTGGAACGCCTTATGCGGAGTGATAACAACCTTTGGCAGGATGTCAAAAGCGTGAAACATTGCTTTCGGAAGGTCATGCTTAACCATAAGCTTATGTATGCCCGAAGCAAGCTCTTGGATTCTCATATTCTTATAGAAATCAGGCGATTGAGCAAAAATTGCAGGAAGCATTTCTTCGACTGTTAAATCCGCATCGAAATCACGCTTGAATGCAGAAAGTGCATGAAGTAATGCAAGTGACTTAGGCTCGTCAATGCCGATTGAGAATAAAAACAGCATATTATACGGACCGGTTTTCTCAACGATAATCCCATGCTTATCAAGATAAGCGGAAACGATACTTGCAGGAATACCATCATCTTTAAGCTTGCCGTTTTCGTTCATTCCCGGAGTGAGGAGTGTTACTTTAATTGGGTCGAGATAATTAAAGTTGGCATCTTGATTTGTGAAGCCATGCCACTTATCTCCCGGCTTGAGTGTCCAGCATTTAGCAGGACCGCTGATATCATCGGGCTGCCATACATCAAAGAACCAGCTCTTTGTCTGAGCTTTGAGACGCTTAATCTCTTGTCTGAATAAAATCGCTCTTTCAATCGACTCGTCAATGAGCCTCTTTCCTGCATTTCCTTGCATCATCGCAGTTGCTACTTCGGTTGAAGCGACAATGCCGTACTGAGGAGAAGTTGATGTATGCATCATATAGACTTCGTTAAACGCGTCCTTGTCAAAATCACCCTTGACATGGATCATTGACGATTGTGAGAATGCAGCAAGCAGCTTATGGGTGGACTGAGTTTCAAAAATAACCTGCCCTTTACGTGACTTTCCTGTCATGCCGTGCTTATCGTCATAAATCTTGCTAAAAGCAGTATAAGGAACCCACGCACTATCAAAGTGCAGGTATTTGATATGCTCTTGCTGCTTTATCCACTTGGTGTTGTAAAACAGACCGTCATAAGTACTGTTTGTTACAACCATATACACCGGCTCTTTGGTGAGCTTCCGCTCTTTCATCTTTTCTTTAATAGTTTCGGGCAAAAATTCTTTTTTTGGTATTCCGCCAAGCATACCGTACGCATTTCTTGTAGGCTTGAAATAAATCGGCTCGACATCGACCATCATCATCAGGTGCGTTAGCGATTTGTGGCAGTTTCTGTCCACGATAATCGTATCGCCGTCAATTGCACAGAACATACCAACCATTTTGTTGGCGGTTGATGTGCCGTTTGTGACGATGTAGCTGGTGTCTGAGCCGAACTCTTTAGCTATCATCTTCTCGGCGTCTGCGTGAGGGCCTGAGTGCTCAAGCAGTGAACCAAGCTCAGGCATTGAAACAGACACGTCTGCTTGAAAAATATTCGGTCCTAAGAAATCATAGAAAATGGAACCGACAGGATTTTTCTGGAACGCCGAGCCGCCGAGATGCCCGGGTGTGCTGTATGCGTATTTTTTATCGTCGACATACTTCATCAAAGCTTTTGTAAACGGAGGGATAATCCTATCCTCATAAGCACGCACCTCGTTATCTATACGAGCGGCAAGATAATCCCCGGTTTGCAAGCGGTATTCAAAGAAAGAAATGTTTAATCCGGTTTCTTCGAGAGAGATATTTATAGATGTCTTACGGTCGACCATTGCGAAAATCGGAAGCTCGTCATTTATTTTAGTAATCTTTTTTGCGAGACTCATTTTCCATGAATCGAGGTCATAAATTACCGCACAAACACGGGCATCCATACTTACTATATGCATTAAATCGTTGCCTGATTCGGGCATCAGCACCTCGTATCCCCTGTCCTCAAGGCAATCGGCAAGCTCATTTAGCATTGAGCCTGAAAAAACACTGGTTGGCTTCTTATCTAATATTAATATTGTGTTCATCAAAAACGCCTCCTAATTATTCTTGTTCCGGTTGGTCTGCTTGCGAATCTCCTTGTTGCTCCGCTTGCAGCATTTCTTCATGCTGCTCTATGCCTTCTTTTCTGGCGTAGAAGAGCAGAACTATTAGTGATACGATAAATGTTCCGGCAATCGGTATTGAACCGCCGCCCAAAATTGCGACCATACAAAACGCTGTAGCAACGACGGATGCGGCTAATACAATAAAGCCTTTTCCTCTTTGTTTGCCGAAACGGAGCAGGTTCATTGATGAATAGATATATGGAATCATTGTCATAAGAACTGCAATGCCCACCATTTCGTTAAATAATTCGCTTGTTCCGCTTCCTTCACCTTTTGTAAGACCAAAAGCAAGTAAAACGACAGTCATAAAGATTGATGTTAAAATTAACCCTTTTCTCGGAACGCCTGTTTTCTTATCAGCTAAAAACAGCTTTGGCAAATCCCCTTGCTCTGCCGATGTCTCCGCAGATTCACTTACAAGCAGCATCCATGCCGAAAGACATGTGAAGCATGTAAATGTCGTTGCAATAACAGGGAAGCCTGCTGCCCAATCACCAATCATAAGTGACATAGTCATTGCAAAAGGCGCGGAGCTTGCTGCTAGGTCGGAGGCAGGGAACATTCCGAGCATGACCTGGCTTGAAGCAACATAAATAATCCCGGCAAAAGCGACACCAATCATGGTTGCTTTGGGGATTGTCTTTTTTGGATTTTCTACATTATTGCCGCTGACAGAAGCGGATTCTACGCCGATAAATGCCCAAAGGCATAAAAGCACACCTGCTAGAATGGCTTGAGAGTTTGATGTTGCGGTAGAAGCATGTGAAATCCAGTTTGATTTATAGACTTCGACATCAAAGAAAAACCAGCCGCCGAAGGTTGTAATAATAATCGGGATAAGCATCAAAACTACACCGAAGGTCGCAACCTTACTGACCCACTTTCCACCAAGCAGGTTAAGACCGGTTAAAAGCCATATAATGCCTGCAAGAACAAGCGTGCTGACTATCGGATTTTCCAGAACCGGGAAATAATGCGATAAATATGCAACGCCTGTTATACCGATTGCGATATTACCGACCCAGTTTGCGACATAATAGATAATACTTGACTGGAAGCCGAATGCTCTTGAAACCTCTTTTGCATAAGCAGGAGGACCGCCCAATATTTCGTCCTCAGCGCCAAGCTCGGAAAAAACATACGCAAGAGCAACCGCACCAATGAGCGTGATTCCCCAACTAATGATTGAAATGCCTCCGAAGGATGCCAGCTGTGACGGTAAAAGTGCGATGCCGCTCCCCATCATGTTTGCGATGACGAGCCCTGTACACGCGATTAGTCCGATTTTCTTTTGTCCTGACACGAATTCAACCCCTTTAACATAGTATTTTTCGCAAAAAATAAAAAACACGGTGTTCCCATAACCAATATACCCAACGGGCATTTTAATGTCAATATAATGTCACGATTTAACAGTTCTAATATCAATTATAAATAAAAAACGTTATAAAATTTGACCAAAAACACAATATGTTGTATAATTCCTATTTAAGCGTAACTATCAATTGCAATTTGCATTTTTTATTATGGAGTTCTTATGAAGACAATTAAGAACGCATTTTCATTGTATGTTAAAGATTTAAATACACTAAGGACAAATTGGGCGGCTGCTGTTATATTGGCAGGGTTAATATTTTTGCCTCCGCTCTACGCGTGGTTTAATATAGATGCGAGTATTGACCCTTATGCAAATACAGGTCTGCTCAATATTGGTATCGTGAGCTATGATAAAGGAGCACAGCTTGCCGACGACCATTTTAATGCAGGTAATGAAGTCATGGAGAAGCTTCGTACCAATGACAGCTTAAACTGGGTGTTTTTCAAAACAAATGATGAAGCGGTGGAAGCGGTTCGTTTAGGGCATGCGTACGCCGCTATTGTTATGCCCGATGACTTTTCCGAAAGTCTTATATCGGTGCTGACACATAACCCGAAAAGAGCGGTTATAAGCTATTACGAAAATGATAAGATTAATGCAATATCACCAAAAATAATGCAAAAGGGTGCAGAAACGCTGCAGGAACAAATAAATGAGAGCTTCATATCCGCCGCTTCGGAAGCAATACTTACGCAGCTTCGTTCAGCAGGTATTGAGCTTTCGTCAAACGAAGATAAAATCAGGGAATATAAAGAGGACTTGTACGACCTTGATGAAAGGATGCCCGACCTTATATTGGCGATAAACAGTGCTGTTGAGATTTTCGACAGAGGTCTTGATGCTATGCCGAGAATTCAAACGAGACTACCGCTTGTAGGCAGTCTAATCAGTGATTCGCTCCATGCTACCGAAAGTATAAACAAAGCGGTTAACTCAGTATCTGCCGATACGAGGTCAACGCAACTACTGCTTGCAAGAAATTTTGATTTGATTGTGTCAGTACTTGCTCAAAGCGTTGATATGGGAGAATTTATCAGCACTATAGTTAAAGACGGGCACGTTTTTTTACAGGATTTGTTGAGTAAATCAATCATCTCACTTAATAACATCATTGAGGCGATAACAGAGCTGGAAAATCTCATTAATAATGATACAAGCTTATCTGCTGCAGATTTGGCATCGGCACAAGCTGTTATTGATGAAATGAAGCAAGCAGCGTCCGAATATGGAGCGTTTCTTACAAACACAAGCAACGCTATGAGTGGCGGGAGCATAAACCTCGAAGACACAACCACCGCTGTGATTGATTACAATATAAAGCTTCTGAAGCAACTTGAAGGGTTACCGGCAGTGCTTCCCGATGATATACATACACAAGCCGCTACTATTGACGATACAATCTCAACATTCCTTTTATCAATCGCAAGTAACGCTGCGGCAGGAAACGTAAGTGGTTCAATAAGCCTGCTTATGAGAAACATTGATTCTGCGAGCCTGCTTCTTGAAGGATTTTCAAATGTACTGGGTACAATTAACTCTGTGCCCGGCTCTTCGGGTACGGGGCTTGCACCGCTGAGTCTTTCGCAGCTTAGACAAATACTGGAACAAATCCGGCACAATTTGATATCAATAAGCTTAAATCTTGGCGATAAATCAAAGGTAGCAGATTATATAGCAGAGCTTGATAGATTATTACTTGGCATGAAAAGGCAAATGGAAAGCTTTCGTAACGATTATAACAATGTTATACTGCCGGCAATAAGACGAGTATCGGGCGATATTAATCTTGTTCATCATGATGCAAGCTCGCTCGGAAGCCTTATTCTTAATGACATTAAGCTGTTCCAATCAATATTGGCTGAAGCGGAAGAAACAGGACGCCATCTCGATATATACTTAAAGCTTCTGCAAGGGACACTGCCGCAAGCGCAAGATGACATTCATGCTGTTGCAACAAAACTCAGACAAATAGATGAGCTTTATGACCTGGATTATATAATAGATATGATGCTCTCCTCAAGTGATGAAAAGAAAGGCTTTTTCGCAGAACCTACCGAGCTTAACGTGACACGAATGTTTCCCATACCAAACTACGGCTCGGCGTCAGCACCGTTTTATACGGTATTGGCACTCTGGGTAGGCACACTGCTGCTCTCATCAATGCTGAAATTTGAAGCGGATGAGAAATTTTCTCCGACACAGCAATTTCTCGGGAAATATATGCTCTTTTTAACAGTTTCCCAAATTCAAGCAATTGTAATAACACTCGGAAATTTACTGATAATAAGGGTATATGCCGCCGACCCGGTGCTGTTTGTATTTCTTGGAATGTTTACAAGCCTCATTTTCTCAATGATAGTATTTTCACTTGTTTCTGTTTTTGGTAATATAGGAAAAGCTATCGGTGTTATACTTTTAGTCTTGCAATTATCTGCTTCAGGTGGTACATTCCCTATAGAAATGACACCCGGTTTTTTCCAAATGATACACCCATACCTGCCCTTCACCTACGCCATTAATGCTGTGCGAGAGGCTGTAGGCGGAGTAATTCCTGAATTGCTATGGTTTAATTTAAGAATACTATTGATTTTCTTCGTGATTGCGGCAATAATGGGATTACTGTTAAAAGGTCCGATTAATAAACTGAGTGCAGGATTTGTTAAAAAATTGAAGCAAAGCGAAATCTTTGAGGGTTAGCCTTACAATAAACTTACGAAAGGTAAAAGGTTTGGAAGGTAGTATAAAACAGGTAATAGCAGTTATATTAATGCTCACAATCGCTGTAAGCTTTTCTGTGGGTTGCATTCGTACGCCCGAAAACGCTGCTCAAGCTACCGCGACTATTGAAAAGTTTTATGATATTCCCGGTATTACGGATGATGAAATCAGCTCAATAGAAGAGATATTATCGGAAAGAGAGCGTTTTACGTTTGGTGCATTGCTGTCAACGTATGCTTTTGTTTTGCCTGACGGTTCTTATGCAGGCTTTTTTCCGCTTTTGTGTGAGCTTCTGACTGATTTATTTAGAGTGCCGTTTGAAATCCAGTTTTATGATTGGGACGAATTAAATGAAAAACTAAGTGAGTACAGACTGGATTTTACCGGAGAGTTAACGCCGACACCCGAACGTCGCCAAAGATTATCAATGACATCTGCGATAGCGGAGCTCTCAATTGCTGCTTTTATTAATACAGATGCGGTCGAAATCGCAAATCACGAAAGCTTAAACGGCTTAATAGTCGGCTTTTGGAGCGGGAGTATTACCGAGGAATACGTAAGAATTGTATACCCCGATTTGGACTTCACGTCTGTTGGTGTTGATTCGGATGCCGAGGTTGCCGAAAAGCTGCTCTCAGGTGAGATAGACGCATTTGTTGCACCGGCAGTAGATGCGTATGTATTTAAAGATTATCCTTTTATTGCAGGAAGGGAAGTCTTTCCCCTTGTTTATGCAGCTGCCTCTATGACCACAGCAAACCCTGAGCTAAAGCCGCTTATAGATGCAGTTGAGAAATACCTGTTGGGAGATGGATTTCATTACATTCACGATTTGCATGTTAAAGGCAGGCGGGATTTTGCGGCATATAATCTGGCATTATCGTTTACGGATGAAGAGAAAGCATTTGTACGAAATCTGCTCGATAACAACATGAAAGTGCCGATTATAATGGAATCATCACTTTATCCTGTTACCTTCTACAATGAAGCGGATAATGAGTTCCAAGGCATTGCGCCCGATATACTGACAGAAATTACATTACTTACAGGCATTGAATTTGATGTTAAAACAAATATAGGTGCGACATGGCAGGAGCAACTGGAGATACTTTCATCAGGTCAGGCGGCAATGCTCGCCGATTTGTGGCATACGGATGAAAACATAGACGATTTTATATGGTCTGATGAGCCGTACCTGATATCAAACTATGCGTTTTTATCGAAAACAGAAACGCCATATACGGACTTTCTTATACCGATTTTACACACAGGAGTTGTAGAAGGAACGGTGTTTGAGACTGTATACCATAAGCTTTATCCCGACGGCGGAAATCTTGTTTTATTCGATTCAAACAGTGATGCGTTAAATGCCCTTGAAAATGATGAAATAGACTTAATGCTGACATCTGATTTTTTGCTCCTGTACCAGACAAACTACAGAGAAAAATCCGGCTATAAAGTAAATGTGCTTTTAGACTTCCTGACAGGGGAATCATTTTTCGGCTTTAATAAGGAAGAAGAGCTGCTGCGTTCAATTATAAGTAAGTCACAACGCTTTGTGGACACTGACAGGATTGTGCTCAGCTGGACGGGTCGTGTTTTTGACTATGAACGAAGCCTTGCCGGAGAGCGTACGGCAAGTGCGAATCAACGTGCACTGAGTTTATTAATCTCACTTGCAGTTTTATTTATTCTGCTGCTTATACTCGGTATATTGTTCAGAAAAAATAAAGTCATGATTCGGGAGCTTCGTCAAACATCTGCAAAGCTGGAAACAGCGATAGAGCAAGCAAATGCAGCAAGCAAAGCGAAAAGCGATTTTCTGTCGAACATGAGCCATGAAATACGCACACCACTTAATGCTATAGTAGGTATGACAGCATTAGGTGAGAAAACCGACGAGCTCGGCGAGAAGGATTATGCACTCAAGAAAATTGGAGACGCGTCAACTCATTTGCTCGGAATAATCAATGATGTTCTTGATATGGCAAAGATTGAAGCAGATAAGCTTGAGCTTTATCCGACAAATTATTACTTTGAAAGAATGCTGCAAAGAGTTTTGAGCACGATTTATTTTCGCTCCAACGAGAAGAACATCACCATGAACATTGATGTTGACAACAATATACCCGTGTATATTGTAGGTGATGAGCAGCGTTTGGCACAAATAATTATGAATCTGCTTTCAAACGCCGTTAAATTTACACCGGTGGGTGGTCGTGTCAATTTTAAAGCAACACTTGCCGAAAGAGATGGCGACAATCTCAAAATAAAAATTGAAGTCAGTGATAGCGGTATCGGAATATCACCTGAGCAGCAAGAAAAACTGTTTGATGCTTTTGAGCAAGCAAACAGCGGAGTAAATAAAGAGTATGGCGGAACGGGCTTGGGGCTTGCAATTGCTAAACGTATTGCGCTGATGATGGGTGGTCAGATATTTGTTAAATCAGAGATTGATAACGGAGCAAGCTTCACGGTTATAGTTGACGCTATGTGCGGCAAAAAAGAAGATGATATAACAGATGTTATCAGCATTGACAGCAATATCGGAGTGTTTGAAGGAAAGCGGCTTTTAGTTGCAGAGGATATTGAACTAAACACAAAAATTCTTATTGCGTTGCTTGATGAAACAGGGATTACTATTGATTGTGTTGAGAATGGAAAAGACGCGCTTGATGCGATTGAAGCCAATCCCGGGTTATTTGATATTGTGTTTATGGATTTACAAATGCCTGTAATGGACGGTTTGGAAGCAACACGAAAAATACGTGCACTGCCGGGGCATGATAGAAAGAAGCTGCCGATAATAGCAATGACTGCAAATGTTTTTAAAGAAGATATAGAAAACTGCATAACAGCAGGTATGGATGACCATCTAAGCAAACCGCTTGATATCGAAGTTGTACTCCATAAACTGCATGAGTTTCTGCTTGCGTAGTTTTATACATTTTGATACAATTGCAGTTAAAGAAACGGGAATAAAAAACCGTATGTAAGGAGAAAGAAAATGCCTGAAAACGAAAGAAACGGTCTGGAAAAAATCATATTAGCCGGAATTGGTGCAATTACGAAGACAGCAGAGTCTGCAGGCGAGCTGCTTGAAGACCTTGTAAAAAAAGGTGAGCTGACTGTCGAGCAAGGAAAAGCGCTTAACGAAGAACTGAAGCATAATATCAAAGAGACGGTTAGCAATGCTACGCAAAAGGTTCAAAGTAAAGTCGGTGAAACAACGCAAAAAGTTCAAAGTAGTGCGGTTTCAAGCTTTGTTAACAATATGGACAGGCTGACACCCGAAGAGCTTGCAGAAATCCGTGCAAGAATGGATGAGCTCGATAATGCGAAAGGTCAGGAAGAATGAGCAGAGGCGAAAATGCAAAAAGGCTGAAGGAAATTATCGGCATTCTGACAAAGCATAATGTATTGTCCGGAATGACACCTGAAAGCCTGAAATCGATTTTAGAAGATTTAGGACCCACTTTTATTAAAGCGGGTCAAATCCTTTCTATGCAGCCGAATATATTGCCGCCGGAGTACTGCAAGGAGCTTGAAAGGCTCAGGTCCGATGTTGCGCCGATGAGCTTTGATACGGTACGGTCGGTGCTTGAAGAGGAATACAGAGCAAAACTCAGCGACGTTTTTCTGCATATCGATGAAAAACCTCTCGGAGCGGCATCAATCGGACAAGTTCATGCAGCTAAGCTTCTCGACGGCACAAAAGTAGTGGTTAAGGTTCAAAGACCGGGCATCTACGATACAATGTATCATGATATCGAGCTGATAAAAAAAGCAACCGGTATTGTTAACTTCGTTACAAAAATCGGAGAAAATGTTGATATCAATATGATAATCGATGAGGTTTGGGCTGTTGCCAAGCAGGAAATGGACTTCTCCTTAGAAGCTGACCATGCTCGCGAATTTCTCGCAAATAATAAAGACGTTTCGTACGTCAAATGCCCAAAGCCTTTTGATGAGTTTTCAACATCAAAAGCATTGGTGCAAGAACATATTGACGGCTTTTTTGTTAACGATTTAGACGAACTCAGAAATCATGGTTATGAAATCGAAGAAATAGCCGAAAAGCTTGCTTTGAATTTTGTAAAGCAAATAATTGAGGACGGATTCTTTCATGCCGACCCGCATTGCGGAAATATAAAAGTCGAGGGCGGAAAAATCGTTTGGATCGACCTCGGTATGATGGGGCGGCTTACGCCGCGTGATAAAAATATGTTTGCAGACGCTATAATGGCTATGGCGACTAGAGATACCATGCGTCTGACCGATTTTGTCCTGAACATGGGTATTCACAGCTCCAAGATTGATTATCTGGAGCTGCAAGACAGCATTGAAACTGTCATGAACAGGTACGCGTCAGCTGATTTTGGAACAATGGATATAGTTCAGCTGACAGAAGAATTATTCGCAATCATGCGTAAATTCAAAATAGGCGTACCAAAAGGCGTTTCAATGCTTCCCAGAGCGATGTCCACAATACATGGCACGCTCCAAACCTTAAACCCCGGCATGAACGCATTCGAAGTCATTGCCGAATATATGTCGGGTTACACCCGCAAGCACTTTGATTTAAAAGCAGAGCTGACATCAATAGGCAAACGGGTTGTATCTTCGATACAAAAATCACTCGATATCCCCGCGCAAATATCTGATGTGCTG
>Ga0123356_10000659_pt1 | contig 38041 bp, 34 predicted proteins | sample TergutEmb28metaG_2_FD_92546 | JGI IMG/M metagenome (GOLD analysis project Ga0123356, IMG submission 92546) | Embiratermes neotenicus P3 segment gut microbial communities from Petit-Saut dam, French Guiana - Emb289 P3 | ecosystem: Host-associated > Arthropoda: Insects > Digestive system > Gut ...
AGCGACCAACACCGCCTAGCAGCAGCGGGATTCCGTTCAAATCAAGTCGCTCGAAATACGGCAGAACTATATCAAAAAACTGCTGATGCGGGACCCATTTGCCATCGGACATGTCTGACACAGTGGTGCCTGAAGATTGGGCGGCGCGCAGGATCTCACCAGAGCTAACATAGCGTCCACCGAGATCGGCTGCGAGGCGCAAACCAATCGTGTCTTTGCCGCAAAGCGGAAGACCAAAAATGTTAATACTACCAGTTCCGAGCCAGCCGGCGATTTGATCCATCATAGGCACATTGTAGCACATAGTTATCTCTGGTATAATAGCCCTATGACAGAGCGTCAAAGGGAGATCTTGTTCTCGATTATTGAGGAGTATGCTGAGGTTGCCACCCCAGTGGGGAGCGTGACGTTGGCAAAATTATTTGATGTCTCGAGCGCGACAATTCGTGCAGAAATGGCGAAGTTAGAGGAGATGGGGCTAATCGCGCAACCGCATACTAGCGCTGGGCGCATTCCGACTGACGCTGGTTACCGATTATATGTGAACTCTTTGGACGAACCTGAGTCTGAATCTGGTGAGATAGAAAAGGTGACTAAAGCAAGGGCGGTCGTGGAACCGCGTGAGACGCGCGCGATTGAGGTACGTATCACCTCTCAGAGGTCACAAGCAGATTGGGCGATTCGTTCGGCAGTAGATACGTTGGTGGAGCTGACCGGGAATCTGGGCCTAGCGACGATTGGCGGGCAGATGTATGTGGCTGGTATCGCGAATTTATTTTCACAGCCGGAATTTGTTGAAGTAGATACTGTGAGGAAAGTAGCAAAGCTGCTCGATAATCTCGAACCGTGGCTGCGAGAAGCCCAACCGGGCGATCCGTTGAATGTGTTTATTGGCACCGAGAACCCGATTGGCAAATCAAGTGGCGTGAGTTTAATTATTTCAAGATTCCGTAGTCCATACTCTGATAAGTCATATATTGGTGTGCTTGGACCGACGCGACAGAGTTATGGCCGAGTGATGAGTTTGGTACGCAGCGCAGGAGTGATGTTGGAGAATAATTTATGAACAAAGATAAGAATCAAGCCGAAGAGCTCGTCGAGAACACTATGGCGGAAGCAAATGACGCGGTAGCAGCGCTCGAGGTCAAAATCACCGAGCTGACTGAAGGCCTGCAACGTACACGTGCGGATTTTGAGAACTTCCGCAAACAAACCGATTTGCAGCGCGGACAACTAATGAAAATAACCGAGTTTGCAACTATTGAAAAGGTGCTGCCGGTGCTTGATACCGTGGAACTAGCAATTCAGCATAACGAGTCATTAGCTCCCTTGGCTAAGACCTTTGAGAAATCTTTGAACGACTTAGGGCTGAAGATGATTGATGCAAATACTGGTACGCCGTTTGATCCCGATTTTCACGAGGCGGCGCGGATGGAAGAGGGGGATGGAGGTGATACAGAAGTGGTGTCGGAGGTGCTGCGCCCAGGCTATCTGTATAATGGCGAGGTTTTACGTCCCGCTATGGTGGTTGTCAAAAAGCAGTAGACCCCCGTATTGACATTTTGCACTGTTTGTGCTACAATGATTGGGAGTGGGCGTACCATGGTTATTCCTGGTGCGCTATTTTGTACATTTACTTCCTGTTTTTTGTCAAAAAATATGAAGACATCTAGGGTAACTCAAGACCGCGGCTCTAGATGTCTTCATATGTCCCAATCGGGTTCGGGCGTATGAGAGACATGTTGTTTTGTACAAAATAATATGAGCTCTTGCCAGAGCTCGAAGGAGGAGATTAACATGGCAAAAGCAAAAAAATTCCTAAGTAAAGCACTGGCATCTATAGTTGGGCTCGCGCTGATATTCAGTGTGTTTGTACCACTAAGCGCCATTGCAGCATCCAAAAACGGTCAGTTCGACGCAGTTATGCCAGCTGGCATTTCTCAGGTCGAGGGTCAGGACACCTATCAATTGGTGATTTCGTCTGGAGTGACTATTACGAGCGGGACTCTCGCTCAAATCAAGTCTGAACTTCAGTCGATGTATACCAAAATTTACGGTGATACTGACAAAATCCAAGCTATGCTTGGACAGCTCAGCACGCTAGAGGGCCAAATCAGCGGCATCGGTACCAGTATGAATAATACTGAATACCAAGCTGCAATGATGTCGGCAATCGACGAAGCGCGCGGGTATATCATCGACAGTGTGATCTACGGTGTTCGCAACGGTACTGATAAGTCAAAGTACGACACTATTCTTGGTCAAGCTTATCAGAGCAAGTTCGAGGCAATCAAGGACAACGACCCTGTAGCGCAGGCTGCAAAGCCTAATCACAGACGTTTCCAAGGGATGAACCCAGCGAATGACGAGACCTTGCAAGGTATGAACAACCCATGGATTGAGCTTCAAAGCTACGCAAGTAGCCACCCAGCGATGTTTACTGGCACTGACGGCTTCGCGTCGTTCTCTACCGGGACATTCGCAGGAGCGCGCAATACCGTAATCGCGAATATCACAGCATTGGCTTATACCGATGCAGGCGATATCGCAGCGGCTACAAGAGTGCGCGAGTTGCTTGATCAGCAGTATTCATATCTGTCTGACGCAATCGCTTACGAAAGCTGGGTGCCATCTGCAGCGCAGTTGGCAGAAATCAACAAGTATGCGGATGACACGATGAACGCAGCCGTAATGGCTGACGCTCAGGGCGCAATTGATGCTATGAACGCGAAATTAGACACTGCGCAAGCAGAGGCTATCGCGTATTTGAATGGCATCAAATCTACGCTTGAATCGGAGTTATCTACCAACAAAGCAAAGGCGTTGGCATCAATCGATGCAAACAAAAAGGCTTTGGCGAAGATACTTGGCGACATCGAAGCTGATATCAAGAACGTGAGCGACAACTACGAAGCATTCCTGGACGGAAGTTCTGGAATCACATTGCGAATCGATTCGACGGTGGAAGGCGGCTATACAGGATTTAAGGAAAAGGCATTGACTTACAGAGATATTCTCGACGGCAATTTTGCCCTAGGGGATGTGACAATTAGTCTGCCTGATTCGATATTTCCTGAAGCTGGTACTACCAAGGATGTGACTGTCAAAAGTGTGCTTTCAATTGTGGTTGATGCGAACTTTACGCTAGAGCAATTTAGTGCGAAGTTCGACGGAACCTACACGCCAAATCTTGCGAGTATCGTGAGTACGGTGTGGTCTGAGGTTGATGCGTATTACGAAAAGAACTTGGGTGACGGCTTTTATTTCAACGTTAATATCTACAATTTCATTGATGGATATTACGGATTTAACAGCAGCATCTGGAACTTGCGCAACGCACAAACTGAAGAGGACAGCGACTACAACGAAGCTCCAAAGTCGTATGTGATTTCGTTTGATGTAACTACAAATCTGCCTGTGGCAGTGAGTGGCGAAATCGACGAAGACACTGACACATTGAAGTTGGTTGCACTATCTGACGACACTGGAAACGGTGGCGACAATGGTGGCAATGGCGGAGATAATGGTGATAACGGCAACGGTGGTAACACTGGTGGAGACAACGGCAATACCGGCGGTGACAATGGTAATACCGGAGGCAATACTGGTGACAACGGGAATTCTGGAAACAATGGGAATGATACTGGGAACGATAACGGTAACGTTAACGATCCTAAGAACCCGACAGACCCAAATGATTCTAAGAAACCTGATACCACGACGCCGATTGACAAGCTGCCAAACACTGGTGACGACTTTAACCCATGGTTATGGGGCTCTATATTTGCGTTAGCGCTGATGGGAGCAATCGTAATCGGTGTGAAGCTTTACAAAGACAGGAAGTCTAACGAAGACTAGGAGTAATCCTAGCCGCGAAACCCCTCTCTAGCAGAGGGGTTTTTGCTGTCTTATGGATATGATAAGATATGTCTAGCTACTGATTTATCGGTATGCACATTGTTAGGGGGTGGGACATGTGCCTAGGAAACGTGCGCCACAGACGAATAAACACCATTTGTTGTGGCCGGAAACGGGATGGAATGATGATTTATGGCTCCAAGAGCTACGCGATAATCCGGCTTTGATAATCGAGATGTTGGTCGACGTGCATAATCGATTGCATGACGAAACAAACCCGATACCAGTGATGACACTGAAAAAGGCGAAGTGGATTTGTCAGCATTTCTTTCCTAAGAATGATTGGCGCCAAGACTTGGACCAATTAATCAACCTATGCTCCGAAGTTGGAGCCAAGAAAACCGCGAAGGCACTGCGCATGGAATATAGATTTCTATGCGGGAGTAAGACCGACAATTAGTCGGTCTTTTCATTATCGCAGGCCATGGCAAAAAAATCCGCCTAGCCAATTGGCCAGACGGTTTACATAATTGGTCGTCCCCTACAATAATTATTTGATAGGTGAATGTAACTGTAGCGTATACAACGGGTTGTCGTAGTCTTCCGGCACAACGGCCGAAAAGATGACTTGACGAATATCTTCGTCAATACTGCCATCTGGATGCATCAAGCCAATCAGCTCGAGCTGTTTACGCTGATGAAACGGCAGGGAATGCTCGGCGCTCCAACAGTGCCTCAATAAGTCATATGTATGACCCGGACTAATGATGAAAAGCCACTGCAATCTCCTAAATGTCACCAATGTTTTCTTGACAGAAAGATGATGGCCGCTTTTCAGCTCGACCGGGTCATCAGGCAATTGATGGTCAGTTTCCAAAACAAATAAATCGTCGGATTCTTGCGTCATATTGCTTCCCCCTTTCTTCATAAGCCGCAGAACGGCAGGACGAGTTGCTAATAATGCGTAGATCCGCCGACCAATCTATGTACACGTATTGTCGCATAGAAAAATATTATGTATAGGGGTTACAACCTGAGCCATTTGTGGTATAATCTGTAAGTCTTTAAGATTGACTTGTGGGCTGGTAGCTCAACTGGTCAGAGCGTCTGCCTCTTAAGCAGAATGTTGTGGGTTCGAGTCCCACCCGGCTCACCAGTCAGGCTTAAAGGGTATTAAGGGGGCATTTTTTATGCTGTTTACTCATTCTGCTATTGACTTTTATCGTGAAGTATGCTAGAATAGTAGAGATGCACGGATTTTAGTGCGTTAGTTTTTTTAACAACTTAGGGAATATCAGACTTTCACGAAAGGAGGTAGTAGTGAAGAGAATGAAACATCTTGCAGGTTTGTTATCTGTATTCGTAGCGATCTTTATGTTTGCAGCCATGCCGGTTTACGCCAAAGTAGACTTGCCCAAGGTTGAACCAAACAAATTGATCTACGATGGCGTCAACATCATTGATGACGCAATAGAAAAAGAACTCAACCAAGTGCTTTTGGAGTTGTACAACGAAAAAGGCGTAGAGTTCGCAGTGATTACGATACAGAACCTTGGTGGCATGGACATCGAGGACTATTCGTATCAACTGGCAAATGGCCTGGGAATCGGGAATAAAGAGACAAATACCGGCCTCTTGCTTCTAGTATCTATCGATGAACCAAAGGTACGTATCGAAGTAGGAAAGGGCTTGGAATATGTCTTTAACGATGCCAAGGCAGGTCGTTATTTGGACGATCATTTTGTAGAACACCGCCAGAATGGCGATTACACCAAGGCTGTCGATGAGACAGTCAGGGCGATGATTGCCGAGATTCCGGACGATTGGGAGAAAGCGAATAACGACGCCAGAAATCAGCAATTGATTATCTTGTGGGTTATCATCGCGATTATCATCATTGTCGTATTCTGTGACATTACGTTCTGGGATATGATGCTGTTGAGCGCTATCTTTGGAGGCCGGGGGTCGGGCGGAGGTAGTAGTGGATCCAGCGGAGGAGGTTTCGGCGGCTTTGGCGGCGGAGGCTTCGGAGGAGGTGGTGCATCTAGGTGACAACACGACGAGTAAATAGAATTTTTTCATATAAGGAGGAAAAATAATGAAAAAAGGTTTATTAGTTTTTGGTATCATTGCGGCAATCGCGGTGATATTCGGGTTCTGGTTCGTAGGGACTGGGAACTCGTTAGTTAAGCAGGATGAGAAGGTTTTGCAAGCGTATGCTGACATCGAAACTCAGTTAGAGAGACGTCTAGCGTTAATTCCAAATTTGGTTAATACTGCGAAGGGCTATGCAGCCCATGAATCAGCAGTGTTTACTGAAATTGCGAACGCGAGAGCGAAATTGTCTGGTGCGATTGGTTCTGGCGATCAAGCAGCTGTTCAAGCTGCCAACAATGAGTTGGAAGGTGCTTTGAGCAGATTGCTAATGATTGTAGAGAATTACCCTGATTTGAAGGCTGACAAAATGTTCATCGGATTGATGGATGAGTTAGCTGGTACGGAAAATCGTATCAATCAGGCACGCCAGTCTTACAATAATTATGTTGGAGATTTCAACGGACGAATCAGAACTTGGCCTACAAGCTGGGTAGCTGGTTCGCGTGGACTTGAAAAACATGAATTGTTTAAGGCTAGCGAGAACGCAAAAACTGTTCCTGAAGTTAATTTCTAAGAGAGAAGAGCATGGATTATCCATGCTCTTTTTGCCGGCTTGTTACAGGGGTGGATAGCCCGTTGTGCTTATGTTTGTATTGACTTTTTGGCTCAAGTGTGCTATAATGATAATGTAGCCCTTAAACGCGCTACAGTTCCAGCACATTTAAATCGACTAAAGAACGTGAGTTCAACTTGATAGGAGGTGGTCAATGACTCATGAAAAGAACGTTTTACGAGACAAAGCTTAGTTTCGGTCTGGAGTTCGAAACAGAAATGGTTCAACTCACCAGCGAATACTATAGAAGATTGTACAAAGTTGTAAGTAAAGAGACATTCCGTACGTCTACTGAGGAAGAGGACCTTTACAATGGTGCCGACATCTTTGCAGATGGAGTACCAGTAGATTTTACGTTAGCGATAGATGACAAAGACAACTGTACCATATGCCCTAAGACAATCAGTCTAGGTGGGCATGAAGTCATATTTGGCTTCAGGATTGGTAACAGTCATCACGGCTTTCACGAGTTCGAAGAACCGGTTTTAGTAATCGGGGTAACGAATGTTGCGAGAAGCTGTCTGGAGAATGTGGTAGATGACCTACGCAAAGTGTGGGGCAAAGTCATTGAAAAGGCTTTGGAATTCTATTACGCTCAAATCGATCGTCTAGAAGAAGCGGAAGCAATCTAGAAAATGTAGTAATAATTGAAGCAATGCATACACGGTTAAGGGGGTGATACATGTGTTGTCTGCAAATTACAGCAAAACTCGAAGAATAATTTTCTTACAAAGACACGGTAGGGCTCTGAGCGACACATGTTGTGAGAGGGTCATTGCCGAGTTATTTGAAGCGGAGAGTAATCATACGCGTTTCATTACAGAAACGGGCTGTGTGAGAAACGATCCAAATAATCTCAAAAAGATAATCGGGAAACGAGGGGTTAGCATTATTTTAATCATCGAGCATAGTGACGGAAGTTACGGTTTGATTCAGATTGATAATGGCGACGGCCGAGTACCACGAGAGTTTAAGAAGAGATTGAAGGGTACGAGAGATAACTCGTACCAAATTCTGGACAGTATTGTCCAGGAAGTGCGGGAACAGGAGCTCCTAGCCAAGTGCTAGGAGTTTTTCATGGGCAAAAAAATGCAAGCATTTCTGCTTGCTCGTTCCTAATCGTGGTAATCTTTTTGCTTCGCAAAAGCTTTCCACGGGGCGTCAATTCAAAAATGGAAGAGCAAGCTCTTCCATTTCCTCATTTCCTACCGTGGTACACCCTGCAGGATTCGAACCTGCGACCCCTTGGTTCGAAGCCAAGTACTCTATCCGCTGAGCTAAGGGTGCGCGCGTTGATATTATATCATAAAATGGGTACAATAAGGTCATGGAACAAGGTGATTACCCAGAAACATTTTATCGAGTATCAATTAAGGCAAGAGTGACAGACGATCAGGGTAGAATCCTGGTTGTGCGCGAAAATGAGAATTATTTTGAGCTGCCTGGCGGCGGTATGGACCACGGCGAGACAGTGCATAGCTGTTTGAAACGTGAGATGAACGAAGAGCTGGCGTATGTCGGCGAGTTCACAGAGAAGTTCAAGGAGATTATCACGTTTTACCTGCCGGAGCGAAATGCTTGGAAGATGAATGTTATCTATGATGTGAAGTTAGGAGATGACGCGGACCCGACGGCGGGACGGGATGCGCGCAATGTAACTTGGGCGACGGAATATGAGCTCGAGAAGATGCGAGCTGACAACGGGATTGTGGTATTTCAAGACTAGTCTAGTCGCCGAAAGGCATAATTGATTCGTAGTAGAGTTTGAGTTCTTCGACGATGAATTTGTCGACAGATTTGTCGCGAGAAATTGATTCAAGGTCGCGCAGGAAGGTCTGGGCTTGGAACGCAAGGCGAGCGGTGCGGTAGGTTTCCCAGAGGATTTGCTCGTCGGCATTGAGGGCCTTTGGATAATTGCGGGCTTTATAATGAATCAATAATTCCGGGAGACGAGGGTCGTCGAAGTTTTGATGGTAGGTGGCGAGTTGGTCTTGGTTAAGTGATGGGATTTCGAGGATGCGGCGACGGTCGAGATCGTCGAGGAAGCCGTCGTAGAGTGCGGATTCGGCGTCGGGAGATTTGGGAAATTCTCTTGATTCGGACTTCTCGCGCATTTGCTCGGCAAATTCTGGGTGAGCGAGCAGTTTCTGGAGATTTTTGTCGATTTGTTCCCTGCTCAGACTGATTTTGTTCCAGCCGTCGCTTTTGTCGAGGACTTCTAATACAGCGACAGCGGGGCATTTATTGAAGTGAAGTTCTTTGACTATCGGATAGAGTTTTTCGCGATCAATAGAATCTAGGTCGTGGCGGAGGTCGTAAACGAGCACGCCGTTTTTGACTGGAGCGATTGGAAAAACCACGGTGGTCTTATGAAATTCGGAGGCATAGGCGCCGCTGGAGTAGACGATAGGCTTGGGGTCGTCGAGATTGACGAGCTCAGCGACGAGTTTTTTATCGCGCATTTTGAGTAAATAATCGTAGAGTTGTGGCTGACGACCGCGGACGAGGCGGGCAACGTCGATGAGAGCGTTGACATCGGATAGCGCGTCGTGGGCGGATTCGTGTGAGATGCCGTTCAGGCCGGTGATGAGTTCGAGGCGATTAGTTTCGGTGCCGTCTTCTTTGACTGGCCAGTTGATTCCCTCGGGGCGAAGAGCGCGAGTCATGCGTACGACGTCGAGGATGTCCCAGCGGCTACGACCGTTATCCCAGTGCCATTCGTATGCATCGTGGAAGTTGCGCCAAAGGAGGTGACGGATGAATTCGTCGTCGAAGCGAATACTGTTGAAACCGGTAGCGATGGTATCTTCTGTGAAGACTTGTTCAAGCAGGAACTTGGCGAATTCGGCCTCAGTGACGCCGTCAGCATGAGTCATTTGCGGTGTAATGCCGGTAGTTTTGATAGCGTAAGGGCTAGGCAAGGTATCGTCGCTCAGTTTGACGAGGATATTGATAGGATCACCGATGGGTTCGAGATTTATGTCAGTGCGCTGGCCAGCAAATTGCATGATGCGGTCGCTACGCGGGAAGAGCCCGGTGGTTTCGAGGTCGTAGAAAAACATGGTTTTCATGAGGTAATTATATCAGATACTAGAGCGAGGGCATTTGCGGAGGCGATGGCGCGGAAGACATGGCGTCGGTAATGGCTTGGAGTTGAATGATATTGTTGTTGAACCGCTCGACAAGTTCGTTGAAATAATTGACCTGCGCAATAATGTCATCGTACATGGCGTTGACTTGACGCTTCTTTTCCTGGATTAGGTTATACTCGTGCACCAGCAATTCTTGGGAGAAGGCGGGGTTGTCGAAATCGACTTTGTACTGGTCGATACGGCGTTGGAGCTCGTCAACCATCGTTCTGTAGATGCTGATGATGCTATCGGTCGAGGCGCGGAGCTCGTTGATTTGGGCTTGAAGTTGGTCACGCTCGGCTTTGAGCTGGGCGAGATAGCCGGCGTATTGGTGATAAAAACTGAGTACGAGTGGGCGGTTGGTGAAGAAGCGAGCATAGTGTTGCTCAAGCTCGGGAGGCAAGTTATCGACTTCCGTGCCGAGACGCGAATGTAGCTCGTCTAGAAAAGCTTCGGGTGTGTAGAGTTGCATATCGTCGTAGAGCTGGTCTTTGTTGGCTTCGTAGCCGGCGCGGAGCAAAGGCTCCAAGCGGTTACGGGTGGCGAGCGGGAGTCTGGAATAAACAGCGTGAAGGAGTTCGTGAGCAAGGGTGGATTCGCGGATGCCTTCAAGCTCAGGGACGCGGATATCGTAGATGTGCATCCTGCCGTTGACGGTGTAGCAACCGAGCACGCTGGTGCCGACATCTTCGTTTTTGCAGTTCCTGGCAAAGTCTTCGCGCTGGTCGAGTGTGGGGTGGGTGGCGCGCAGAATTAAGTCGGCGCGAGGAGTGGTTTTGATGCTGTTGTGCAGCGCCTGCATGTCAGTAGTTGGGGTGAAGCTGAGTCCAGAAATATAATCGGAAATCTCAATGCGATAATAGACGACACCCGCGAGGGCGGCGATACAGATGATGACAGGAATGAGCGAAAGCAGTACTCCGCCAAACGAACGGCGACGACGCTGGTAGCGCTGGCGGGGCATGGGCGACGATGAATAATAGCGTGCCACTTAGGCGGCTCCGCTTAGAAGTCCAGAACTCTGGGCTTTTTCCGCACCCTCAATTTCCATCACGACGAGATAATCACGAACTTTGGGAGCGACTTGAGCGAGGTTGTTGAGGAACTCCTGGCCGTCTTTGGAGTGAGAGAAGTCGGCGAGAGATTTGAGGCCGGCAAGCGAGCCCGGGGTGCGGGCGAGGATGCGGATGCCCTTGCCGATTTCGGTAGCGAAATTGAGGCCGTGAGTATGAGCGCCAGATTCGGCGAGGGCGCCGATTTGGTTGACGTCGTTGCGCATGACTGCGTTCATGAATTGTGGCAATAACTCTGGGAGTGGAGGAGCTTCAGGAATAACCTTGGGCGGTTCGGGGCGCTTGATAGCTCCGGCTTTGATGCGCTCGGTGAGAAGTGCGAGACGCCCGAGAGTATATTTAGCGGGATCTTTGCGGATGACGACGTCGCTTGATTTCTTGACCTTCATAACTCGGAAGATGATGAAACCGACGATTAGGAGCGCGGCGGCGATGCCGCCAATGACCACGAAGAGAACCCAATTATTGTTTTGCTCGACTGGAGGCTGAGGAGGCTCGACCGGAGGACAGAATTCATCGGGGTTTTCGAGGAGGCTGGCGATTTGCATCCCTAAACGTTCGATTTCGGCGGTGGCTTTGTCGCGGGCATTGGTATGAGTGGTTAGGCTGTTCTGCGCATTGACGAGCGCAATCTCGTCGCCAGCTGCTTGTGCGGCGACGATATCAGCTTCCGCTTGAGCGATACCAGCAACGGCTTGGTCGTGAGAGGTAATCTGACGTGCACGCTCAGACTCAAAAGAAGCTAGCTTGTCACGGACGCATACTGAGAGTTCTGGCTCATCTTGTTGCACTAAGCGCTGGGCAGCTTGGACATACGAGGAGTCTGGTGCTAGAGCGGCGGCTAGGTCGGTGCACATAGCATCAAAACGGCTGAGTCCAAGATCGATGTAGTTGCCGAATTCATCCTCAAACATCTTTTGTTCTCGGATGTCGAGGGCTTGTTTGAGGGGTTTGTTAGAATCTCGAGATACGAAGAATGAGCTGATTGGCTCGCCTCTATTGTTAAAATCTAGAACAACCTCAAGGTTATCTTCTCCGCTTGGTGCGGTGTTGACGATTTTCGCGTATTCCTGGCATGCGGAGGCACTGCTTTGCACTGTGAAAGAGAAAAGGTAAAACTGCTGTTCTTCGGTGAAGAAAGGCCAGTTGCTGCCGGTGAGACCATCTTGGTTGAAGCGTTGCGAGAGGAAGGTATCCCGCAAATAAGTTTGGGCTGCACTGACATTAAGCGTCCAGTTACCAGTGTTCTCAGAGCAGCTAACACCAGATTGGATGGGGCGCAACATACCTGCCTTGGAAGAGTCTTCGAAATTGCAGATGAGTGACTTAATGTTGTCTAAGTCCCAAGCTTTGAGAGCGGCTTGGATAATTCGAACCGAGCCTTCTGCGTCACATAACTCCTCTTGAGGATTAGGGCTGCCAGTGAGATTAGCGAGATAGAGACCTTCCACTATTTGGGCCGGTCCAAGGATGTCAACTACGAGGAAGTGGCCAGCCTGGACATCGGCATTTGAAATCTCACGGTTGCCAACGTGTACGATACAACTCATAACAGCGTGGTAGAGAAGTTTTGCTTCTAGATAGGCGCGTGCATCATAGCGAGGCTCGGCGGCAGAAAGAGAAGAGGACAAAGAAGCGGTAGAAATGATTAGAGCGACAAACGCAAGGAAGAAGCGCGAGGCTCGGCTCTGGATACGTCTGACTGACATGCTTTTATTATATACGAGTTAAGCGTAAGTGGGTAGGTTATTCTTTGGCTATCGTGACATAAATGACATTAGCGCGAACAGAGGCGCTCATGGTTTGGCCGGTAACGACTTTGCCGGAAATGATTTTTTCGGCGATGGCGGACTCTAGATTATCCTCGATAGAGCGACGGAGCGGACGAGCGCCGTTCTGAGCGTCGAAACCGTGGTCGATGAGGTATTCCTTTGCCTTGTCTGTGACGACGAGGCCGAGGTTCTTGCGCGAAAGGCGCTTGGTGAGATCTGAGATAAGGTTGTCGGCGATACGCTCGACATCTTTGTGGGTGAGAGCATGGAAGACAATGATGGAATCGAGGCGGTTGATAAGTTCGGGCTTCATATGCTTCTTCATGGCCTTCAGAGCATACTGCTTGTTTTGTTCGTGTTCGGATTCAAGAGACTTGATGTCTTTGGTAGATTTGACTGCAAAACCGAGTTCGGATTCACGGAACATTTCAGTGGCGCCGAGATTGGAGGTGAGGATGATGATAGTGTTATTGAACTTAACCTTGTTACCTTGGCCGTCGGTGAGGGTGCCGTCTTCGAGGATTTGGAGGAGGAGGTTGAGGACGTCGGGGTGAGCCTTCTCGACTTCGTCGAAGAGGACGACAGAGTATGGGCGGCGGCGGACAGCTTCGGTAAGTTTGCCGCCGTCATCGTAACCGATGTAACCGGCGGGGGCGCCGACTAGGCGAGCGGATTCGTGTTTCTCGCCAAATTCGGACATGTCGATTTTAATCAGCGCCTGTTCGGAACCGAATACTTCCCTGGCGACAGTGCGGGCGAGCTCAGTCTTGCCGACGCCGGTTGGGCCCATAAAGAGGAAGCTGCCGATGGGGCGCTTGGGATCAGTAATGCCGGAACGACCGCGGCGAATCGCGCGCGAGACCGCGACCACGGCTTCGTCTTGACCGATGATTGATTTCTTAAGGTGGTCTTCGAGCTTAATTAGGAGTTTGGCTTCGTCTTTTTCGACTCTCGCGACTGGGATACCGGTGCGGAGCGAGACAGCAGTAGCAAGATTCACAAAATTAACTTCTGGTGGTTCGGAGATATTGGCTTTTTCAAGTTCCTGAATCTTGGTATCGACAATAGCGAGATGTTGTTTGTAGAGGGCAGCCTTTTCGAAGTCTTGGCTTTCGACACATTCGTCGATTTTTTGATCAAGAGTAGCGCGCTCGACAGTGAGCTTCTTATATTCACCGGCGCCACTGCGGTCAGCAGCGACCTTGGCGATACTGGCAGCTTCGTCGATGATGTCGATGGCTTTGTCCGGCAGAAAACGGTCATTAATGTAGCGGTCAGAAAGGAAAATTGCCTGTTCGAGAATATCGTCGGTGAGTTTGACGGAATGAAATTGCTCGTAATGTGGGCGGATGCCCTTGAGAATACGGAGGGCGACGCTGAGCGACGGTTCGTCGACGATAATTGATTGGAGGCGACGACTGAGAGCTTTGTCTTTTTCTATATTCTTGCGGTATTCGTCGAGGGTAGTAGCACCGATGAGGTGGAGTTTGCCGCGAGCGAGAGCAGGCTTCAGAATGTTGGCGGCGTCCATACTGCCTTCGGCTGAGCCAGCGCCGGCGAGCAGGTGCATTTCGTCAATGAAGAGAATTACTGAGCTGTCGGCAGTGGCTTCGTCGATAATACCCTTAATGCGCTCTTCGAATTCACCGCGGAATTTGGTTCCGGCGACGACCGCGGTAAGGTCGAGTAGAAAAACTTTGCGACCGACCAACTGAGTGGGGACGTCGTTCTTAGCTATACGAGTGGCGATGCCTTCGACGATGGCGGTTTTGCCGACGCCAGGCTCACCGATGAGTACGGGGTTAGATTTGGTGCGACGGCAGAGGATAGTAACCGCGCGTTCGATTTCCTTGTCGCGGCCAATAACGGTATCGAGTTTGCCTTCGCGGGCTTGGGCGGTGAGGTCGGTGCCGAAACGATTGAGGAAGCGGTGCTGGGCGAGTTTCCCGGCTTTGCGTTTGTCTGCAAGAATCTTTTCTTCTTCGGACTGCCTCTCCATATAGTCTTCAATGCTTTTAGCGATACCTTCGAGGTCTACTTTGAGTTTGCCGAGCACAGTGGTAGCGCGTGAGTTTTGCTGACGAATCAGGGCATAAAGAATATGTTCGGTACCGATAACTTCGATGTTTGCTTCGGTAACGAAATTGCCGGCCATACGTAGAGTGAGGATGGCGGATTCGGAGAGCGACATCATTGCCATAGGAGCGGATGGGACGTCGGCGGCGGGAGTACCGAGGGCGGTTTCGGCGTCGTGGAGTGTGACGCCGGCATCGAGCAGAAACCTGGCACCAGTAGAAGCATCTTGGGCGAGAATACCAAGCAGAAGGTGCTCTGTACCCATGTAGCCGTTACTGTATTTCTTGGCGAAATAGTCGGATTTCTGGATAGAGAACCGAGCGTTTTCGCTGAGTTTATTCATCAATTGACTAAAATCTTCCATAATAGATTAATTGTATATTACTAGCACTCACAATGCAAGAGTGCTAACTACACGAGTTGTAGAAAAGCACCCTCTTCTGGGGTGCTTTTCGATTCTCTGGCCTACTAGAAGCGTGGCGGTAAGATTCTGACGTGAGTGACGTTGGCTTGCTTAGTCTTGGTCGCCTGCGCGCCGGCCCATATGAAGGTATCTGGGCGCAAGTTGAAGATTTCGCCTGGGATAATGGACTGATAACCGGTGCCAGCTCCGTGAGTGCGGTTAGTGATGAGGGTGTTGGCGAAGACAGGACCATTGATAACAAGTTGGTTTGTGCAATCGGATGCACTCATCGTGCCGACGTCGTGGCCGTAGCAGGTGTCGACGATGCCAGAACCGCCGTTAGTTTGCCCTGAGATTAGCCATGCATCGATGTTCGTAACTTCTGGGGAGATACGGATTTCTTTGGCGATGATGAGGACTTGAGGCAGGTCGGCTGGGTCGCTATATGGACCATTCTCGTAGACGATGTTCCCTGCGATGGTGACTGTGCCGCTTGAGTAGATGGCGATAGTCTTACCGCGTGGAACGCTACTGTAGTTGATGGTAATTGAGGAACTTGTGCTGTACTGGCCATCGAGACCGCTGAGCGAAGTTGAATCGCCGGCGATTTGGGTGCCGCCAGGACTTGTGTAGCGCGCAAGAATACCGGAGATGACGTTAGTGGCGCCTAGCGGTGAGATGTTTGCATTGCCGAGAGCGTTGCAGTTAGCATTGGTAATGGTCGATTTGGAGTACGCGCATGGATCGGTAGTATCGACGAGGCCGCCAGGAAGCGCGTTGATGTAATCGCCGCCGTTATTCTTCTCATAACCGAATGCTGCGCCGGTGCCGAAACGAGTAATATCTTTGAGACCGATTGTGTGATACTCGCTCCATGAACCGAAGGTGCGAATCGAGCCGCCGATATTCTTGGTGGACTGGCTGGTGCGGATTGCGCCCTTGGAGAAGACGCCGTTAGCCCAAACTTGAAGATTTGGCTTCTTGGCGATGTCGAAACACCTAGGTGGAGTGTGAATCCAGTAGCCTTCACCAGTATTGTCGTTGAGCGATGGATCATTAGCTTCGCCGGTAGAGGCGAGAGCGCCGTTGTGAGAATCATATGGCCACATTGAAAGAGCGATGCAGTATTTGGTTCCGACTGGCATGTCGCCGATATTGACTGAGGCGACTGGCAGGTTCTCATAGTAGCCTGTGACTGAGCCGGACTTATTGAAGGTGTCGGTACCGCGGGCGACCAGGTTGCAGCCTGTGCCTGGGAGCAACGACATACCTGGGGTGTAGTAGTCGCAGGTCTGGAGCTCAGAGCCGTTGGTAAGGTATGGGTCGATAGTGTTTGTGGTGTCGCCATAGCCAGCTGGCTTGTTGCTATCTGGAACTGCGACGAAGGAGATGATTTCGTAAACGGATGGCTTGGTCTTGGTCGAATATGGCTGGTCTGTGACCGGGTCGTTAACACGAGTATTTGTGTTGGTACCGGTACGGACCGTAATAGTCTCATCGACGTAAACTACTTCAGGAGTTGGCTCAATCTTTGGATCGAGGACATAGTTGTATGGAACATTCACCGTGGCGGAAGTGCTGGAGTCGGGTGCGCCAAGGACGGTGACGTTGCGGACGCTGCCGCTAGCAGCCGAGGTAGTCTCACGAGTGCCCCACTCGAGTTTCTGTGTGAGGGTTTTGCCTGTCTCAGTAACACCGAGAGCAATTGCGCTAGGATTTGGATCGTTAAAGGTGCGAATGCCACTAACTGTACCGAGAGGCTGAGTAGTCTCGCTAGAGGTATTATTGGTTGGAAGGGTGTTGCCGTAGAAAGTACGTCCGGCTAGAGGATTCGTGGTGTTGAAGGAGATACGGCTGAAGTTATTGGCGCCACCGGTCGAACCACCGGAATTGACTGCAGCTTGTACTGGCTTTTGCGCGCCTTGGCAAAGCAGGTGTTTAAACTGAATAGTATCGCCTGGCTTGGCCCAAACTATACCGACCGTTGGTCGTTTGTTGGTGTCGCTAGGATTGTCTTGTGGGTCGATATTGTTGGTATACTGCGTGCCTCCGTTCTTCTGAGCGGTGGTACGGCCAACGGTGTAGCCGCGGGAAATTGTGGACACAACACCGAGTTCGTCACAGTTGACTGGGGCAGCAACGCGGACACAGACGAGATTGGAATAACCCCAGTTGCTAGAGCTGGTGCGACCGCCCTTATCGTTGGGAGCCCAGTAGCGGATTTGTTGGCAGTATAGTTTGCCATCTGGAGCGTCTGAAGGAATTGTGAATGGAACAGATATCTGAGGTGTGCTGTAGCCGCCGCCAAACGTATCGTTGTTGAGGGCACGCTCGCCACCGTTGCCGCCGAGCGAACCGGTTGCGTTGCTTGGCTCGACGATTTGCATGCGACCATCGCCAGGGTTATGTGTCTGGTCACGACCAACCCAGTGAGTGAACGTAACCGTTTGACCTGGTTCAGCGATGAAGCTCTGAGTGCTTTGACCATTGATACGGGAAGCAGCGGAGAGAACAGGCTTCGGGTCTTCAACGAGTCCCTTGCACCAGAAAGCGAGGTTTTGGCTTCTTCCTGTGTTCCAATATTTCGTGCCACCTGACTGATACCAGTGTTCGCCGGAGTTGAGTGCGAGAACACGGGTATGGTAGTCTTTTTGCTCGGCGGTCAGGCTGCTGTAATTACGGTACTTGGCTGGTGTGAATCCAGAAAGCAAGACTGAGTTGCCGGCCTCTGTGACAGGATTGATGATAGTGCGGGGGGCGCTGGTGTAGGCGACTGCGACAACCCAACTACCGTTGCGAAGGTCTTCTTGACAAATCTGACGGGCGGACTTGCCGTCTCGGACGATATTGCTCCCGTAATTGCGGGTGTTGTTGGCATTGAAGTCGGCTTCAGTGTAGTATACTTGCCAGTTTGGACAAATACGCTGCTCCGACGTACAGTTGAATGCATATGCACCACTACCGGAATTTCCGAATGGGGTGGAATCAAAGGCTCCGTTGGCCGAGACATTGCCACCTGAGAAAACAATCCCTAGCGCAAGCCCTATAAATAGCGTAGTGTAGTAAGCAAAGTGTTTGGTTTTCATTATTCTCCTCCTCCCTGTACGATAGTGGGCAATAGGTCGTCGAGGCGTTGCTGCAAGTCTTGGTATGTGTCTGTATCACCTGTGATATCAATGTAGTTTATGAGATAAGCTTGAATCATTGAGAATATTTCAAAATCGATATCGGAAAGGTCAATCCTGCTGTAGATATCAAGAAGCTGGCGGGCATAGATGAGAGTGACTTCTGAATCTGGAATCATCTGCGCCATCCAGAAGGCAGAATTAAGGACGCGGATGCGCTGCGCCTGATTTAGAGAAGTATCCAAAAGAGGAGCCAAGGTATCAGTGATGCCAAGTCGAGGGTCGCCGGCGTTGGCAATAAATTGCGCCTTGAGAAGCTCAACGTCGATGACGCGATTCTTGTCACCTGAAGCTTCGGCTTTTGCTAGAAAATCGTCAAGTCGCGCAAGTCCGTTGAAGTAGTTATCCCCGCCGCCCTGGACGAAGGCTGCCTCACTGATTTCCCGATTAAGTTGCTCAAGCTGTGTAGCCCAGTCATCTTCTGTCGGTTGTTTCTTATCGTTGTAATGATTAGCTATTAGTGCTGCAGCGACGGAGCCGCCGATGATTACGAAGGCTGCAACCAGGGTGAAAATCCACCGGTTACGACTTTGTTGCTCCGAAATCTGTTTAGAGTTTTTCTTCTTAGTTACATTTGTGAGTAGTTCGCCGCCATCCTTTTTCTTGATGTCGGCAGAGCGGTACTCAACCTTTGACCCATCTTTTTCCATGTTCAAATTGTATATGCTTATCTAGAGATTGTCAATAAAATCCTCCTCTGTTTATGGTATAATTGCACTATGGCAATACAGAGGATTGTGGATGCCGAAGAGCATCTGGAGGACACATCCGAGCGCGCAGTGGAGGTGAGTCTTAGGCCGATAACTTTCGCTGAATATATCGGGCAGGAACGGATTAAAGCTAACTTGAAGTTGGCGATTGATGCGGCGAAGAAACGTGGCGACGCTTTGGACCACGTCTTGCTGTACGGGCCGCCGGGGCTGGGTAAGACGACGATGGCGGGGGTGATTGCGCACGAGATGGGGACAAATTTGCGAATAACAGCGGGACCGGCGATTGAGCGAGCGGGAGACTTGGCTTCGATTCTGACGAATCTCTCTGATGGTGATGTGTTGTTTATCGATGAAATTCATCGTTTGCACCGCGCGATTGAGGAGGTGCTTTATGCGGCGATGGAGGATTACAAGCTAGATATCGTGATTGGCAAGGGGCCAGCAGCGCGTAGTGTGAGATTAGACTTGCCGAGGTTTACGGTGATTGGCGCGACCACGAGAACCGGTTCCCTGGCGGGACCGTTGCGTGATCGCTTCGGGCTGATTCATCGTCTCGAGTACTACGCTGAGAGTGAGATTGGGCAGATTCTGAGACGTACAGCAAAGATTCTAGAAAGCGATATTACCACTGATGCAGTGAAATTACTTGAGGTGCGCTCGAGATTGACGCCGCGAATAGCAAACCGCCTGCTGAGGCGGGTACGCGATTATGCGGATGTGCACGCAGACGGTTCAATTGGCGGACAGTCGACCATGAAGGCACTTGAGATGCTGGAGATTGACGAGCTCGGGCTGGATCCGGCCGACCGAAATATGTTGAGATTGATGATTGAGAGATATGATGATCGTCCGGTCGGGCTAAATACGATTGCGGCGCTGACAGGCGACGAAGCGACAACGATTGAGGACTATTACGAGCCGTATTTGATTCAACTCGGGATGATTGAGCGGACGCCACGCGGACGAGTAGTAACGCAGCGTGGTCGTAAGCATCTAGATATGATAAAATAGCCTCATGGAAAAACGTGGTTTTACTTTGCTGGAAATAATTATCGTGTTAGCGGCTGTGGCGGTTGGTGTGGTTTTGTTTTTCATGCAGATGATGAATGTGGATGCGCTGAGGCGAGATGAAAGTAGAAAAATCGCAATTAATGCGATGTATTTCAACTTGGAAGAAGATTTCTATATGGAGCACGGCTATTATCCTGAGGAAATTGGACCGGACGTGCTGCGCGCGATGGACCCGAATCTATTTACCGATCCTATTGGATGGGTGCTCGGGACCGAGGGCAGTTCATACCGTTACGAGCCGAGCGACTGCATAGACGGTGAATGCAAGCACTACGTGCTGCGCGGCATTCTAGAAAAAGAAGATATTTTCACTCGACAAAGTAGAAATTAGTCGTTATGGCCTTCGGGCCAGAGCTTACCACTATGCGGTTCTTGTTCGCTGGTGGGCTCGGCTGGCTTGTCGTTGTTTTTATCCTTCTCGTCGTTTTTATCAGCCTTCTCAGGATTACTATTTGAGCCACGATTTTTGTTTTTGTTGCGATCTCTATGGAATTGTTTGCGCCTTTGGACGAGCTGTGTAATCTGGTCAATTTCGTCCTGAGGAGTATCGACGAAGGTAAATGTGTAGGTAGTCTCGTCTGAATAAGTGCTCATACGGATAGTGCCGAAATGGAAGATGTATTGCCAGATGCCGTTACGGTGTAGGCTGATGTCTTCGATTTGGTTGAGTTCGATAGCGTTGATTGATTCACCAAATAGAGAGATTTTTTGCCTGTGAATAGCGCGCTGATCGGTGATAGTGAGCTCGTTACTGTAGTAGACAATCGAAGCGACAACGCCAGCACCGACAAGGAAGAGGTTAATAACCCAGATGATAAATGAGAAATCTGGAAAACTGAATGGTGCGACGCCAGAAAAGAGATCATCTGGTGGAGTGGGGCTAGTATTTCGAGAAGCGAACATCCATGCAAATGTTAGGAGTGCGATAAGCGCAGCGGCACCAATCCATATCAGAATAATTCCAACTGGTGTGCGACGAATAATTAGTTTGATTTTTTCTCCAGGCAGGAGAGTAATACCATGCATAGAACCCATGGCGGTATTATACCATACTACTGTTGTGGGGTTGTTGGGAAGGTCGGAATGGTGGGCTCGTCGTCCGGTTTTTTGCGTGCGAGCATGAAGACAACAAAGCCAATCAGACCGAGGCCGATAAGGAGAAGCGCAAGCCAGGTATTATCGCGAATTGACCAGAGTACTGAAAGGATAATACCGACGATGCCCCAAATCCAGAGCCAGCGGATACTGAGGGTAACTCCCGCAACGATAAATAGAGCCATTTCGACGAGGAAGAAGATCTGCCAGACGACCTGGCCACCGAGCGAAAGGAAGCCGGTCACTGCGGTGACAATGACAGCAGCAATGATGAGGCGGGGGCGGAGGTCTAGTTTGCGCTCGCGCCAGAAACTCATAGCGGCGAGAGCGATGGCGAAGAAATAGGTGTCGATAACTAGCTCTGTCTCCCAGGGAATCTGAAGCTCCATTGCACCAACAAGCCGAACCATAGTGTAGGCAAAGGCATAAGAACCGAGCTCTGTGAGAAGCTTTTTGTTAAGAATGAGGCCGTAAGTAATGAACGACAGTGCGATAACAGCGGCGGTGCTGATTTGCCAGACAACGTCGTTGGAGACAGACGAAATGATAATCGAAATGAAGCCGTAGATAAGCAGACCGACTAATGGGATGTTGCGGATTTCTTGCTTAGCGCCCTTGACCAGCCAAGCAATCACCAAACATGCGAGCATGAGCGGCAGGTAGATGCCGAGGTAGTTCTCTGCCGGCCAGGTCGGTCTGGCGAGCCAACCGCCGAAGGCGCTGGTGGTCGCGATAGAAAGCGCAATGATGGCGTATGCAAAGCCCCAACGTTTGAAGGTCGGGATGGCAAGACCAAATAGCATCATAGCGATGAAGCCGCTGGTGATGAATACGGATGGAGCGACCTGAACGTGCGTGCTTTCGAAGAAGCCAAAGGACAACAGGAGCAGGATATTGCTGATGACGAAGACCGGGAGCTCACCATTGACGCGTTCAGCGAAGGTAGTGAGTTTGTTTCTGTCGGTAGCAAAGTAAGTGATAATGAGGCTGGTGGCAGCGTGAGCGGCGGCGACTATCAAGAAGATGATGCCGAAATAGATTAGGTCTTTGTCGACGATGTTATAGGAGAGGACGAGTACAAAAGTATGAACCAGTAAACGCATAACCATCTCGTTGGTGATGGTGCGTTTCTTCCACCAAACTAGCCCGTATTGAGCGGCGGCGACTCCAGTGAGAACGACGTAGAACCATGAGTTGGTATCCCAGGCGACGAAAAGGCTGGCGACTAAGGTAAATGGCGTTAGGATGCGGGCAGTGATTTCGATTGGCTCGGAGAAAATCTTGGGGACAATCTTTGGTGCGAAGAGTTGGATGATGGCGGCGGCAAGGCCAACAATCATAACGAAGAGGAACATATAGATCAGCCCGAGCTGGAAGCTGGCACTCATGGAGGCGGCGAGCGAGATGACTACGACCATTGACAGATAGGCAACAACTCTGCTGTTTAGGACGATGGTGGCATAAATGTAGGCGCCGAGAGCGATGACGCTAGTGATGAGCCAGGCGTGCTCTGGTTTGATGCCGGTGAACATGCCAAAGGCGAGACCGAGGAATGGGATCAAGGCGAGGCCAGTGCCGACGAAGGTATCGCCAGCGATATGGAAGCGTTTGTCTTTGCGGATGCCGAGGCCGATTCCGTAAAAGGCTGAAACTACGATGAGGACGCCAAAGAATTTAGCGACATCTGGAATGTCTGGAGTGAGACCGACAAAGGCAGCGGCAGCAGCGACAACCATGAGCGAGCCGGCGTAAAGCGCCCAGTTGAGACCGGCATTGGGGTCACGGGGCTTAGGCGGTTTGTAAACCGACTTACCACCTACGTATGTCGGGGAAAACGGGTCATCGTTGACGGTAAAGTTCCCGCCCTGGATAGCCTCCATGGCTTCTTTGTGCTTTTTGTTTTGTCGTTTAACAAGCCATACTACGAGGATAATTGGTACCAAAATGGGACCAAGTGAGAACGCGAGCATGATTAATACACTTATTAGATTGAAAAATATACCCATGCTTATATATTAGCACAAGCTGGATTATTCCTGATGAAGACTGCCGGATTGATAATCCCAGAGCTTGGCGTACTCGCCGCCACGCTTAGTGAGTTGGTTGTGGGTTCCCTGTTCGACGATTTCGCCGTCTTTGAGAACGACGATGCGGTCGAGGTTCTTGACCGTGGAGAGGCGATGTGCGATGACGAGCGAGGTGCGGTCGTTCATGAGTTCGACAAGGGCGCTTTGGATGAGCTTCTCAGACTCGGAGTCGAGAGCGGAGGTGGCTTCGTCGAGGACGAGGATTGGCGCGTCTTTGAGAATCGCGCGAGCGATAGCGACGCGCTGACGCTGGCCGCCTGATAGCTTGACGCCGCGTTCGCCGACTAGAGTGTCGTAGCCATCTTGGAGAGTGACAATAAACTCGTCGGCATTTGCGAGCTTGGCAGCGCGGATGACTTCTGCGCGGCTTGCATCTGGCTTAGCGTAGGCGATGTTGTCGGCGATGGAGCGGTGGAAGAGTGAGGTTTCTTGTGGGACGTAGGCGACTTGACGACGGAGCGAGATTTGCTGAGCGGCCGCGATGTTCTGCTTGTCGATGAGAATCGTACCCTTGCTAACATCAGCGAAGCGGAGTAGGAGTTTGGTGAGAGTGGTTTTGCCAGATCCGGAGATACCGACTAGGCCGACGCGCTCGCCAGACTTGAGCTTGAGGGAAAAGTCCTTGAAAAGCGGCGCTTGGGAATCAGAGTGTTGGAAAGTAATATCTTGGAACTCGATCTCGCCCTTGGTGACTTCGAGCGGTTGGGCGCCGGGCATGTCCTTGACAGCGTCAGTAGTGTCTAGAATAACGGTCATTTCGTAGGCATCGCCGAAGATACGGCTGAAATCACGGAAGATTTTGTTGACGTCCCAGAGGCGGCCGGTGATCTGTTGAGTGTAGGTGACAATCATAATCATGGTGGAGACACCGATACCGAACCAGCCTGGACCGCCAATGAGGAAGATTACGATAGCGGCGGTGACCATCACGCCGATGCCGCTGAAGGCCATGTCGCGGCCGATGACGGCGCGCATTAGCTTTATCGAGGCGGCGAAGGTGCGGTCTTGATAGCCGGCGTAGCGTTTGCGCTCGTGAGATTCGCGGCCATAGCTCTTGACTGAGATTATGTTGGTGATGGAATCAGCAAGTTGTCCGGTCTGCTTGGTGGAAGCGGCGGCTTCGGCGGCGTTGTACTTAGCGGTGGATTTGTAGGCAAGGGCAGAGATGACGACGTAGACGACACAGAAACAAATGAGGAAAATTGCGACGGCTGGAATCAGCGGCCAGAGAATGATGATTGTAAAGACGATGGAACTAACGAGCGGCATGATGGCCCAGACCGCGTTGTCGATGAGGCGCTCGAAGGCGCCGACGAAGCGGTTGGTTTGGGAGACGAGCGAGCCGCCGAAACGGTCGTTGTGGAAGCTCATAGATTGAGTACAGAGAGTGTTGAAGACGAGAGAGCTGAGTTTGTACATGGCACGGAGTTCCATCTTCCAGCAGAACCAGAGGCGAAGCTTCTCAAAGACGATTGAAGACAGTGCGACGATGATGACTAACATGATGGCTTCTGGACCAAGGGTTTGCCAGAGTTGGTCTTGTGGGATAGCGCCGCTAGAGACTTTGTCGATGATGCCGGCGAGAACCATAATGAAATAGAAATCGCGAAAAAAAATGACCATCGGGGTGATGATAAGCATCCCAAGACTGAACCACTTCTCACGTTTGACTTCTTGCCAGAAGTACCAAAGGGTGCGAAAGGCGACACCGCGAGCTGGGTGTTCCGATTTTTTGGGCGTGGTAGTAGTAGGTTTTTTTAGTTTCGCCATAAGCCTAATGGTTGCATAAACTTGACATAGTGTCAAGCATTTTGGACAAAATTGTTGAATATTCTTATGTATTCTTGGACTTCTTGCGTTTAGGCAGGTATTTGAGGGGGTCAAAACGGCCAAGCTTGAAGGCATCCATCATGGCATGGGCAACCTTTTTGCGCTGGGCTAGCGTGAGGTTGGTAGCGGTGCGCATGGAGAGCTGTTCGACGAGATTTGGGGAGAGTTTGTGATTGTTGGTCTCTGGGTACAATTTGTTGTGCTCGAAATCCATCATGGCGGTAGGGCGATGGTTAAAAACAAAGTTGCGGGTGCTGGGTGCGTTGATGAAAATAGTCCTGGCACCCTTTAGTTGAGTAAGTAGGGCGTGGACGACGTCGTCGGTGGCGGAGATAATTGTGATTCTGTGGGAGTATTTGTTGATTCTGTAACGGTATTTCCTGATGAACTCTGGGCTGAAGCCGCCGGAATTGAAACAAATGGCTCTGGTGACGCGGCGATTCATGAGCGCAACAAGCTGGGCGTGGTTTCCCCCCTTGCTGTGACCGGTGGCGACAATGTGGTTGCCATAGCGAAGTGGGGTTGTGTTTACGTAGCGAATAGCGGCCTTTTGTAATGGGCTGAGCACGGTATATGAGGAGACGGCGTTGTCTTCCCAATCGGCGCGAGTGGCGGTGCCGCGGAAGACGATGTAGACGTCTTTGGGCAGAATTGGATTATCGATGAGAGTGAAAGCGAGTAGGCCTTTGTGAAAGTGGAGGCGTTTGATACGGAAACTGGCGAGGATGGGATTACTGTGGACGTAATCGATGAGGTTGGTCCATTCCCTCTTGGTGACACCGGTGGGATTCTTGGGGAAAATGTCGCGAGTTATTTCGTCCGAGATTTCGCTGGCGAGCAGACCTACTGTTAGGTCGCGACGCCCTAGCTGGGTGCGATGAATCGCATAGATAAGCGTCGAGACGGCGAGGAGATCGAAGTTGGATAATTTGTGGGCCATGAGTTCTATTATACCATCGAAATGTGTTATAATAAGCGAAGTGGCACCATAGCTCAGCTGGTTAGAGCGCAGGACTCATAAGCCTGAGGTCGGTAGTTCGATCCTACCTGGTGCTACCATTCTAGGAGCAGAAGAAAAACGAGTTTACTCGTTTTTTTGATGTGACGAAGAATGGAAAATAATCGCGTAGCGATTGATTACCATGTCTCTTCTAGATTGTGATGAACTTGTAGTTGACGTTCTTGCTCTTGAGAATTCTCTCCAAATCTTTGCCGGAGAAAACGACAGTGGCGGTATTATCGCTAGGGTGAAAACCGACCTTGTTGGCGGTTTTGAGGGTCCCGTCTATGATGTAAATGACATCTCTGTCTTTGGCGCCGATGACGTTGAGAACGGAAACCGCACCGGTTGTGACACCTAACTTGTCGAGAAGTTCGGTCTCGTTGACGAAACTGAGTTTCTTTTCTCCAAGCTCTGGGGCGAGGTCAGCGAGACTGAGTGGCTTATCGGCGGGCATAGAAACCAAGAAATATCTAGTCTTCTTTTGGTCTCTTAAGAAGAGGTTTTTGCACTGCAGGCCTTCGAACGTAAGACCGTATTTGTCGTGGTCTGCGCAGGTGAAAAGTGGCGGGTGATCATGGATGACGAATTCTACTCCTAATTCTCGTAGATGTTTGTAGATCTTTTCTTTCATGGGCATGGTGGATTTTTGTGCGAGTATTATATCATGGCATCGAGAGAGGCGAGAACACTCCTCTGGGCAGAAGCAATCGAATTGTTCTAGAGTGTCTATTGACTTTTTGCCGGATGCGTGCTATAATGTATACGAGTGAAGAGCTCGTGGGCATTTTGTCAGTGCCTGTATCTTAACGAGGAGGGGTAAAAATGGTTTTATTACGTTTTTTAGTTGTGTTAGCACTTATCGGTGCGATTGGCGTGTGGGGGCTGTGCATAATAGTGGCCGGCGACAATCCCGTGCTGGGGTTGCGGGCTAGCCATATCAAGTGCTTTAGCGTTCGGTCTGCATGACCGATTTGCGAAGTTCAAGATGATGTCTGGAACAAACGTTGGCAAAATTTGCGCAGTGGACCAGCATTACATTTTTCGCTACTACGTGGTGCGTTTTCGTGACTCAATCGCGACTGATGACTACATATTGTACGATATCCCGGGGCGCAAAAAAGCTTTGGCCGATTGGGCGAAGCAACACATGAATCGCCAAGTACGAATCACGTACAAAGCGTTGCAAGGATACACAGTAATGGAACACCAACAAATAACGAAGATGGAATTGTTGTAATAAATCAATCTGGGCCAGGAATGGCCCATTTTTTATTGGGCTATTATCTGGAAGTAATGTGTTTGACTAGGCGGTTCTTGTATTCTTTGGCTTCGGAGCGGCGGGAGATGTATTTGCCGATTTCGGCGGCGATGGTCGGGATGGTGACGAGACCGACGACGATGAGCCAATGTGTGATGCTGAGCGTGGCCATGCCGAGGGATTCGCCGAGGCCTGGGACGAGCACGAGGATTGCAAAGGTTAGAATCATGACGCCGGCGCCGGCGAGCATCCATGGGTTGGCGTGAAGTACGTTGCTTTTGGTGATTGATTCTTCGCTGCGGGCGGTGAAAATATGTAGGATTGCGGACCAACCGATGATAAGGAAGGCCATGGTTTGGCCGACGGCGTAGGCTGGGCCGATGGAGTTAGAGATGATGACGAAGGCGCCGATGTAGTAGCCGACGAGAGCAGCGAAAACGAAGGCGGTGGTTTGACGGGAGATGTTGAAGAGCAGGCCTTCGAAGAGCGATTCCCCACGTTTAACGGGGTTGCGCTGCATGATGTTGGGGTCGGGTTTTTCGCGCGCCATGAAGAGTCCTGGGACGCCGACACCGATGACGTTGATCAGCAGAATCATGATGGGTGTAAGTGGCAGGCCCCAGCCCATAAGCTGGGCGGAGAGCATGAGGATAATTTCGGAGAAGTTGGTAGATAGGAGGTAGTAGATGGTTTTGCGGATGTTGGCGTAGACGCCGCGGCCTTTGTGAATCGCGGCGACGATGGTGGAGAAGTTGTCGTCGGTGAGGACCATGTCGGCGGCGGATTTGGAGACTTCGGTGCCGGTGATGCCCATGGCGACACCGACGTCGGCGGCTTTCAGCGCAGGTGCGTCATTGACGCCATCGCCGGTCATGGCGACGACCTCGTTGTGCTCTTGCCAGGCTTCAACGATGCGGATTTTGTCTTCGGGCGAGACGCGGGCGTAGACGGTGTATTGCGGGACGGTGCGGCAGAGTTCTTCGTCACTAATAGATTCGAGTTCGAGGCCGGTCATGACTTTTTCACCGTGAGTGAGCAGACCGACTTGTTTGGCGATAGCCTCAGCGGTGATGGCGTGGTCACCGGTAATCATTACTGTGAGAATGCCGGCGTTGAAAGCGGTTTTGATGGCTTCAGCGGCTTCTGGGCGAGGTGGGTCGATGATGCCGATGATGCCCTCGAAATGCATGTTTTCTTCGAGGTCGGTAAGTTTATCGTCGGGCGGGAGCTTGGTGACGTGCTTGCTAGCGAGAGCGATGACGCGAAGGGCATCGTGAGCGAAGGCGTCGTGCATTTTTTGGCAGGTTGCTTGTTTCTCGGCAGATTTTTTGAACGGCACGCGGTCAAAGGCGCCCTTGGTGAGTACAAGATAGCCGCCGTCTGGGTCTTCGTGAATAGTGGTCATCATTTTGCGTTCGGAAGAAAAAGCGATTTCGGCGATACGCGGGAAGACCTTTTCAAGAGCTGATTTGGACTCGTTCTTACTGCTGAGCAGTCGCAAAATCGCGGATTCGGTGGGATCGCCAATAATTTTGGCTTTGCCGTTTTTGTCCTCTTCTTCGACGGCATTGGAGCAGAGAGCAAGTTTCTCGAGCAGGTCGAGCTGGTCGTCTGTGAAGTTAGCAGAGTCGTCGATGGCTTCAGAATCTGGAATCCAAAGACGTTGAACCGACATACGGTTGAGGGTGAGTGTGCCGGTTTTGTCGGTGCAGATGACCGAGGTGCTGCCGAGGGTCTCGACGGCGACAAGTTTGCGAATGAGAGCGTTTTTCTTGACCATTTCAGTGACGCCGTTGGTGAGAATCAGGGTGACGATGAGGGCGAGAGTTTCGGGGACAGCGGCAACAGCGAGGGCGATGGCGACGAAGGCGACGTCCCAGAAATCGGCACCGCGATAAAGCTCGACGAATACTACGACTGCGGCGGCGGCAATGGCGATGAAACTAATAGTCTTGCCGACACCGTCGAGGCGTTTCTGAAGCGGAGTGCGAAGCTTCTGGGAGTTATTCAAGAAGCCGGCGATGTGGCCCATTTGGGTGTGCATGCCGGTGGCGACAACTAGTGCTTTGGCGCGGCCGGCGGTGACGAGACAGCCGGAGAAAACCATGTTGACTTGGTCGCCGACGGGTATTTTGCCAGTTAATTCGGCTTTGGCGTCTTTTTCGACCGGTTCGGACTCGCCGGTGAGAATTGATTCGTCCACGGCGAAATCAGTACTTTCGATGATTCGAGCATCGGCGGAAATGAGGTCGCCGGTTGTGAGCACCAAGACGTCGCCGGGCACGAGGTCGGCGGAATTGACTTCTTGCTTCTTGCCGTCGCGGTAGACAAAGCTTTTGGGACTAGAAAGTTTCTTGAGCTTGTCTAGAGCACGCTCAGCGTTGCGTTCTTGGGTGACAGAGAGTGTGACGTTGAGGACGATAATGCCGAGAATGACGAAGAATTCAATCAGACCTTTGTCGCCTTGGAAGGTCATGATGAGCGAGAGAATCGCGGCGACAATCAGAATAATAATCGTGGCATCGCGAAGGGTATGAAGAATCTTGGAAAAAATCGATTCTTCCTTCTGCTCGTCGAATTGATTGTGGCCGTAATGTTGGAGGCGGTCGCGGACCGTACTGGATTTGAGACCGTACTCGTCATCAGACCCTAGCTCTGCGAGCAGGTCGCGAGCGTCCTTCTCATACCAATCCATAAGCTTATTATATCACTAGTGAGCGAAGAGCGAGAATGCACCGACTACTACGATACCTAGGATGAGTAATAGAGATTTGAGAGCGATATGAGCGTGGTTACTGTCGCGGTGGAGCGACGGCATGATGTCGGTGGTGGCGATATAGATGAAGAAACCGGCAAGCAAGGCGAGCAACGGAGCCATAGAAATATCTCCGGCGGAACCGAGGAGGTAGAAAGCTACTGCTCCGACTGTGGCGGCGAGAGCGCTGACAAGATTTACTATGACAATTTGTCTGCGCGGGACGCCGTGCTTTAGCATGAGAGCGAAGTCGCCGATTTCTTGCGGGATCTCATGGGCGGCGACTGCGAGAGTCACGGCCACGCCGGTCTCAAACGAGACAAGGAATCCAGCAGCTATCGCGATGCCATCAATGAAGTTGTGAATGGTGTCGCTAAGTACCAGCATCGGTACGACAGTGGGGGATTCCTCATGGCTGTGGTCGTCGTGCTTGTGATGGTGGAACCAGTGTACGCTCCCCTCGATGATGAAGAAGAAAACCAAACCAACGAGAATGTAAGCGGAGATGATGTGGGCGTCGCCGTCCTCGAGAGCTTCAGGGATCAGGTCGAGGAAAGCGGCCGCGAGTAGAGCACCGGCAGCAAAGGCAGTGGCAAAATCAGCGAGCTTGCGCGACTTTTTGGAAGAGATGAAGACGATGCCGCCGATTAGTGAGATTGCTCCGCCCGCAAGCGAACAGATGATGACTGCTAGTAACATTTAGTAGAGACCGATAAAGGTGGCGACCATGCCGAGGATGAAACCGAGACCGGAGATGCCGAGAATAGTGTAGATATATGGAGGCAGGAGTTTAATCTTGCCGTCGCTGATGGACTTAGTGAAGCATACGATGCCGGCGAGAATGGCGGTGATGCCGAAGAATGGCAGGAACATGTGGAGCCAGAGGAGTTTCTGGAAGGCAGCACCGGCACCAGCTGCAAAGATAGCGTAAAGCACGGTGGTGATGGCGGCGGAGGCGAAGAGTACGACGGCAACCGATAGAAAAGCGGCAGCGATCGCGTAAGCTTTCTTAAGCATGGCGGTGTCGGTGAGTTTCTTCATGGTGAAGAAAGCAATCAGGCCGAAAATGATGGCGCTAACGGCGTAGAAAACGGTGGGGAAAGTGAGTGTTCCGGAAATGTAGTATTTGCTCATCTTGCTGACGTCAACGATATTGATGACGGCGAGAATGGCGGCGGCAATACCGAAAATGCTCGCGTAAACCACGGCAAAAGTGTTCGCAGCGGTGAGGAAAACTGGCGAAATCGGCTTCATCGATTTCTTGGATTTTTCTTCCTGTTTAAAAATTGCTTCTTCTGACATACGCTCTCCTAATTAGATAATGAAATTATAGCATGACAGCGATGGTATAATATGTGAATGATTAACCGAAAGCTACTGGTTTCGTCGGCTGATTTTTTTTCGAACGATGTGCCGATAAATCCGTATTACAAAGAGGAAAATATTGATCTGGAGAAGGCGAAGGCCGAACATGCGTTGATCGTTTCGTGCTTCCGCGAAGCCGGGATTGAAGTAGTTCAAGTACCGGCGCCGGCTGATTCTCAAGATGGGATTTACACGGCGAACTGGGGACTCGTGCGAGACGGCAAAGCGGTGATGTCTCACCTGCCGTTGGCACGAATCGCGGAAGAGCCGTACGCACTTGAGGTACTGACGAATCTTGGGCTAGAGTGTTTCGAAGCGCCGGACGGGTTTTGGTATAGCGGGCAAGGCGATTCTTTGCCGTGCGGGAATTACTTGTTTGGTGGGACAAATTATCGTTCTGATCCGGCGTCGCAACGGTTTGCGGCCAGGATACTGGATTTCGAACTGGTGCAACTCCAGACCATTCCGAAGCGAGACGAGAATGGAGCAGAATATATCAACCCGAACACTGGACGACCGGATTCATTCTTTTATGACCTAGATCTGGCGTTGGCAGTGATTGATGACGGCGTGATTGCATATTGTCCAGAGGCGTTTATGCCGGAATCGCAGCAGGTGCTGGCGCAACTGCCGCTTGATAAGATTATTGTGGATTATGACGAAGCGGTGAATGGGTTTGCCTGCAATCTCGTGTCGACTGGTTCTGTCGTGGTAATGTCGGCGCGGGCGCCGAAGCTGCGTGCCGCTCTCGAAGCTCGCGGCTTGCGCACGATTACACCTGAGGTTTCCGAAATTGCCAAGGGTGGCGGCTATATTCGTTGTATTTCGTTGGCTCTGTAGCGCTTTTAGTTGCGGAATCGACAAAAACCCTTAGTTATTTAGGCTTTCTGGGCATGGTTTTTTGAATAAGCCCTCGGTACTAGGGGTATTTTTTTATGAAAAAGTTCTTGACCTTCGAGTTGCTTGATACCGCATCATGGTATCAGGAAAGGAGAAAATAATATGAATAATACAATTTATCTAACAAAGCAAGGTCTGCAAAGAGCGCGAGCTGAATTGGACTATATCATAAAAACTCGCAGACCTGCAATCATGAAGCATATAAGAAATGCTCGTGAAGCTGCCAGCGGAGATAATGAAGATAATCTCAAAGACGAGCAGTTCATGATTGAAAATAGAATCATTGAGCTAGAGGCGCTAATCAGAAAAGCTACCGTGGTAGAAAAAGTCGATACAAATGAGGTATCGATTGGCGCGAAGGTCAAACTAAAATACCTCGATAATGACGAAGTGAAGACTTATTCAATCGTGGGTGCCTATGAAGCTGATCCGCGAAAAAACAAGATTTCCTATGAATCACCGGTGGCGCGGGCGTTAATCGGCAAGAAAGTCGATGACGTGGCAACCGTTGCGCTGAAATTCAGTAGATTTGATGTCATGGTGTTGGGCATATCAGCGTAATAACTAGGTCTTAACTCGAGACAGCGACGCAAACCTGCGCCAAATACTGCGAAGGGTCACTGGTGCAGGTTTCGTCATGCAAGTATAGGACGTAGACTGGGCCAGACACGGTGAGCGAGTGTTCTTCGATATACTTAGACATTCGTTCGGGCAAATCTCCGAACTGGCCGTAGTAACCGCGAGCATACCCGACAAGGTAGTCGCCGGCAGCACTTTTTTGGTTGCCGGCAGGGTCCATGGAGACGAAAAAGTCTGGGCTTCCGGGTGTTTTCATGTAACCCGCCCAGCCATCATGCATTGCGGCAATTGGGAAACCGAGGTTGATGCGCATTTCCTGTGCGCGTTCACAGAAATTCATAAAAGGTTTATAAAACCCTTCGCCGTCCTGAAACTCGTTGCGCGGGCCGACGATGAAACAAACTTCCTCCATACGTTCAACACCGATGTAGCTCGTGTCCTTAACCATATCGCCTCGGTTGATTATCTCTCGGCGGGTATGGATTATTGAATGGCATTCGCTGATCCGACGAGTTTCCATGTCAAGGAACTTCTCTTGTTGTTCAATCAATCGAGCAGTACTATCGGGAGTGCGGTCTTCGCCAATTTCGCTGATTATCTTCAAGGGGACGTTGAGGTTACTAAAAATTTTAACAAAGTTGACCGCAGTAACTTGTTCTGGGGAGTAGTAGCGATAGTCGTTATCAGGATCACGTTTCGCGGGAGAGAACAGCCCTATTTCATCCCAGTAACGTAGGGTCGAGCTTTCGATTCCAGAAAACTTGGAAAACTCTCTTATAGATAAAAGCTCCTTCATATAGAAAACCTCCTATAGTTCCCCGCTAACGGTTTCGTATGGCCAGTTGAGGATGCCGCCCATGTCATAGACCTTGGTGTAGCCCATGTCGACGAGCTCCTGGGCGGCGGAGGCGCTGCGGCCGCCGGAACGGCAGTAGACGATGACGAACGCGTCTTTGTCAGGCAATTCAGCCTCGGCTTTTTCGGCGATTTGGGTATTGGTTAGGAGCTTGGCGCCCGGGATATGAGCTTCAGCGTATTCAGCGTCAGTGCGGACGTCGAGTAGGATGTGGGGCTCGTCCGAATCCATTATTTCTTTGGCCTGTTCGGCCGAAATCTTGGTGACTGTCGGGACGGTCTCGATGATCGCGCCGGAGTCACTATACTCATTTTCGCCACTGAACGCGCCACCGATAGCAACAACGCCAACTATTCCTAAAATGACTGCTGCGATTACAATTAGTACCCTTTTCATCTACTAGAAATTATACCATATTCGCACTTGCCATATCTTGAGACTATCATCGATAATCGAACGTATATCTACCTAAAAAACCATCTTGCTTGTGGTATAATATTCTTTATAACTCATAACTGTTAAATGAGGGAAAGGCTCTCGTATGGCAATGGACAAATCTGAAGAAAAACGTGGTAAGTGTAGGGGCCTAGTATCCGTTGCGGCAGGATTTGTAGTAGTGACTTTTGCTTTCGTTTTTGTAGGTCTAGTGGCCAGGCAGGGGGACCCAGTCTATGCTGCGCCGGTTCCATTCCCTTATGGACCGAGTATGATTTTTGTCTCCCAGGGTAGCCCAACTAGACTTTATGAAGCAGTGCAGGTCCCGGGCACAAACACATCAAACTTTGTTACCATCGGCCCAGTACAAACAATTACCTATAATGCCATGGGCTTCAATCCTACTGATATGTTTCTTTATGCCATCAATACCAGCACAAATCGCCTAATACAGATAGATTCAACTGGCGCGACTACGGGGCTCGGGCCTGGCGGGTCTATCGCGAATTTACCGGCATTAACTGGGTCTCAAACCTATAACGCTGGGACAATTGGGACATGCAATCCGCCTAATACTCTATGGATAGCACCCTCGCAAAACACGACTAGGATATACTCGATAAATGTCGCTGCCGCGACTCCAACTGCAGTTGCGCTCAACCTCACTGCAGGGTACGGTGGCACAAATACGCTTCCAAATGTCGCCGATATGGTTTGTATGGAAGATCCTATTTCTGGCGATAGTTACATATGGGCAGTTTATGGCGGAGGTGGAAACACGGCAGCTTTCCCTAATGGGATCTACCGCATTGACGTGACTCCAGGCAGTCCCAGGTATGGGGTTTTAGATTGGTTTAGTCTAGGTGGGCTTTCAAGCATCCAATGGAATAGTGCAAGTTTCGGAGCGCAGTGGCTCTATGGGAACGGCAATCTTGGTATTTCTAACAACCAAACAGGACATATTCACCAAATCGTTATCACGGACCCCGCGTCTTCCTCGCCGACGTTTACCGAGGGCGCTATGCTATTTGGGCCGTCGAGCAGCACAAACGATGGCGCATCATACGCTGGAGAGCCAATAGATTTGAGTTTGGAAAAAACTGCTGATACAGGAAATGACACAGGCGGCGACCCGACACAGTATGTGGCGGGTGCAAATATTTCTTATACGCTCACTGTGACGAATAATGATACGATGGGGGTTGCAAGTAGCGGTTTCTATATTACGGATACCATCGATGCTAATACAAGCGTAATCTCGATGGATGATAGCTGTTATATCTCAACAGACGACCCTACTGGCCGCACTATCATTTGTGTTTCGGGTACATTAGCAGCATTGGCTTCACAATCGTTTAATATTACCGTATCAACCCCGACCACGTTTGGCATGTGTGTTGAGAACACGGCTACCGTTACTGGCAACGAGGCAGATCCAGTCCCGGGCAATAATACTCCTCCCACCGTACAGAACTGCACTGCACCTGACGGATACATTGTGAGCAAGACGGCGACTTCAGACAATCCGCGCCACGTCCGTCCGGGTGATGTAGTCACTTATGAAATTACGCTTCAGAATACCGGAGAGGAAGACTATACTAGTTCTACCACATTGGCAACCTTTATTGACGACATGTCGGACGTGCTTGATGACGCGTCATATAACGGAGACTGCGCAACTGATATTGCAGATGGGTCGGAAACTTGCGGGCTATCTGGGATGATTCTGAACTGGAGTGGCGACCTTCTGGCAGGGGACACGAAAATTGTGACATATTCCGTTACAGTGACCGGTGGAGGCAACTTGCAATTGAATAACTCCCTGACTGTGACTGGTACAGATGGAAGTTGTTCGGGTGATTGCTCGACGCAAACTCTCGTTGGCGATCCAGAATATACGATAGATAAGATGGTCACAGACTGGAACAAGACTCCGATAACCGAGATAACTCCAGACGGCACAACGCCAAACGACTGGGTTGTGTATACGATAGCAATAACTAATACTGGGACTTCCCCTTACACGAGAGGGTATCCGATATATATTGAAGACGACCTCTCAGATGTGCTGGATGATGCGGTGATTGGTGCGGACAATTATGCCTCTTACAACGCTCCTTCCTATCGTGGTGAGCCGGGTGGCACTCCCACAAATAACCCATTGGTGAACGGCACGACTTTGTATTGGAACGGGGCGCTTGCGGTCGGGCAGACTGTTTATATCACATATATGGTGCGAGTGCTTATCCCGTCAGGTCTCGTGACGACCTCAAATGGAGTTATGAATAACTTGGTATCTCCAGCTGGAGCTAATGGCCCAACTGAGGGGAGTTGTATCAATTGTTCTACTTCAACGATTGTAAACTATACTCCGCTTGTTGAACCGCCGGAGATACCAGGAACTGGTGCTGGGTCTAGGGATTCGAAATCTATCGAGAGTAACTGGTACGCCTTGTTAATTGTTGGCATCGGATTAGGTGTGACAGTGCGGTTGTTGACTAGAAGAAAAGCATAAAAAACGCCTCTTACCGAGGCAGTCTATCAATATTGGCGGAGAGAGTGGGATTCGAACCCACGGTGAGTTGCCCCACGCTGGTTTTCAAGACCAGTACCATCAACCACTCGGTCATCTCTCCGGCTGCAAATATGATATCATATTTCTATGAATAACGCTACCGACTATCTGGGTGAGCCAGTCAAAATCAAAATCGATCGCCAGCTAGGGACCAAGCACCCAAAGCACGGTTTCACATATATGCTGAATTACGGCTTTGTGCCAGATACTACCAGTGGAGATGGTGAGGAGCTGGACGCGTATTTGGTGGGTGTTTTTGAGCCAGTGGAAGAGTTTTCGGGCGAGTGCATCGCGGTGATTCATCGCACCAATGATGACGATGATAAAATAGTGGTCGCTCCAGATGGTGTGAATTATACAGATGACCAAATTCGAGCTCTAACGGAGTTCCAAGAAAGGTTCTTCGAATCTGTTATTTTGCGCCGAAAACCCTAGTTGTGCTATGCTCACTCTGTTCGCAGCACTGCCTCGCTATCATGTCATGAGCATTTTGCTCTTGACATTCTAGCTTCGTTGTGCTATAATGTACTTGAATGAGCTAGTCTCGTTCAGGTTTTGCACATTTAGAAAAATCTTGGAAAGGAGGGATTTCGAGATGAAAGAAGTACTTGTTATTGTCTATCTAGTCGTCATGGCCTTATTATTTACGGTCGGGATGATACTGGGTGTAATTGGTGCAGATGAGAAACGTAGTGAGGAATCACAAAGAACTCTGAAGCAATGGGCACTCGTTTTAATCATCGCGTCATTATTTATGATTGTGATTGCGACTATGTGGCCTAACAATTCGGAACCAGAAGCCCAGAAGAGTGGTAAATATGAGGGGTATATCACTCAGGTAGCCGTGGAAGATGACCATCATCGGTTCACCATTACCAAAAAAGATGGCAACATGATAATGGCCAACTTCTGTATCCAAAAGAGCGATAAAGAGCTGCTTGAAAAAGCATTTTTGTTGCAAGGATATGGAGCGGTCGTGACCGTCGAGTACGGTCCAGTTGATGGCTTCATGCCAGAGAGATGTAACCCGATGTTATCGATTGTCGACAGTACGGAATAACATTCAACTTGAAACCAGAAAGTCTCCCCCAGATGGGAGATTTTTCATGTCTTGCTTTCGGTGGCTATTCGGCGTTAGTGTGGACGGAGAGGACGTCGTCGAGATCATCGAGAGCGCTGAGGATTTTTTCAACCTTCTCGGAGGTTTCGTCGTCGAGAGCGATGGTGTTGTTAGGGACGTATTGGAGCTCTGCATCGGTGCTTTCGACACCGGCATTGAGGAGGGCTTTGCGGACTTTGGCGAGGTCGCCA
>Ga0123356_10000660_pt1 | contig 38012 bp, 29 predicted proteins | sample TergutEmb28metaG_2_FD_92546 | JGI IMG/M metagenome (GOLD analysis project Ga0123356, IMG submission 92546) | Embiratermes neotenicus P3 segment gut microbial communities from Petit-Saut dam, French Guiana - Emb289 P3 | ecosystem: Host-associated > Arthropoda: Insects > Digestive system > Gut ...
AGTGAATCCAGCCAATCGACTTGAACACTTCAGTGAATCCAGCCAATCGACTTGAACACTTCAGTGAATCCAGCCAATCGACTTGAACACTTCAGTGAATCCAGCCAATCGACTTGAACACTTCGTTGACTGGCAAACTGCGTTTCCCCAGGTGGCGAAAAACCACCATCATTGAAGTGTTCAAGTCGATTCGAACCCTTCAACGAAACGTTCAAGTCGATCGCCCCGGGCTCTACGGGTGCCGCTGGGCCCGCCGCCCCGGCCCGCATGCCAAACCTCGGACTCGCGGTTGAGGCGATAGTCGGGGCTGGTCAGGGTTGGTCTGGGCGGCGAGCGTGGGCTTGGACCACCAGTTCGTCGCGGTGCACGGCCGGCACGGCTCTGTCGGCCCCCAGTTCAGCTTCGATCCGGCTCATATCCCAACCAATGATGCGTTTGAACTCTTCGGCCGAATAGCCGGCCAAGCCGCGGGCCAGGACTTTGCCGTCAAGTCCAGTGATTTCGACCGGCTCACCGGTGCCGAACTCGCCTTCAACCTGTTTGACACCAACCGCCAGCAGCGACTTCTTGCCTTTGGTGATGGCCAAGGCCGCTCCATCGTCAATCACCAGGCGGCCGCGCATTTTGGCGGCGTAACCCAGCCACATCCGCCTGGCCGGCACCCGCTTGCCGGTGACCTGGAAGAAAGTGCCAACCTCAGCTCCGTCCAAGGCGGGGCCAACTTGGTCTGCAGCGGCCAACAGCACCGGAATACCTGAACTGGTGGCCATGGCGGCGGCCTGGACCTTGGTCAGCATGCCACCGGTGCCGACGTCTGAACCGCGACCGGTCACCTCGACGGACTCAAGCTCGTCGAAACTGGACACCTCCGCCAGCCGGCGCGCCCCTGGCTTTGAAGGCGGCGCGTCGTAGAGCCCATCTACATCCGTCAAAAGCACCAGACCGTCGGCTCGAACCAGGTGGGCCACCAGTGCGGCCAGCCGGTCGTTGTCGCCAAAGCGAATTTCGTCAGTGGCCACGGCATCGTTTTCATTCACGATTGGCACAATGTCGCGGTGCAGCAACTCACCAAGGACTCTAAGGGCATTGCGATAGTGGCTTCGCCTGACCACGTCCTGCGCTGTCAGCAAGACCTGTCCAACCTGCAGTCCGTGGGCGGCAAACGCCGCTGTGTAGTGGGCCATAAGTAGGCCCTGACCAACCGAGGCGGCGGCTTGGGCTTGGGCCAAAGACTTGGGCCGGCGGCTCAGGCCCATCGGCTCAAGGCCGGCGGCCTGGGCCCCGGAAGACACCAGCACCACTTCACGGTTCTGGCCAACGTGCGCCGCCACCGCGTCAACTAGACCGCCCAGGCAATCCGGATCGAAGACACCGTTGTCACAGGCCAGGGAAGACGAGCCGATTTTGACCACCAGACGCTTGGCGGCCGCTAGCTCGGCCCGGTTGCGGGGCGGGTTATGCTTCACGACTCCACACTATTCGGATCAGTCCAATGGCCTTCTAGGCGCTCGGTCCAAAGCTCATCCCGGGCCCTGGCCTTGGCGTCCATCAGCTCGTGGTACTGCTGGCGTTTTTCGCCGCGAGTCGGCCGGGTTGATTCCTCCAGCCGCCTGTCAGTCCCCCTGGGTGATCCAAGCAGTTCGGCACCGGTTGACATAGACGGCTCCCAATCGAAGATGACGCCACCTTCGAGTGGACCAATCACCACTGGTACGCCGGCCACCGCACCGACCTGGGCTAACGCCTCTTCGACCCCGGCCTTGGCCAGGCGGTCCGCCAGGTAGCCGACCGCCTCATCGTTGGCGAAATCGGTTTGCGCCACCCAGCGTTCGACCTTTTCGCCCCGCACCTGGTAGGCCGCACCGGAGCCCTGGCTGGTCCGAGCCATCCCGCTGATGCCGCCGGCGTGGACCGTGACCTTGAACTGGGGCGCGTCAACCGGTTCTGGTCGCAAGACCACCCGCCGACCCCTGGCCGCCAACTCGCCCTCGGCCAAGGCCCTTCCCTTGGCCACCGACCGGACCAAGGTAAAGGCCAGCTGGCGCAGACCCAAGTGGCTGGTCGCACTGCACACCACCACCGGCCAGCCAGTGGCCTCAAGATCGGGTTTGACCATCTCGGCCAGCTCGGCCCCGTCCGGCAAATCAGCCTTGTTCAGCGCAATCACCCGCGGCCGGCGCATCAACGGCACTGACCCACCGGCAATACCAACGTCGCCGGCGTAGGCCGCCAGCTCGGCCTCCAAGGCTTCGAAGTCACTGACCGGATCGCGGCCGGGTTCAACCGTGGCTGTGTCGATCACGTGACAGACCACAGCCGAACGTTCGATATGCCGCAAGAAGTCCAACCCCAAGCCCTTGCCTTGGGCGGCTCCCGGAACCAGGCCGGGCACATCTGCCATGGTAAAACGGGCGTCGTCAGCCGCCACCACGCCCAGATTGGGGATCAAAGTGGTGAAGGGATAATCTGCAATTTTGGGCCGGGCGGCTGACATGGCCGCCACCAACGAGCTTTTGCCGGCGCTAGGAAAGCCAACCAGGGCGACATCGGCAATGGTCTTCAGCTCCAAGACCACCTCGGCCACCTCACCGGGCACACCAAGCAAGGCGAAACCGGGGGCTTTGCGCTGCGGGCCGGCCAAGGCGGCATTGCCCAAGCCACCCACTCCGCCACGGGCGGCCACAAAACGCGAACCGGCACCTATCAGATCTGCCAGGACGCCGGTATCGGGCGATTTGACCACAGTGCCGTTAGGCACCGGCAGCACCAAATCATTTCCGGCCGCCCCGTCGCGCAGTGATCCGCCGCCGCCAGAGCCGTTACCGGCCCGTCGCACCGGCGTGTGGTGGTAGCCCAACAGCGTGTTGACTCCCGCGTCAACCTCGAAAACGACTGATCCGCCTCGACCACCATTGCCGCCGTCCGGCCCACCGAGCGGTTTGAACTTCTCGCGCCTAACTGAGGCGCAGCCGTGGCCACCTTTGCCGGCTTCTAGGTGCAGCTGGACCCGGTCGACAAACTCTGCCACAGCAATACACCTCTAAGACCTACGAGCCAGCGCCTCGGTCGGAGCCCAGGGCGCCGTTGCCAAGGACAGGGTCAGCGCTAGACCTGAACTACGTCGATGACGCGGCGCCCGCCCCGCTGGCCAAACTTGACGTTGCCGTCTGCCAGGGCAAATAGGGTGTCGTCGCGGCCGCGGCCAACACCGTTGCCGGGATGGAAATGGGTGCCGCGTTGACGGACAATGATCTGCCCGGTGCGCACGGCCTGGCCGCCGTAGAGTTTCACGCCCAGACGCTGAGCGTTCGAATCGCGTCCGTTCCTCGAAGATGAGGCGCCCTTTTTATGTGCCATGTCGCAGTCCTTTTCGTGCCCTTTGTGCTTTGCGCCTACTTGATCGAGGTGACCTTGACGCGTGTCAAGTCTTGGCGGTGGCCCTGCCTGCGCCGCTGACCGGTCTTGTTTTTGTAGGTCAGAATGTTGATCTTTTTGCCTCGCTCGTTGCCGATTATCTCGGCCGTGACCTTGACCTTGGCCAGTTCCTTGGCGCTGGATTTGACCTTGTCGCCGTCTACCCACAACACGGCTGGCAGCTCGATGACCTCGCCAGGCTTGCCCGGCTGGCGGTCCATGACCACCACGTCGCCCACCGACACCTTCTCCTGGCGGCCGGAGGCCTTTACAATCGCGTACACCACGTCGCTCGTCTCTAATCGCGGGCACTTGGAGACCGTTGGACTCAGGCTCCCAGGGCTGCCCTGCTGGCTTCAGATTCTTGGCGCGCCAAGTCTTGGCAACGCCGACCCACTAGGCTACGGCCACCTCGCAGCCAGGTCAAACTCCGGCGCGTGATGGTTAGGCAGTCTCTGCATTACCTGAGCCGTCCGAATCGCCCAGGTCTCCACCGGGCTTAGGGCCGTCATTGGCGGCGGCACCAACTGAGCGCAAGGCCTGGCGGCGAGCCAAAAAGACCGCGCCACCCACCGCTAGTAAGACCACCGCCAGCCAGACCCAGGGCACCGACCAGCCTTTGACCGTGCCGGAAGCCGCGGCCGGCTGGCCTTCAGCACCAAGGCCCACGGCCAGGCCGTTGACCGTGACCTCAGCTGAGGTTCGCACTAGCGGCAAGACCCCGCTGACCTCAGCTTGCCGCTTGACCTCGCCGCCGGGCAGGATTTCTTCAAGGTTCTGCTCCACCTGGCGGGAGGCCCAACCAAACGGCCCTGAAACTGTGACCACTTCGTTCGCCACCAGCCGAGCGTTACCGGTGTTAGCCAGCGTGTAGCTGACGGTGACCCGCCCGCCGCTGAGCGGGTTGGCCGAGGTATGCGATACCAGTCGCAGGTCAGTCAGCTTCAAACCGGGCTCTAGTTCACCAGAAACCGTGACGTAAGCCCGCAAAGCCAAGCGTCGGTCCACCCCAATAGTGGCGTCGGTGGTGGCCTCAACCAGCGATGTGACCAGACCACCGGCGTGGTCCCCCGGACGGGCCTCGGCCGGCACAGCCAAGGTGAAGTCGACCTTGGCCTCTTGTCCGGCCTCAATCCGCACCAGGCCGGAGCCGGTCGACTCGGTGCCGAAGCTGAGCCAGGCACCGACGTCTTTGGCCTGGTCCTTGGCTGGCGCCAGGTCGAATTGGCCATCGGGCGTGGTGAAAGCATCGGCACCGTAGATGCGCAGCTCGATTGGGACCAGCGACAGGTTTGTTATGACCATGGCGTCGTTGATGACGCTGCCGGGATCAGCGTTGTAGGCGAAGGTGGCTCGCCCGGCGCCCAATTGGCCTTCGGCTGGGGCCAGCGCCCAGCTGACCTCGCCTGGGTCCGGCGCCGGCGTAGCGGCCCTCATGCCCGATGCCGGCCCTGTCCTTGGCGCCGCCAACTCACCTTGGGCGGCGGCTGGCGCCATCGTCGCCACGACCAAAGCCGCGGTCAGGGCCACGCCGGCCAGTTGAACCAACCGGCCGGTCCGGCGCCGCTTAGAGGCTGGCAGGGTCCGCCCGCCGGCCGGAGCTGATTCGACCGTCACCTGGTGCCCCCAGCCGGGCGGCTAGCCGACCGCCGTAATGGTTAGCATGCCGGTGTACTGGCCGGCCGGCGTGGTGGTGGGAATCGACAGGTTCAGCAAAGCGGAAAGCTCAGCGCTACCCAGCGGGTGGCCGGCTGAGGAGTAGGCCAAAGTCCGTGGGTCTTTCAGGCCAACTCCGGGCTGGACGGTGTCACCGGCAACCGCCCCAACGGTGTTGGTGCCAATGGCCGGCACCCAGCCCAGGTATTGGGCGCCAAAACTATCGGTGCCTTTGACAAAGTCGGTCACCTGGCCGTTTAGAGTCCAGGCGGCCGCGCTGGAGCGGGTATCAGTCACGGTAATTGAGGGCAGCGGGCCGGCGGCGGTAAAGAAGGCACCGCTTTGACTGGCTGTGCCTAAGGAAACCGCCGGAGTGGAGGTGATGGTCCAGGAGAACTGGCCGGTGCCCGGATCGTCCGGATCTGGCACCTCGACGTCAATCGGGATGCCCGGTTCGAAGCTGACCGGTGTGTAGGTTTCGAAACTGGCCACATTGGCACCGCCACCGCCGTAGGTGTAGATGCCATAGTTGCCGCCGGCCACGCCGGCTGCGTCGGCCGCCTCTTTGGAAACTGACAGTGTGGCTGTGAACGAGCCGTCTGACCTGAGCTCAATGGCACCTTGGGTGGGACCACCAATAGTGGCCATGTCTGCGGCCAAAACGGCCCAGCGGACATCAGCATTGGGCCGGGTGGCGGCACCGGCGCCCTCGGTTGGTTTCCAAGTCGCGGCGTACTTGCCAAAGGTGACGTAAACGCCGCCTGATTTACCCATCAGCGGCGGCCGGGTCGAAATGGCCATGGCCGGATCAAAACCGGTGCCTTCGACTGTCACTTCGGTGGCGCCGGCCTCAGAGAAGACCGTCCGCGAGACTGTTACCGCTGGCGCGCCCCCACCGCCGGAGGCGGTCCAGCTCAGGCTCACTGGCTTGGGCTGGTGGTTGGCGGCCGAGCCGTACCAATAGGAGCTTTGACCGGTTAGCTGTTGTAGGTCAACCAGCGACTGGGGGAAGGCCCCGGTGACCGAACCACCGGGTGTGGTGACGGTGACGTCGGCGTAGCGCGGTGTCAGGGTTAGCTGGCCGGAGGCTGTCGACAGGTCAACGCCAGCGAAATCGGCCAAGGTGATTGCGCGTGGGCTGATGGGCTGCCAGGCCACGCCGCCGCTTTGGGAGGCCTCGTAACCAGAACCGGTGGCGGTCAAAGAGGCCGTACCGTCTGCCCGCACGGTTAGGGTCGGGTTGGCCGCACTCCAATAGGTCATGCCACCGTAGAAGACCACCGAGAACGAACCGGTCCAGGAGATCGTGGCTGTCCCGGCGTCCTTGTCGATGGTGCCGGTACCGCCGCTTAGGACCACCCGGTTGGCGGTGGTTGATCCGGCTGTCGTGGTGACCGGCGCACCGGTGGCGTCTTGGCATTTGGTGGCCCAGGTCGGGGTGACCCAGGTGGTTCCAGTGCCCGGTTTTTCGACCTTGACGTTGCCTTCGCTGGACTTGTAGAAACCGTCGGCTTCAGTCCAAAAACGCGACGAGCCGGCGTCGCCAGCCGTCCCGGCCATCAGGAAGTTGCAGCCGCCGGCATGCGCTCCGGCGCCAACTTGGTCGTTGATAGCCCAGGTCAGCTGGACGTCGGTGACCTGCTCGGCGGCACCAGCCACCGAGCTCATCCAGGTCACCCCGGCTAGGGCGAGGGCACCGGCTAGAGCGAGGCTCAGGGCCTTACGGGGAGATAACGAGAGCTTCAACGGTCGATTCCTTTCGGTGTGAACCTGAACCAGCCTCGCCGCCAGGCGACCAGGCCGAATCCGATGGTAACTATGAGGGTTAGGAGTGCAATTTGGGCTGCCAGGCGCTGGGCTCGGCGTTCGGCTGTGGCCGTTGGTACCAGGGCTTTGGGGCCGGCCTGGTACATAACCGACTCGGCCGAATACGGCCAAGAGTCGTCTTCGGCGGGCTCGGTGGCGCCGCCGCCAGCACCGCCGCTACCGCCTCCGCCGCCTGTGGTGGTGGAGTTGAAGGCGGTGGCGTCACCGGCGCCGCCACTGTTGGCGCCGTCGACCGGCGGCGGTTTGTTGATCGACTTATCGGCATCCCAGGAGACATAGATGGCGTCAGGTGGTTTGCGGTAGTCGTGGTTGTTGCCGGTCGAATACCAGTACTGGCTCAGGCCAGTGCCTTTCTGGAAATTGACGAAAGCCTGCGGCCAAGCGCCGGGGTGAGTCGAGGCCGCCCCCAGTTTCTGGTCCGCCACGCCGCTTAGGGCGACACCGGCGTAGCTCGGTTTGAGGACAACGCCTTTGTCTTCCAGTTTGACACCGGTGGCTTGGGCCACCACCAAAGTGGTCTCTGAGAATTGACGCCACTTAGACGGGTCGTCCCGATCCGAGCCCCAGCCACCGACGGTGGCGGTCAAAGTGGCCCCACCAGCGGAGACCTTCAACACCGGGTTGCGCAGCCAGAAGTAGACCAAACCGTCGTAGAACACCACTGTGGCTGCGCCTTGCCAGGCGATTTGGGCTTGGCCGGTTTTGGTGTCAAAGTTGCCGTTGCCTTTGACGATCCGCATTTGGTGGTCGGTGAAGGTGCCGCCCGGTTCGCCTTTGACCGCCTGGCCATCTGGTCCTAGGCAACGCTGGCCATAGGGCACCGCCGCCCCCGAGCCACCCACCATCGAAACGTTGCCACTGGTCGAGTGGTAAAGCGAGGCACCGTTCTTTTCCCAGGCGCTGGCGCTGCCGGCGTTGCCGTTGGTGCCGGGCCTGCCGGCCATGACGAAGTTGCAGTTGCCAAAGTAGGTTTTGCCCCTGACCTCACGGTTGATCGACCAAGCCAGCTCGGCGTTGGTGGCCTTGCCACCGACCGGGTCGTCAGGCCCTTGGGTCGGGCCGGGATGGGCGTCAGGTACTTCCACGGTCACGGTGATGGGGCCATGGTCTGGGTCATCGGCCGCCCAGGCCAAATCGAGGCCACCAATAGCTAGGCCTAGGGTCACACCGAGCGCTATGACGGTGCCGCCAGGCGCCCTCATGAGGGGACCTCCTGGGTGTCGTCAAGACCGGACACCCGGGTTAAGGGCGGGTATTTGGGTCGGGGCGCGGGCGGCGCTGGCCTGGCCGGCGGCAGTGTTGGCGCCGACCGCGTTTCAACCGACGTCCGCTCCGGTGCCGCCGGCGCGGTTGGCGGCTCGGGATTTGCCGCGAGGGCCGGTGGGGCCACTTTGGCCTTGGATTTGGCCGGTTTTCGGGCCGATGCCGGTGGCCCAGTCCCGCTGCGGCCAGTTTGTTGGCGTTTGCGTTCAGCCCTGGCCTTTGACCGCCTCACCCCGGCGGCAACCAGCATGAACACCACCATCACGACCAGAGCACCGGCCGCCGCCACAATCGCTGTCTCAAGTGGAGTTAGTCCCTCAGCCTGGGCGGCCTCGGCCTCGGCCTTTTTGGCGGCCTCTTCGGCGCTGACCAAAGCCGGGTCACGTCTGACCGTGACCTCGGCTTCTGGTTTGGCCCCGGAGGAGGCTCCCTCCAACCTCAGCACATGGCTGCCCACGCGCAGATCAGGATCAAGCGGCACCGTGCCAGCGACTTCGCCGTAGCGTCCGGCTGTCAACGGTCCTACCGTCACTAAACCGTCGTCGAAAACGGCTATGACCTGCTCGCCGGGCAAGAAGCCCCGGGCGGTGAAGCCAAGGGCGTGGCCGGCCACCGCCGTAGTTGGGTCGACGCCCAAGGTGACCTCGACCGGTGGTGCCGCGCTGGCCTCGGGCGCCTGGCTGGCCCCAGGCGAAGCTGTGCCACCGGTCCCACCGCTGGTCTCACCACCGCCAAAGGAAACTGGAGTGAAGGTTTCGTTAGCCGCGTTGACCACCGCGTGGGCGCCTATTGTGATGATGCCGCATTGGCTGGTGCGGCAATCGACCGTGACGTTTTGGCCGGAGGAGTTGACCGTTTGGAAGGTCGGTCCCGGTACCACCAGTGTGGTTGACCAGGTGCCATTGGCGTTGAGCAGACCACCGTTGGCCGTGTCCCCGGTGGTCGAACCGGGAAAGGCGACGAATTTCTCATAGCCGGCGTTGTCCTTGGCTTGGGAGTCAGGCACATAGAGGTAGTCCTTGCCGCTGACCCCGCCCATCGACGGCCGCCACGACCCGGTGACTGTGCCAAACATGACGTAAATGCCGCCAAAGCCGTTTTGGATCGACTGGAAACCACTGCCCGATAGCTGCAAGGTGGTTGGCCCGTCGAGCGCAGCCTGCGCCTTTCCATCAACTCCGGACACGGCCACGCCGGCGGCGGCATGGGCCGGCGGGGCGGCCAGCACAGCCAAGGGCAGGGCGGCAAGTGCGGCCACGGCCGCCCAAATCCGGATCAGCTTTGGTCTCATACCGTCCCCCGCCTAGGCACAACCATGCGGACGCCGGTTTGAGGGTGGTCGAGCACATCAACTTTGTGTTGATAAACATTGGACAGCGATTCGGCCGTCAAGACTTGTTCGGCCGTACCGCAACCGGCCAGTTTGCCCCGGTCAAGTAACACCACTTGGTCGGCCCAGGCCGCCGCCAGCGAAAGGTCATGGACCACCGCTGCCACCGCTCCACCACCGGCGGCCTCCCCGCGGGCCAAAGCCATAACCATTTCCTGGTGCCTAATATCGAGGGCCGCGGTCGGCTCGTCCAGCAGCAAAACCCGACCCCGTTGGACCAAGGTACGGCCAAAGGCCACACGCGCCTTTTCCCCACCAGACAGAGTTGGAAAACGTCGCTCTGCCAGGGATGAGGTGTCTGTACGCGCCATTGCCAAGGCCACTTCGGCATCGTCCATCTCTGCTTGGTCGGTCCCATGCCACGGTGCCCGGCCCATCCGCACAATGTCAAGCACCGTGAAGGGGAAAGCCACAACGTTTTCCTGGGCCATAACCGCACGCAGGCGGGCCAGTTTCGTGACGGAATACTCGCCTATGGGCCGGCCGTCGTAGGTAACTTGCCCTCCGCTGGGCGTCAGGTCGCCGGCCAGCAGGCTCAGCAGGGTCGACTTGCCAGCACCGTTGGGGCCAACCACCACTGTCACTTGGCCTGGTTTGATCTCCAGGTCAACACCATCAAGCACAGTGAAGTTGTCCACCCGGTAGGTCACCGCCTGGGTGGCCAGGACGCCGTTCATGCCCAACCCCCTGCCCTGCGGCGGGTGCGGCGCAGCAGCCAGAAGAAAAACGGTCCGCCTACTAGCGCGGTCAGCATGCCAATGGGCAGTTCAGCGTAGGCCATAGCGGTGCGGGCAATCAGATCAGCGGCCATCAACATAACGGCTCCGCCCAAGGCCGAGGCTGGGATAAGCCAACGGTGGCCTGGTCCGGTGACCAGGCGAACCAGATGCGGCACCACCAGGCCAACGAAGGCGATAACACCACAAAAGGCCACGGCTGCCCCTGTCAGCACGCCAACTAGGACAATGCCACCGAGCCGCAGGCGTTCCACATCCACGCCCAGGTGCCGAGCGTCTTTCTCGCCTAAAGCCAAAAGGTCGAGGCGGCGGGCCATCAGCCAGGCGCCGGCCACGCCCACTAAGACCAACGGTGTGACCAGAGCCAGGTAAACGCCACGGGTGCCATTAAGGGAGCCAAGTTGCCAAAAGACGATCTCCTCACCACCGCGCCGGTCCGCCATGAAGGTGGAAAAGGCGATCAGGGCGCCGGCCACGGCGTTGACGGCCACGCCCATTAGCACCAGTGTGACAACCTCGGTTTTCCCACCGGACCGGGACAGGGTGTAGAGCAGGAAAGTGGCGCCCAAGGCTCCGGCAATGGCGGATATGGCCACCGCCCAGGGACCCAGCGAGCCGGCCCCAAAAGCGATAGCCGCGCAGGCCACTGCGGCCGCACCGGAAGACACGCCAACCACTCCTGGCTCAGCCAGGGGGTTGGTGAAAACCCCTTGCATCAGGGCACCAGCGGTGGCCAGAGCCATTCCGGCCAGGGCGGCCAAGGCCAGCCTGGGCCAGCGAATGGTCCATAGCACCGCGTCAATTGTGGCGGCCCCAGGATCATCGCTGGCCGCAGCTGATGCGCCGCCAAAGTGATGAACCAGCGAGGTCCAAAGCTGTCCTGGCGTCACCCGGATCTGCCCCAAGGCAGCCGAGGCCACGGCCAGCACCAGAACGACAATGCCCAGGCCAACCACTAGGCCAACGGCCTGGCGCCGGCCTTGAGCCAGGCGGGCCAGTTGCTCGGGCGCCAGGGCTGGCAGGGCGGTCTCGGTCATGGCTTCGGGTCGGGGGTGTAAATGGCAGCCGCCATGGCCAACAAGACCTCATTGGTGGAGGGGCCAAAAGCCAGGATTTGGGTGTCATCCATGTCGACAACCCGCCGGCGCTGGCCAGCCGGTGTGGCGGCGATGGCCGGTAGGCGCTCGAGTAGGCCGTCGACCCCGCCCACCGAATCCAGTCCGTTGGTCATCATCAAGATAAGGTCTGGGTTCATTGCCACCAGGCCCTCGTCGGTGACCGGACGCATGCCGTCCCAGCCAACCTCACCGGCCACGTCAATTCCGCCAACCGCTTCGATCAATGAGTCCGTGCCGGAATCCTTGCCGAAGACGTAGTAGATGCCAGCCTCGCCGCGGACGTACAAGAAAATGATGCGCAACCGCATGGCCGCGTCCTCAGGCACAGCCTTGGCGATAGTGGCCTTGGCCTGGTCGACCGCCTCGGCTGAGCGCTTTGCCAGGGCTTCGCCCTGTTCAGGCAGGCCTAGTGACCCGGCTATCTCTTTGATCAGGTCGCTCATCGATTCGAGCGAACGCTCAGAACTAACCAACACCACTGCGATGCCTGCCTCGCGCATTTGCTCAATCACAGCGAAGGGGCCTAGCGAGGTGTCGGTGATGATGACAGTTGGGGCTAGCTCCAAAATGGCCTCAGCCGAAAGGCTATTGCCGTTTTGGGTCACCCTTGGTTTGTCTTTGATACCGGGAAAGTCAGAGGAAGTGTCGCGGCCCACGACGTTATCGCCTAAGCCCAAGCCATAGACGATCTGGCTAGTGGTGCCGTAAATGTCCAGCGCCAGGATTCGGCTAACGTCGTTGACGGTGACTTCGTCCCCGCCTGAATCAGTCACAGTCACCGGCAACTTTGGTGTCGGTGCCTGGCTGACCGGCACAATTTCGCCCAGGTTCAAATTGGCCGTCGAGGGGCCTTCATAATCCTTCGGGTTGGTCATGGCCTGGTTCGGATCAAATACCACCGAGCCGGTTGCCTCAACCTCTTTAGGGCTGGCGCAACCGGACAACAGCAGACCGCCCAGAGCCACTAATGCCAACGTCTTGACCAGTGGTGATGGGGCAGGTCGGTGGGGGCGAGGGGAGAACACGGCCAAGGTCGGGGGTGGGACCACTCGATGACCTTTCACCGTCAGGCGGCCGAGCCGCGAATTGCTTGGGCCAACCCGCCAGGCATTGTCCAACCGGGAGATGAATCAAGGCTGCGGCGCAATTGACAAGGCCCAATACTGCCCCAGGGGGCCGTTCCAGGCAAGCAACCGACCTTGCCCGTGAAGGCATCGACACAAAACATGCACATGACGGGCGCTTTTGTGCCTTCTGAATTGGTGGATATCACCAATCACTTTCTTGGCCAAACTGGGCCAATTCCGGCGCGGGCTAGGTCGGCGACTGGCGCCTGTTTTGGCGAATCGCTTAGCTAGTCTCGCGCGAGTGAGCTGCTGCCGCCGCGATCGAAGCCAAGGTGGCTTTGACCTCCTCAGTCGCCTGAGGCACGGTGCCGCTATCGGCGGTTTTGGCGGCCGCCTTTTGGCGCTTGCCACCGCGTTTCTTTCGCTTGGCCGCCCCACCGCTGTCGCCACCTTTGCCCTTGGTCAACGGCGTGGAGTTGATCTGCACGCCACGGCCGTTACAGCAGTCACAGGGCTCTGAAAAAACGTCCAGCAGCCCCTGACCAACCCGTTTGCGCGTCATTTGCACCAGGCCCAGAGAGGTGACCTCGGCCACCTGGTGGCGCGTCCTATCACGCGACAAAGCCTCAACCAGGCGCCGTAACACCAGGTCACGGTTGGATTCGAGGACCATGTCAACAAAGTCGACCACGATAATTCCGCCAATATCCCGCAATCGCAGCTGCCGCACTATCTCCTCGGCGGCTTCGAGGTTGTTGCGCGTCACAGTTTCTTCAAGCGTGCCACCAGTGCCGGTGAACTTTCCGGTGTTGACATCGATGACCGACATAGCCTCGGTGTCATCAATTACCAGCGAGCCACCGGAGGGCAGCCAGACTTTGCGGTCGAGGCCTTTGGCCAGCTGCTCGTCAATCCGGTGTTCAGCGAATAGGTCACCTTCTTTCGTCCACAGGCTGACCCGTTGACGCAGTTCTGGCGCCACTTCTTCGATGTAGCCGGTGATCTCTGCGAAAACCTTTTCGCCGCTGACGGTCATATCTTCGAAATCGTCGTTGAAAACGTCTCGCACTACCCGGATGGCCAGATCCGGCTCGCCCCTGAGCAAAGCCGGGGCGCTAGCGGACTTGGTCTTGGCTTTGGCGTTGATCTTGTCCCAGGCCGCGGTTAGGCGTGCCATATCGGCTTTGAGGTCATCCTCGGAGGCTCCTTCGGCCGCCGTGCGCACAATCACGCCGCTGTCCGGCGGCACAATGTCCTTCAGGATCTGTTTCAGCCGAGCCCGCTCGCCGGCCGCCAACCGCCGCGAAATGCCGGTCATGCCGCCGCCAGGCACAAACACCAAATAGCGTCCCGGCAACGTGATTTGCGAGGTCAGCCGGGCCCCTTTGTGACCAATCGGGTCTTTGGTGACTTGCACCATGACCACGTCACCGGACTTTAGGGCCTGTTCGATCCGCTTTGGCTGACCTTCGAGGCCGGCCGCGTCCCAATTGACTTCCCCGGCGTAAAGCACGGCGTTGCGACCTTTGCCAATGTCAACAAAGGCTGCCTCCATTGAGGCCAGCACAGTTTGAACCCGGCCCACATAGACGTTTCCGGCAATAGTCGAACCGGATTGCCCGGTGACGTAGTGTTCCACCAAGACACCGTCTTCCATCACCGCAATCTGAATCCGGCCGTCGAGCTGACGCACCATCATGCGACGAGCCACGGCTTCGCGTCGAGCTAAGAACTCCGCCTCGGTGATGATGGTCCGCCGCCGCCCGGTCAGCCGGTCCTCTTTGCGCCGCATCCGTTTGGCCGCCAAGCGGGTTGAGCCTTCTAGTGCCGTTACCTTGTCGCTGTCGCCATCTTCGCCGCCGGTCCGGCGCCGCCGGCGCCGCCGCCTGGTGCCAGATTCGTCCTCTAGACCGTCATCCGGCGTGTCAGCGCCTGGGGCTGAGGCGGCCGCTTCGCTGGCTTTTGGTTCGGCTTTGCCGCTGGTTTTGGCCGGGTCTTTCTTTTTCTTGGCCGTTTCTTTTTTGGCTTGGCCGGGGCCGTGGCCCTTCGAGCCGCTGGTTTTGGCCTGGTCCTGGCCGGCCGGCGTTTCGCCTTCGCCGGATTCCTGGGCTTGGCCCTCGCTCCGTTTGCGACCCCCGCGCGAGCCCCGCCGGCGCCGGGAGCCATGAGCATCGTCGCCGTCTTCGGCGGCGGGGGTGTCCTTGGGCGCCTCGTCGGCTGGCGGCCGTTTGGGCAGCACCTGGGTTTGCGGGGCTTGGAACAACACCGTCATTGGCCCGGCCTCGGCCTCACTGTCCGATGCCGTCACCTGGTTTGGCTCAGTTGGGCTGGCCTGGTCTGTGGCAGGCTCGGCGCCGGCTTTGGCCCGGGTTGTGGTCTTGGCTTTGGCCGTGGTCTCAGTCGTGGTCTTGGCCTTGTTTGCGGTCTTTGCCCTGGCCTTGGCTGCAGTAGTAGCGCCGGCCTTGGGTTCGGCCCTGGCTGCGGCTTCGGTGGTTGCCTCGGCCTCGGTTTGGGGCTCGGCCTCAGTGGCGGGGGTTGGCTCGGACTTGGCCTTAGCCTTGGCCGTTGGTTTTGTCGCGGTTTTGGACTTGGCGCTGGTTTTGGTGGTGGATTTGGTCGAAGTCTTGGCCACTGTTTTCGGTTTTGTCTCGGCCACCTCGCTGCTCGCGGTCGCTGCCGCAGCTGCATCTGGGCTGGTCGGAACGTCGACAGCCGGGGCTGGGCCGACTGTCCCGGCCTTGGCTGTGGCGCGGCGGGGTCGTTTGGGAGGGGTCTGTTCGTCTCCAGGCACTGGTGTCTGGTCGTCTGCCATTATTACTCCAGGCCGGCCGGCGCCCCACACCTGGCCGCCAGCTTTGGCCGTTTTTCGCCAGCCCTTGGGCCGGCGCTAAGTCTGATGGAGCCTGTTGGTCAACAGGTTCCCCGTGCCTGCGCGGCGCACTGAGGCGTCCACCGCCATAGACGCGGTCGGAACCCGGTTTGCCACCAGGTTCCCATTTCACGCCATTGCCGCACTACGAACGGGAGAGCGGATCCTGCAAGGACCCTGCGTTCCCCCGGAGCAATCCCTGGGCTAACCGCGAGAACCTAGGAGGTGCGTTCGCGGCCAAACCGGCTGCTTCGGCGAGTGCTGTAACAACGTCATCGGGCCGCACGGCTGGTGTGGTGTGCCGCACAGTCACATCCAGTATTCCACATTGATCGAATTGGCTCCTAAGGTGCCCCGGCGCGCCCAAGTGGCTGTCACCGCCGGCCCGCTCGCCGCCGTCATCGGCCAACCTCAGTGACACTATGGCGCCGCGCACCTCCCGGCTAACAACCGGCCTGTCGTGGTTTTGGCTAGCTGGGCGACCTGGTCCCCCACCGGCCAGAGGCGAGGCCGGGCGCACAACTAGGCACTCCTCTAGCGCCATCAGCTTGGCCGTGGCATCGGCCAGCTGGGTCTGGTCGAGGCCGGGAAGGTAGACCCGCCAGAGCGAAGCCTCTAGCCGCTCGGCCAGATCGCGACCCGGCCAGCTAACCGCCCGGAAAACGGACAGTCCCTCCGGTGCGGCCTGATTCATGGCCGCGGTGATCTGGTCGAGCGAACCGGGCGCGGCCAACCGCATCAGCAGGTATTCGGCTTGGCTCTCAGCTCCAGTTGGGGCCGGAGTCAGGTAGCTCAACCGGGGGTGGGGCGTGAATCCGGCCGAATAGGCGATTGGCACCGACGCCCGGCGGACCAGTCGTTCGAAAACCCGCTGCATCACCCTAGGCGAGGCCCAGCGCAGCCGCCCGGTTTTGCCGTAGTGCAGGGCCACTTTGACCGGGCCGGGACCCCGCTGCGCCATTTCAACCTGGCCTACCGGGCTCATCGGTCCGCTCCGGCCAACTGGTTTTCGGTGCCGAGCGTAGTGCATACCCCGCAGTCGTAGCAGGTCGACCAGCGGCAGTCTTCTACGCCTTGGCCCTGGTGGGCCACAACCCATTCATCCCAGAGCCATTCGCGGTCTAAGCCTGTGTCGAGGTGGTCCCAGGGCAATACCTCGTCCCAGTCCCGCTGGCGGGTGGTGTACCAGTCGAGCGACAGTCCCTGCGGTTCGAGCACGTCTTTGGCCGCCGCTTGCCAAAGGTCCATATCCAAATGCTCGCGCCAAGCATCAAATCTGGCGCCGAGGCGCCAAGCCCGTTCGATGACCGCCCCGACCCGTCTATCGCCCCTGGCCAACAAGCCTTCTAAGCTGGCTGGCCGCGGCGCTCCCCAGCGCACTTTGATTGACTTGGCGGTCGAGCGGTTGGCTGCCACGGCCTGACGCAGGGCTTTGAGCCGCCGTTCGACCTCTGGGACGGGGCATTGGCTGGCCCATTGGAACGGAGTGTGAGGCTTGGGTACAAACGGCCCTATAGATACTGTGCAATTGATGTCGCGGCGGCCGGTGACTTGGCGGCCGGTTTGGATAACGCTTGCGGCCAGCTGGGCGATCTGGACTACATCAGCCTCCTCTTCGGTCGGCAAACCGCACATGAAATAGAGCTTGACCGAGCGCCAACCCTGCTCAAAGGCGGTTCTGACCGTGGCCATCAGGTCTTCCTCGGTCACTTGCTTGTTGATCACCTGTCGCATCCGCTCCGATCCGCCTTCCGGTGCGAAGGTCAAGCCGGAACGCCGCCCGCCGCGGTGCAATTCCTGGGCCAAACTCAAGTTGAAGGCGTCAACCCTGGTGGACGGCAGCGACAGGCCGGTTTGGCTGCCTTGGTATTCGTCCGCCATGGACCGGGCGATTTGGGCGATTTGCGAATGGTCGGCGCTTGACAGCGACAGTAGCGAAACCTCGTCGTAGCCGGTGGCCGCCAACGCCCGGCGCGCCTGTGAGGCCACCGCCTGGCAACTACGCTCACGCACCGGCCGGGTGATCATGCCGGCCTGGCAAAAACGGCAACCTCTGGTGCAGCCGCGGAAGATCTCTACGCTGACCCGCTCATGCACGGCCTCGGCTAGGGGCACCAGTGGCGCCTTGGGGTAGGGCCAATTATCGAGCAACTCGACCGTCTGCTTGGCCGGGCGGCTGGGCAACTGAGGGTCTACCGGGGTGACGGAGGCGATCTGGCCGCAGCCGGCATCGTACTTGACCTGGTAGAAGGCCGGCACGTAGACCAAACCGGCGATGGCCAGTTGGCGCAGCAGGCCCTGGCGCCCGCCTGGCCGGCCGGTCTGTTTCCAATGCCCAACCGTTTGGGAAATGGCGCCGACCACCTGCTCGCCGTCACCCAAAACCGCACCATCGATGAAGCTGGCCAGGGGTTCTGGGTTGGTGGCGCAGTGCCCGCCCACTATCACCAGGGGGTCAGTGTCACGGCGTTGGCGGGCCAGCAGTGGCAGCCCGGCCAGGTCGAGCATTGTCAGAAGGTTGGTGTACCCCAGTTCGGTGCTGAGCGACACGCCGAGAATGTCGAAACTGGCCACTGGCCTGTGGCTGTCTACGGTGAATAAGGGCAGGTCATGGCGGCGCATAGCCGTTTCCATGTCTTTGCGCGGGGTGTAGGCGCGCTCCGCCAGGACGTCAGTACGCTCGTTTAGAACCTCATAGAGAATGGCCAAGCCTTGGTTGGGCAGGCCAACCTCGTAGGTATCAGGAAAGGCCAGGCACCACCTAATTGTTGGGCCATCCCCTAGATTCCAGGGTTTGACCTGTGAGTTCACCTCGCCGCCAAGGTAGGCCACCGGGCCTTGGACTCGGTCCAGCAAGGCCTCGAGTTGACGGTAGCAACTGGCCGGCTCGGCCTCAGGCTGCGGACCCGGCTTCGCCCCGTCAATCGCGGCGGATTTGTCAACCATCACTGGGTATTCCTACTTTTTCTCCCGGCCATATTCCCGTGTTTTGTGAATGATCTGTGAGAAGCTGTGAAGGATTTGGGACTTTCGTCCTGGACTGGCGAGGAGCCTCACCATAGCGTGTCACAAGAGCTTGGGGCCCTGCGCCCCTCTGCTTTGTGCCCGCGAGGGCACTTTTTCCAATACCGTACCGACCCCTCACCGCGGAGGTGCACGTGCAAGCGCTTGATCTCGCCCGATGGCAGTTTGGCATAACCACTGTGTACCACTTCATCTTCGTGCCGTTGACCATCGGTCTGACGCCCCTGGTGGCGATCATGCAGACTGCCTGGTACCGGACCGGCAAAGACGAGTGGTACCGCCTGACCAGGTTCTTCAGCAAGTTGTTGCTGATCAACTTTGCGTTGGGAATTGTCACCGGCATAGTCCAAGAATTCCAGTTCGGCATGAACTGGTCGGAGTACTCCCGTGTCGCGGGAGATATCTTCGGAGCGCCGCTAGCCATGGAAGCGCTGGCAGCGTTCTTTATCGAATCCACCTTCCTGGGGATTTGGATCTTCGGCTGGGGCCGCCTCTCTCGTGGCGTCCACCTGCTGTCGATTTGGCTGGTGGCCATTGCGACCAACCTCTCAGCCTTCTTCATCCTGGCCGCAAACTCCTTCATGCAGTACCCAGTGGGGGCGCAGTTCGACGCCGCCGCACAGCGGGCGCATCTGGATTCCTTAACTGATGTCTTGTTCTCCAAGTTGTCAATGTCCACCTTGTGGCACACCATCTCGACGGCCTTCTTGGTGTCCGGCACCTTCGTCGCCGGCGTCGCCGTGTGGTGGGTTGTCAAGTCAGTGCGGGCCGGCAAAGAAGAGCAGGCCAAGGTCTACCGCAAGGCCGGCGCCTTTGGCTGCTGGGTCATCGTTGTGGCTGGCTTGTCGATTGGCCTCTCGGGCCACCATCAGGCTCAGATCATGGTCGAAGTCCAACCAACCAAGATGGCAGCGGCAGAGATGCTTTGCGTCACCCCAGAAAACGAGGGCGTCGGTTTCACCGTAGCGGCCTTTGGGGCCTGCAAGTTCGATGAGAACACAGGCCAATTCATTGATGAGGGTGTGACTCGGATCATTGAGATCCCCAAGATGCTGTCCATACTGGCTCACGGGACCCCGCTCAAGCCCCTCGATGGGGGTGATCAGCCGGTGATGGGTGCCGACAAGGCCGCCGCGGCTTTGGATGCCGCCTACGCCGAGGCCGGTGCCACTGTCGAGGCGAACCCCTCGAAGTTCATTCCCAACCAGATGGCAATTTTCTGGACATTCCGCCTGATGATCGCGTTCGCGCTGTTCAGCGGCGTCCTGGCCGTCATTGGCCTGCTGGCGCTACGCGGCGGACGAGTCTCCGGTTCTTCAGGCCTGAAGGCTTGGGCGGCGTTGTCGCTGCCAATGCCCTTCATCGGGGCTGCCATGGGCTGGATCTTCACCGAGATTGGCCGCCAACCGTTCATCGTCTACCCGCGCTGGGACGTCTTGCCTGAGGCAGGCGGGTGGCCGGCGCCAGATGTCGGCCTGTCGCTCCAAACCGGTATGGCCAACTCGCCGGTGGTGACCGGTGGCACCGTGGCCTTGTCCATGACCGTTTACACACTGCTTTATCTGACCCTGGCCGTGGCCTGGTTCTACCTGATGAAGCGGTATGTAGCGAAGGGTGCGCCCTTCGAAGAGGCCGTCATCGAAGAGAAGTCAGACTTGGATGATTCCAAGCCTCTGACCTTCTCCTACTGAGGCGAGGTGAAGGAGTAACAATGTTTATTGAGACATTCGCCGGGGCTGCTGTAGTGGCAGAACCCCTCGACACCGGCACTGCTGCCGGCGCCTTGATCAGACTGCTTCACGGTCTAACCGCATCCCCAACCACACTGCAATTGCTGTGGTTCGGCCTAATCGCCGTGCTTTGGATCGGCTACCTGGTGCTCGAAGGCTTCGACTTTGGTGTGGGCATGTTGCTGCCCATTCTGGGTAAGAAGAACAACGAACGCCGGGCCATGCTGTCATCGATTGGTCCGTTCTGGGATGGCAACGAGGTTTGGCTGCTAACCGCTGGTGGCGCCACCTTTGCCGCCTTCCCGGAGTGGTACGCCACGCTGTTTAGTGCGGCCTATCTACCCCTGTTCTTGATCCTTATGGGTCTGATTGTGCGCGCGGTGGCCATGGAGTACCGCGGCAAGATCAACAGCCCAGGCTGGCGCAAGCTGTGGGATGGCTGCATCATCTTCGGTTCGTATTTGCCCACCTTCCTGTGGGGCGTGGCCTTCACCATCCTGGTGGTTGGTGTTAAGGCTGCCGTCAATCCGGCCCAGCTTGGCCCAACCAAGATTCTCTATGACGGAACCTTCTGGGATCTGGTCTTCACCGGTAACGGCCTAGCCCTGCTGGGTGGCGTTTGCTTGGTAGCCCAGTTCTTGACGCACGGTGCTCTTTTCACCGCGCTGAAGACCGAGGGCGACCTCAGGGCCCGGGCGGAGAAGCTGGCCCCCAAGTTGGCCATTGTCGGCACTGTGCTGGCGGCCGCCTGGGGTCTGTGGCTAGTCACCATGTACACCAACAACAAGGCCTTCACATGGATCGTATTCATTGTGGCTGCCGTGGCGCTGGTGCTGGTTATCCTGACCTCGATGGCCAAGAAGTTCGGTCTGTCGTTCACCTTCATGACCGTGGCCTTGGCCTCGGTGGTGGTGTTCATCTTTGGCGGCTTGTTCCCCAATGTGATCAACGCTCAAAAGGTGACCATTAGGGGCGGCGACCTGCTGACTGATCCGGTTCTAGCTGCGGTTATTTATCCGCCGCTGCTGGAAAACGTTGACGGAGATACCGCCCAGGCCATTGCCGATGGTCTTGGCGTTGGTGTTGAGGACGTGGTTGCAGTGGTCCAAGGTGGCGGCGCCAAACTGGACGGCTGGTCGGAAGACGACATTGGCAAGCTGATCGGAGACGATGGCAACCTGTTGGGCGATGGCGCTGACATCACCAAGTTGATTACCAACAACCTGAGCTCACTTGACGCCGTGATTGGCAACGCCAACGTGGTACTGGGTGAAGGCGGCTTGGGCGTCGAGGGCTTCCTCGGCCAGCTCGAGCTGGCGCCCGATGACGCCAAGGCCAAGTACGACGGCCTTGACGGTGCCGAGCACACGGGCTTTGCCCCGATCGACGGCACCATTACCGGCCTGCCGATCGCAGCATCGTCTTCAACGCCAACCACGTTGAAGCTGATGACGATCGTGGCCTGCATCATGACACCGATCGTGTTGCTCTACCAGGCCTGGTCGATCATCACCTTCAAGCGGCGTGTCAACCCCGAGCGGATCCCTGAGGATACCGGTCTGGAACCCGCCAAGAAGTAAACCGAATAGACCCTTTCAGAAGAGACCCGGTGGCCTTGGCCACCGGGTCTCTTCGTTAACGCTCCGGCATCGGCCCAACACAAACCCGCGAGTCCGAGCTTTGTCACCATCCCCACTTCAGCGAGTCCGAGCTTTGTCGCCACCCTCTACTCACCGAGTCCGAGCTTTGTCACCACCCTCTACTCACCGAGTCCGAGCTTTGTCACCACCCTCTTTTCAGCGAGTCCGAGGCATCGCAGCAGGCACCAACACGCGAGTTGGAGCTTTGGCAAGGGACGGCCGGGCTCCGGCAGCGCGCGCCCCGCCTGGCCACCCCTCAGAACGCGAGTCCGAGGTCTCGCAGCAAGCGGCAGGGCTAGGGCGAAAAGTTGGGCCTGACTTGAGGCGAACCTACAGCCTCTAGGCAAACGCCGGCTCAACCACAACAACCAAGTCTTCTACCAACTCGAAGTCCTTTGAGTTCAAAGTGGCCAGACTCGCACCCAGCGAATAGGCCTGGCCAGCCAGCATGATGTCCTTGGCACGGGCGTGGGCCCGGCGCCGTTGCCACACCACCGCTGCCAGTTCGGCATAACCCTGGGCGGCCAAGCGGTCAAACGGCAGCCACTCAAGGCCAATTGCGTCCAGGCCGGCCAAGATGCTTTGCCGTCTGTGGCGTTCGGTCTGGGTTTTTGCCACCCTAACGCCCATGGCCAGTTCGCCGTAGCTGATGGCGCTGAAGCAGACTTGATCGTCCAGCGGCTCGAGCCGGTGGTATTCAATCAGCACAGACGTGTCCAGCAGAATCATCAATTCTCCCAGGGGTCCGTCAACCGGTCGCCCTGGCGCATGGAGGCAAGCTCTGCCGCATAGCCAGAACCTGGCGCGGCAGCACCCTGAAGACGCCTTGAGACCTCGAGTCCGTGCAAGTACCTGGCGCGCGGCAGCGGCCGGTCGAGCGGACCAAGCAACGCCGCTTCACGGCCTTGAACCGTCACCGTTACGGTCTCGCCAGCCTCGACCCGACGAATGATGGCAGAGGGGTTCTGTTTGAGTTCCCTGATTCCCACTGAGCGCATGGCGCTAGCATAACCGCTCCGTAGCACATGTTCTACCCTGGGTCCGCAGCCGCGCAATTCGCAACCTGCCCGATGCCGGAAACCCGGCATCGGCGTCCGGACGCGCCTTGCCTTCCGCCCGGCCTGGCCACCCCTCAGTACGCGAGTCCGAGGCAATGCAGTAAGCACCAACACGCGAGTTAGAGCTTTGGCATGGGACGGCCGGGCTCCGGCAGCCCGGCCTCATAGCCCGCCAAACCGCGAGTCCGAGGAATCGCGGCAAGCACCAACACGCGAGTCCGAGGTTTGGCAGCGCCCGGCCTGGCGGCGATGACGGCAAACGACAGGTAGGCTCTTGGCCGATGAAACCGCTGGATCCGCGCCTCGTTCGGCACGCCAAGGCGGCCAGGGGCTACATCATCCTGGCTGCCTCGCTTGGCGTCATCCTCTCGGGCCTGGTTGTGGCTCAAGCCATCATTGTGGCCCGGGTCGTTGGCACGCTGGCCAGCGGCGGCCAGGTATCGGCGACCGAGTGGCGCGCCTCGCTGATCGGTATTGGGCTGACCACCGCCGGACGGGCTGTGACGGCCTGGCTGCGGGAGCGCTACGCCCACCGCGCCGCCAGCCACACCATTGCCGAGCTACGGCTAGCGGTGATTCGCCACATCGTCGCTCTGGGACCGCGTTGGGCCCAAGAGGACGGGCGGGCTCGCGCCACCCAGCTGGTAACCCGCGGCCTGGACGCACTCGACGCCTACTTTGCCCGCTACCTGCCCCAGTTGTTGATGGTCGTTACCGTCACGCCGATCCTGCTGATCACGACTGGTTTCTTGGACTGGATCAGCTCCTTGATCCTATTTGTCACCATCCCATTGATCCCATTGTTCATGTGGCTGATTGGCCGTGTCACCGAGGAGTTCTCGGCCCGGAGGCTCAAGGCCATGACCAGGCTTGGCGCCCAGGTGCTTGACCTGATTTCTGGCTTGCCCACGATGAAGGCGTTTGGACGTGAGAAAGGCCCGGCCGGCCGGGTCAGAGAACTATCTAACGCCCACGCCAAAGCCACCTTCGGCACGGTTCGCGTCGCTTTTCTATCCGGCGCCGCCCTGGAGCTAATCGCCACCTTGTCCGTGGCCCTGGTGGCCGTTTCGGTTGGCCTGCGCCTGGACGCGGGCAGGATGTCGCTGGTGCCGGCCCTGGCCGTGATCATGGTGGCGCCCGAAGTCCTTTTGCCCCTACGCAACGTCGGGGCTCACTATCACGCCTCGACCAACGGGGTGGCCGCCTCCAGCCAGGTCTTTGACATTTTGTCGATCCCGTTGCCATCCAGTGGCGACCTGCCGGCGCCGGATCTGGCTAAGTCCACCATCCGCCTGGACGGTCTTAGCGCCAAGGCTCCCGGCCGGGCTTGGACGGCTCCGGCCGATTTGTCCGGCAAAGTGCCGCCGGGCCAAATCACCGCCCTGACCGGGCCCAATGGTGCAGGCAAATCCACCACCGTCAACCTCATTTTGGGTCTGGTTCAACCCAGCGCCGGCCGAGTGGTAATTGAGAGCCCCGACGGCAGCCAGGTCGACTTGGCCCAGGTCGACCTGACTAGCTGGTGGCCGCAAATCGCCTGGGTACCCCAGCGGCCGGTCCTCGAACCTGGCACCGTATTGGAAAACCTGACCCAGGACTTCGGCCAATACGTTGGTGCCAAAGCTCGGACTGGCGAAAAAGTTGGGTTGGGTGAGGGTGGTGCCAAAGCTCGGACTCGCGGAAATCAGGCTAAGGCGGCCGATGACGCGCCAGGGGCTCGGGCGGACGACTTGCCTGAGGCGGTGGTACAGGCGGCCCAGGCCACTGGTCTTGATGAGGTCGTGGCCGGCCTGCCGCAAGGTTGGGACACTTTGATTGGCCAGGGTGGTGTGGGCCTGTCGGTAGGCCAGAGGCAACGTCTGGCTCTGGCCAGGGCCATGCTGGCCCACCGGCCGCTGGTGATCCTGGACGAGCCCACCGCCCATTTGGACGCCGTCAGCGAAAAGCGCATCCTGGAGACCATCGATCGGCTAGCCCGGCAGGGTACAACCGTTCTGGTGGTCGCCCACCGCCCCACGCTGCTGGCCAGTGCTCATCACCGCTTGCCCGTCGCGGCCGAGGCCGCCGGTCAGGAGGTGCCCGCGTGAGCAGCCACCCAGGCGAGATGAATCGATTGCCGGCCGGCGGCATCGGGCCAAGCCAAAAACCAGTCAAATGGGCCCTGCTTAAGGCCACCCGCCTGACCGGTTTGCATCTGGGTCGCCTGCTGGCGGCGGTCTTCTTTGGCGCGCTAACCCAGGCCGCCTCGGTGGCCCTGGCCGGCACCAGCGCCTGGCTCATTATTCGGGCCTCGCAAATGCCACCTGTGCTGTCGCTGCAGGTGGCGGTGGTGTTTGTGCGGACCTTCGGCATCACCAGGGGTGTTTCACGCTACATCGAGCGGCTGACCGCCCACCGGGTGGCCCTATCCGGTATGACCGAGCTGCGAGTCCGGCTGTACCAGCGTATGGCCGCCGGCTCCCCAGCCGCCGCCGCCTCGCTCAGGCGCGGCGACATTCTGGCCCGGATCGGGGCCGATGTCGAGGATGTCGGTGACCTAGTTGTGCGTGGCATCATCCCGGCGCTGGTGGCGGCGGTGCTGATGGTGGGATCCTCGGCGGCAGTGGCCATCTTCCTGCCACCAGCCGGCCTGGCCCTGTTCATCTGCCTGGCGCTGGTGGCCGTTGGCGGGCCGCTGTTGACCTGGCGGGCGGCTCGCCTGAGCGAGCGGTTGGCTTCCCAGGCCCGCGCTGCGGTCGCCACATCCAGTCTTGACATTCTGGAGAACGCCTCTGAACTGCGGGTATCCGGCCATCTGCGGCGGGCCATGGACGGCTTGGCCGGGCACGAGCGGCGGTTGTTCAAGGCCACCGATGCCACCGCTAAGCCGACCGCCACGGCCGCCTTCCTAACCGAGGCCGCGACTGGCCTGGCCCTGCTGGCCTGCCTGGTGCTGGGGGCTTGGGCCTTTGCCCGCGGCCAGATCAATGCTGTCGAACTGGGTGTGATCACATTGATGCCGATGGCCGCCTTTGAGTCGGTGGCGGTGCTGCCCGGGGCGGCGGCGCAGGTTTTTCGCTCGCGTATGGCTGCCAGGCGGATTATCGCCTTGGCCGATGCCGGACAGGTGGCGGCCGGCTCGCCTGGCCCTGGCCGCCCCAGCTCCAAGGCCAACCTCAGCCAAGTTGCGCCTGACGCGGCCCTACACGCCCAGGACTTGGCCTGCGGCTGGCCAGGCGAGGCCCCGGTTCTGCGTGGCGTCGACCTGACTTTGAGCCCAGGCCAGTCGATCGGTCTGGTGGGGCCTTCCGGCGCCGGCAAAACCACTTTGCTGGCCACCTTGGCCGGGCTGTTGGAACCGGCCGGCGGGCGGGCCTGCGTTGGCCAGGCCGATCTGTCCGGCTTGGACCCGGGCGGGCGGGCCTCAACTGTGGCCTACATTGCCGAAGACGCCCATATCTTCGCCACCACCGTGCTGGAGAATCTGCGTGTGGCCCGGGGCGACGTTACGGCAGACGAGGCCGTCGAGGTGCTCGAAACCGCCGGTCTGTCGAATTGGCTGCAGGCGCTACCGGACGGGCTGGCCAGCCTGCTTGGCGGCGGCGGCACGACCGTTTCCGGCGGTGAACGCCGCCGGCTGCTGCTGGCCCGGGCTCTACTCTCACCGGCCCGCTTCATCTTGCTGGACGAGCCGGCCGAACACCTTGATCCGGCCACCGCCAACCGCCTGACCTCTGAGATCATGACTGCCGCGACGCGAGCTGGGCGTGGCGTCCTGATGGTCTCACACCGATTGTCGGCTCTGACCACAGCCGGTTTGATCTTGGTGCTGGGCGACGGCAAAGTGGTCGAAAGCGGCACACATCTTCAGCTGATGGAACGCTCGGCGGCCTATCGACTGGCCATGGCGGGCGAGGAGAAGGACAATTGAGGCCGTGCAGGAAATAGGCCCAAACGCGGACAAGACTCCAGCCCGGGTGGGGCTGCCTGGCGATGAATCGACCCTGCTCAGGGCCGTCATTTCGCTGTCACGTCATTTGGGACTGGGCGAGGTGCTACAGCAACTGGTGACCACGGCGGCAGAACTAACCGGCGCCCCCTGCGCCGCCATCAACGTGCTGGACGGGCGTGGTGTGGCAAACACTTTCCTAACCTATGGTGCCTCCGGCCGGGTGCTGAACCAGTTGCAGAAGCTGGCACAGGCTGATCAGGTCCTGGCCTCGATTCCGGGCCACGAGGTCCTGACCATGGGCCACCCGCCGCCCGGGACGCTGCCCTTGCCGCCAGGCCAACCACTGCTAATTGGCCCTATTCTGGCGGTTTCGGTGCGGGTGCGGCATATGGTTTTTGCCCACTTGTTTTTGGTCAACAAGCCAGGTGGGTTCGTTTCACTCGACACTGAGGTGGCCGCCGCCCTGGCCACTGCCGCTGGTGCGGCCATCGAAAATGCCCAACTATATGAAGCCGCCAAGCGGCGCGAGAATTGGTTGGCAGCGGGCACCGAAATCACCACCATGCTGCTTTCCGGGGCGGACGAAGAACAGGCCCTGTCAACTATCGCCCGCCGGGCCCGTGAAGTGGCGGGAGCCTGCGCCGCGGTTTTGATCCTGCCTTCGGTTGGTGGCCAACTGGTGATGGAGATCGCCGATGGCGATGATGCCGAGGACCTGGTCGGCACCCGGTTGCCACCTAACGGCCGGGCTCAAACCGTGCTAACCGAGGGCATTGGCATGATTGTCGACTCCTTAGCCACGGCCTACACCTTGAGGCTGGCCAAGCTGCGGAGCTACGGGCCAGCCCTATTTGCGCCGATGCGGACCTCTGGCAGGGGCGTGGGCGTGATGCTGCTGCTGCGCCAACCGGGTGACGCTTCGTTCAATCAGGCCGATCTAGCCACGGCCGAATCGTTCGCCTCACAGGCCGCCCTGGCCCTGGTGCTGTCCGAGGCCCGCCATGCCTCGGACTACAACTCCCTGGTCGACGAACGCGAGCGAATCGCCCGCGATCTGCACGATCTGGCCATTCAGCAGTTGTTCGCCACCGGTATGCACATCGAGACTGCCCGCCAACACGCCAGCGTTGGCGATGAACCAGCCGGGCTGGAAAAACTTCTAGCCAACGCGCTTGACTCGATCGACGACACGGTCAAGGAGATTCGTTCGATCGTCTCCCACCTGCGTCACCCCGGTACCGACGAGCCGCTCGACGACCGGCTGCGCCACGAGGCCTCATTGGCCCGGACGCTACTGGGCTTTGCGCCCTCGCTGGTGCTGCTGCTGGACGGCGAGGCGGTGGTGGCTGGCGCCGCCAACGCCACAGCCAGGACCGAGGCGCTGTGCCAGCTGGTTGGCGCCTCCCTGGCCGACGATGTGGTGGCCGTGGCCCGCGAAGGGCTGTCAAATGCCGCCAGGCATGCCAAAGCCTCGTCAGTTTCGGTGACCGTGTCAGTGGTGGAGACAGTCGCGGCAGGTCCCGGCCGGGTGTCAGTGATGGTTGACGATGACGGCCAGGGCATTCCGGCTCAGCGTCAGCGGTCATCGGGTTTGGCCAATTTGGCCCGCCGGGCCGCTATGCGCCAGGGTTTGTTTGAGGCCGCTAGCCGGCCGGAGGGCGGCTCACATATCGAGTGGTCGGCCCCACTAACCTGACCTGACTTCCCCGCCTACGCGAGTCCGAGGTATGGCAGCACGGCTGTGGTTGTAGCTCCCGCGGCCCGGTGCCGGCCCAAGGCAGAGGCCAGCAGCGGGCAAAGGCCATTTCTGGGGAACAGGCCCAAACTTGGGTGCCGCCGGCGCCAGGCCGGCGGAATGACTGGGGGCGGCCTGGCCCTGGGCCTGGCTCGCGGACATCCCGTCACACGCTTGGTTCAACCATGCGACCAGCTCGAATAGTCCAGTTTTGTCTCCGGGCGAACGCCCAACTAGCCGATTGGGCCTCCGCCGGCATGGCAACGCTCCGACTTGCCGGGTGACAGTTCGGCAAAAGAGCAAATCTGCCCTAGGGCCGAGTCAACTACGACAACGTCGGTTAGCGTCGCGTTGCCGGTGTTGGTGACGGTGTAGGTCCACCAGACCGAAGTGCCGGCCCTGACGGTTGAGCCACTTGGCAGCGGTGTGGCATTGGCCAGGAGCGAATCGGCAGAAACTGGCGGGTTGGCGTTGGTCCAGCCTTGTTTGGTCAGGGACAGCGAGGAGACTGTGGAGTCTTTGACCTCCAGCCCTAAAACCAAGCGAAGGCCGTCGAGGTTCGGGTCGGCTGACTGGGCCTTGAACGTGACTGTACCGGTCCGGTCCCCTAGCGGCAGACCGTCATCGGCCACCGCCAGGTTGAAGCCGGTCTGGTCCCAGGCCGTGCGTAACTGAACTGCCCCACCTGCCAGGGACACGTCCGGCGGAGCGGATTCAAGCCTCAGCCCCACGGTGGCCTGGGCGGAAATGTCCCGGAACAGTGACAAAGCGTCTTTGACCGCCTCACCTTCCGTCACGGTTAGCGACGAAGCAGATAACCGCAACGGATTGGTGAAGGTGACAGATTTGGTGGCCGGCACTGCTCGCGGGTTGGCGTTACCGGCCTTGTCTTGCACGGCCCCGGCCAGAAGGGTCAGGTTGACAAGACCAGAGTCATCGACCGCGACCGTGACCAGATAGCGTCTGGCTGACAGGCGCTCGACCTGGCTGACCCGCGGGTTGTAGGCGGTCGAGCCGGTCAGGGAAAAAGCCTCGGCCCCGGGCGTGGTGGCCAGTACTTCGTTGGTTTCGAGGTAGTAGCGGATGAAGCGGCGTGAGGTCTCGAGGTCTTGGGTCACAGCTGGCGCCAGGGTCACCGTTGGCGGCATTGTGTCCGCCATGCCGCTCAAGGCGAAAGTCCGGCTGAACTGGGATGACTGGACCTGTGGTGTGGCCAGGTTGAAGGTCTGGGTGCGCAAATAGCCGGTCGTTGAGGGCAATGGAATGACGCCAGTGCCCTCGGTACCGGAACCAACCCGGATCGAGCCCAAATAGACCTCAGCCGTGCGGCTGGCTGTCCAGTAGATGTCGACCTCCACTGGCGCGCTCACAGCCCGGCCGTAGGTGCCAAGGTTGGTGGTGTTTTGAACGACCTTGACTTGGGCCAGACCGCCTGGCTGATGCGTCACCGAGTCAATGATCCAGGGCACAATCTTGCCGTTGGTGGCTTCAAAGGAGTTAGACACCATCAGGTAGGACTGATGCGATGACTCCTCGAATTTGGTGGTGAGGTCGGTGCGAGTGGCCGTACCAAAGGTGTTTCGTTTGATTGTCGAAGCCCGCGACCTGGCGTACATGTCGACCGAGGCCCACTGGAAGCCGTCGAAATCGTTGTCTTCAACGTAAACGTTGGATGGTTTGGCCCCCTCGGCCGCATCGTGGGTCAGATCCAAGGCGCCGGAAAACAAGAAGGCATCGGCCTGGATCGGTTTGGCGGTGGCGTCAAAGGTGTTGTGGCGCACTTCGATGCGTCCGTTGGCCAACTTGGCTTGGGCCATACGCACCACCGCCTGCCAGAACATCTCAGTGGTGGAGCTGACCGGGTTGTTGTGAAAGCGGTTGCCCACCAGGGAGATGTTTTTCAGGTCGCCAACGTGGTTGAGTGAGATGGCCGCGTGTCCGCCGGCATGACCGGTGAAGTAGCTGTCCCTGATGGTCAAGCCCTCGATGTTGACGCCGTTGTAGGCCACCAGGCCGCTCGAATTACAGGCCGTGCCGGACATGTAACCGCAGGCGCCTCCGGCCGAGGTCTGGTCAAACCGGACCCGCTCAACAGTTAGGCCCACAATCGGCTGGGACAGGCCTTTCGAGTCGAGCACAATTGCGCCATAGCCGGAGGCGGCCGATGTCCCGTCCTCCTCGACCGCTGGGTTGAGCCGCCCAACTGTCAGGTCGCGCACTGTGACGTTATCCGCGCCGGGGTGGATCAGGATGTAGCGCCGGGCGGCGTCAGAATAGCTTTGACGCGCGTCGCCTTTGTCGACCACCAGGCCAGAAGCGCTCGGGCTGGCGTAAATGGTGGCGCCCACGCCAAAGACGCGAGTCAGGTTGCGCAGCGTCACATTGGGGGCGTTAACCGAAAAGGCCACGCCAGCGACCGGGTTGTAGCGGTCTGGCGTCAGCTCGTAACGATTGTCTAGGTCGATAGTTAGACCCGGCGCTGTGATTGTGAAGTAGGCGCCAATGTCCCACAGCGGCCGCCCGGTCACGCTAGTACTCGCCATCCAGCCTGAAGCCGTGGTGGTGGAGGTGACTGAGGCGGTGGTGCCACCTTCCCGGAAGGTCGTAGCCACGGTGATGACCACGTCTCGTGGATCACCATTGGCGGCCAGTGCGTTGGCCTCTTCTATGGCGGCCCGCAAAGTGCACTGCCCGGCGGTCGCAGTTGAACAAATGCCGTTACCCGGCGCGGCGTCTGAACCGAGAAAGGCGGTCGAGTTGACCTCTAGATACAGCTTTTCCTGCGAGGTTGCCTGGGTCGCTGGCGCCGCCTGGGCGGTCGAAGCGGTCTGAACGCCCCAGCCTGGCATCAACGAAATACACAGGGCGCCAACGGTCGCTGCACCTAGCCAAGCGGTCCATCCGCGCCTAGCTCCTATTCTTGGTCCCCTGCGTCCAGTCACAGGGACAAATAACCTTCAGGCTGGCGCTAATCATCCTGTTTTACCTTCGGGCGAAAGGATCCAAGGCGGAACAGGGCGCTCGCGCCTAACAAAGTGTCGATTGGCACTGCCGCCCGTGTCGCACGCGGTCGACGCGAAGCGTCTACCAGCGAAGACGCGGCAAACAAACAGGGCGCTCGCGCCTAACAAAGTGTCGCAAGACACTTTGTTAGGCGCGCCAGGAAGCTGATTCCTTGGCGGCCACCCAGGCGGCCACTTGGGTGCGGCGTTGCAGGCCCATTTTGGCTAGCAGGGAGGTGATGTGGTTCTTGACGGTTTTTTCCGCCACACCTAGACGTTCGGCGATTTCGCGGTTCGAAAGCCCCTCGCCGATTAGCCCCAGCACCCGATGTTCGGATGGGGTCAGGTCAGCGGTGGGGTCCTCGTGGTCGGCCCGGCGGCGAGTCAGCGTGCGCTCATCAAGCAGAGTTCGCCCGGCCGCCACTGCCCTAATCACATCAGCGATCTCGGCGCCTCGAACTGACTTGAGTAGGAAGGCGGCTGCGCCAACTTCGAGGGCCGCGGCCAGAGCATCATCATCATCGAAGCTGGTCAGGACGACGGGACGGACATCAGGTGCAACCCCACGCAATTGCCGCATCAGGTCGATCCCGGTGCCGTCCGGCAGTCGCAGATCAACCAGAATCACCTGTGGGTTGACTAGGACGGCGCGGCGCAGGGCCTCGGCCACCGAACCGGCCTCGGCCGTCACCCGCATGCCGTCAGAACGCTCGACAACTTCTGCGATGCCGCGGCGCACCACTTCATGGTCATCGACAATCATGACGTTGATGACACCGTCAGGCCTTGGTTCATTTTGGTTTCCGGGCACGTCAACACACTACCTGAGCGCAATTGACCGGTCCACGGGCGAGGGCAGTAGCTACGCTTTGGGCGCTAACCGGACACGGTTTGGGCAATGGGCGCTACTCCTCGCCCACCTAGATCAGGCCTCGGCCGCGGTCTGTTCGACCAAACGCTGGTAGGCGTTTTCGGCGGCCTCTTGCTCAGCCACCTTCTTGGCCGTACCCATACCTCGGCCTTCAGTCTCGCCACCAACCACGGCCCGGGCCTCGAAGATGCGGGCGTGGTCGGGGCCGGAGGAATCGGTGTGGTATTCGACCACGCCGCGATCCAGCGATGCCGCCAACTCTTGGAGTGATGTCTTCCAATCCAGGCCGGCCCCCAGTTTGGCCGCCTTTTCCAGCGTCTCACCCATTAGCTTCAGCACCACCGTGCGGGATACCTCTAGGCCGTAGCTCAAGTAGACGGCACCGATTAGGGCTTCGAGCGTGTCAGAGAGGATCGAGTCCTTCCTGGCCCCTCCAGAGGTCGACTCGCCTTTGCCAAGGAGGATATGTTTACCCAAGTCAATCGACCGGGCCAGGCTAGCCAGCGACCGTTGCGAAACCGAGGCCGCCCGCATTTTGGCCAAATCGCCTTCCGGCCGGTCGGGGTGTTGGCGGAAAAGCTGCTCTGTCACGATCACGCCAACCACAGCGTCTCCAAGGAATTCGAGTCGTTCGTTGGTTGGGATGCCGCCAGCCTCATGGGCAAAGGAGCGGTGTGTCAGGGCAAGCACCAGCAGCTCGGGATCAAGGTCAATCCCAAGCGCGTCCAACAACGCGGCGGCTGAACCGCTTCGCGCCGCGGGGCTCATTGGCTGAGCCTGACCCTAGGCCTCGTGTTCGCTGCGCTGAGCTGCGGCGTACAGCTTGCCTTCATAGGTGCCGCAAGCCGGGCAAGCGGTGTGCGGACGGGTCGGTTCTTTGCAGCGCGGGCAAGTCGTCAGCGTCGCTGGACTAGCTTTCCACTGCGACCGGCGGGCATGGGTGTTGGCCCGGCTGGTCCTGCGCTTTGGTACGGCCACGACTAACTCTTCTCTTCTCGCTCTATCGCTAATTGTTCCAGGGGCGACCACCTGGGGTCTACCTTGGCATGGGTGTGATCAACCTGACCGGCCAATTCGACGCCGCATTCGGAGCATAGCCCCGGGCAGCTATCCTGGCACAACGGCCGGAATGGCAAGGCTAGCACCACCGCGTCTCTCACAGGGATGTTCAGGTCAACCAGGTCGTCGATGACTTGAAGGCTGTCATTGTCAAGGTCACCCGCCTCGGTTGCGGCAACCACCCGCTCGGGGTAACTGAAAAGCTCTTGGAACGACACCTCAACCGGCAACAGCAGAGGTGACAGGCAGCGAACGCATTGACCCTGAGCCTCGGTTGTGACGGTGCCGGAGGCCAAAACACCCTCCAAGACCGATTCAAGCAACAGCTCAAGTCCAAGCTCTTGGCCTTCGAGCACCTCGATAACCGGGCTGCCCATTCCCATGGGCGCCTTGACAGCCAAGTCCAGCTGACGCGAAGCCCCCGGCTGGCGGGCCAGTTCGTGAACTGACACGACCAGTTCCTTCACTGGTTGTGCTGGTGGCACGGTTGCGGACATGACTGAACTTGACCTCGAGTTACTGGACTTCTTCTAGGGACCCGATCCAATTGGCACAGTCGCCGGCCGGGACCAGCCGCCCAGTCTATCCGCCCTTGGCACCCTGATTCCAAACCTCCACCCTTCGGCTGGTTCACAGGGCCGCTAGATCGCAACTTTCTTTAGAGCGGCCTCAACCGCCTCGGTGACATAACGGCCAACCTGGCCGCCGTGGCGGGCGACGTCCCGCACAATCGACGAGGAGACGTAACCATAGGCTGGACTGGCCGGTAAGAAAATGGTCTCTAAGGCGGCCTGATCCCGGTTGACTAGGGCCATTGGCTCTTCGTGCTCCAGGTCCGAGCCACCGCGCAAGCCCTTGACAATGGCGTGGGCGCCGCGCTGGCGGCAGAAGTCAGCCAGCAGCCCGGGAACCGCCGCCACTTCAATCCGGGGCTCGAGCGGCAGCGACGCTTTGATCAGTTCAAGCCTGGTGGCTAGATCGAAAAGTGGGGACTTGTCTTGGTTGGCACCAACGGCCACAACGACGCGGTCGAATAGGGTTGCGGCCCGCAAAATGACATCGCGGTGCCCCAGGGTAATCGGGTCATACGAACCGGGCACAACCGCGATCGAGGGTCTTCCCGGGGGTTCGAGGCTCAGTAGCGGCGTGGCTTGGGCAGCCGGGCTGGCCGCATCGAACGGACTGGTCATGTCCCCAGCCTATAGGCCCGTTGCTAAGGGGTTTGGCCCTCTAGCCAGCCGGTTCAGAACTGGCGGCGAAGTGGATGGTGGTCTCGCCGTAGCCGCGCCGGTCCAGTGCCATCCAGCCGCGCGGCCAGGTGGGCGCCGGAGCCTGGGTCGCCCTTTCAACCAGCACCATGGCCCCGGCCGCCAGGTGGCCTACCTGGGCCAGTTGACCCAGCACCCGGTCCAGAGCGGTGGCCGGCAGATCATAGGGCGGGTCGATGAAAACCAGATCGAACGGTTCGCCCGGAAGCGGGCCACGGATGACCCTTTCGACCCGGCCCAGTAGCAAAGAGACCTGCCCGATGTCGCCCGCCTGGCCCTGCCTGTCATCTTGCGACGGGCTCGCGGCCGGTTTGCCTAGAGCTAGGGCCGGCTCGCAGCCGGTCACGGCGGTGGCGTTGGCTCTGGCCACTGCGGCCGCTTGGCGGTCTGATTCGACCAGCAGGCTCCGCCCGGCCCCGCGGGAAATGGCTTCAAGCCCCAACGCACCCGAACCGGCGTACAGGTCAAGCACCGCCAGTCCGGCGAAGCCGTCCAGGTGGGCCTCAAGGTAGCCGAACAGCGATTCACGCACCCGGTCAGAGGTCGGCCTGGTGCCACGTTTGGGTACCTTGAGCACCCGGCCACCGGCCAGACCGGCAATGATCCTGGTCACCTTGCCACCGCCTATCCGCGCTCCAGGAAGTCTTCTCTATCACCGACCAGGTTGCCAACCGCCCAGGCCAAGGCCGGGTGGTTGGCTAAGTCCCGGTCGGCTGCCACCACATTTTGCGCCGCCTGGCGACATTGGCCAATTAGCTCGGCGTCACGAGTGACGTCGATCAGACGCAGGGCGCCGCGGTGGCCGGATTGAGCCGTACCCAAAATGTCGCCTTGATGACGGGTTTGCAGGTCGATTTCCGCCAAGGCGAAACCATCCCGATGCGCCGCCAGGGCGGCTAGCCGCTTGGCCGCTATCGATTCTGGTGCCGCGTTTGACACCAGCAAGCAGACCGATTCGTGGCTGCCCCGACCGATCCGGCCGCGCAGCTGATGCAGCTGAGACAAGCCAAACCGGTCGGCATCTAGGACCACCAGGGTGGTGGCGGCCGGCACGTCAATACCAACCTCAATCACCGTGGTGGTCACCAGCGCGTCTATGTCACCGCGGCCAAAAGCCGCCATCACCTGGTCTTTCTGTTCAGACCGAACGCGCGAGTGCATTGGTGCAAAGCGGACAGCGGCCAGGTCCGGCCGCGCCCGCAGCTCGGTCAAAGTCTGCGCAACAGACGCCATCGGCCGTTTGGACGCGGCCACAGGGCCCGCCGGCGTGCCAAACAGCAGCGGGCTGACCGCCTCTTCGCTAATCAACATGGCACCGGGTTCGACCTCACCCGGTTCAATGGCCGGCACCACTACGAAGGCTCGGTGGCCGGCCCGGACTTCCTCGGCTAGGCGCTGCCAAACCCGGTCGATCCAATGCGGGTGGTTGTCTGGGTTGACCCAAACCGTTTTGACCTCCGGGCGGCCCGGCGGCGAATGGGCCAAGGTCAGCTGCCCCAAGTCGCCAAAGACCGTCATGGCGATGGTGCGCGGGATGGGCGTAGCCGTCATTACCAGTAAGTGCGGCGGTGGGCCATCACCGCGGCGCAGCTGGTCGCGCTGTTCAACTCCAAAGCGGTGCTGCTCGTCCACCACCACCAGACCCAGGTCTTTGAAAGCCACAGAAGTTTGTAGCAGGGCGTGAGTGCCAACCACAATCTGGGCCGTGCCAGCGGCAATATCGCTTCTAATGGTGTCTTTGGTTTTAGCCGGGATCGAGCCGATCAGCAGGCGAACGCCCACACCGCCACCACCCTGGTCACACAGGTCAGCCAGCAACGCCTGGATGGTCTTGTGGTGCTGACCGGCCAGGACCTCGGTTGGTGCCAGCAAGGCAGCCTGGCCTCCGGACTCTACGACTTGAAGCATGGCTCTAAGCGCCACGACCGTTTTGCCGGAGCCAACGTCGCCTTGCAGCAACTGGTTCATCGGCTGGCGTTGAGCCAGCATTTGGCTAATTAGTTGGCCAACTTCCTGCTGATCATCAGTTAGCTGGAAGGGCAGGCGGGCATCAAGCTGGTCCACCAGGCCTTTCGCCGTGGCCGGGCGGGCGGTGGTCTGGATGGCGGCCAGCTCTTGGCGACGCCTGGCCAATGCGGTTTGCACAACGAAGGCTTCTTCGAAGCGGAACCGAGCCCGGCCGGTCCGCCAGTCAGAATCGACTCTGGGCTGGTGGATCAGGCGTAGGCCCTTGTCTAGGGGCGCCAAACCGTGTTCCTCGACCAGCGCCGCCGGCAGCGGATCGGGCAGCTCCAGCCCGCCCATCTGGTCAATCAAGGTGCGCACCGCCAACTGGATCTGGGCTGATTCGACCTGGGCGTTGGCGGCGTAGATCGGCGTGGGCCGGCCAGCCTCAATCCAAGCCTCGTCGCCTTGTTGCTCGCTGGCAACCCAAATGACCTTGGGATGTACCAGTTGCGGCTGGTTGTTGTACAAGTTGACTTGGCCGCTGAATAACCCCATCCGGCCGGGCCGGTACTGCTCCAGAAACCAGTCAACTTGCCAGGTCCTAGACAAGAAATGGGTCAGAGACAGAGCCCGTTCACCGTCGCTAACCACCACCGACAAAATGGTCTTCTTGCCGGAGCGGGCCCGGCGAGCAGAGGCCCTGAGGACCTGGGCCATAACCGAGACAAACTCACCCACCCTGAGGCTAGACAGATTGGTGGCTTTGGCCGGATCCTCATAACGGCGGGGGAAGTTGTAGAGCAGGTCCGCCACGGTGGACAACCCCAATGACCCCAGTTTGCTGGCCTTGGCTCCAAGCAAGCGAGTCAGCGGCCGCGCCATGAAGGCGCGCCCGGCCTCAACCGCCCCACCGGCCTGGCCAAATGACCCGGGCTCAACCATGCCGCCCAGGCTACAACCTGCCACCGACACGACCAATCACAGCCAACGGCGGACTTCCAGGCCTCCACCTATCTTCCCTATGCTGCCGCAGGCCAAGTCACGAACAGCCGCCTAGTTCATGAAATTTTGTCCGGGTAGTTGGGTCCAGAAGCTGGCCCAAGTCACGGGGCCCTGTCGCCGCAGCGGGGTCCAAGTTTGGTTCCTGGTTCACCCGGTCAACTCGTCCCAGTTCATCAAACGGGCCTGGCCGTCGCGGACCGCAAGCGGTAACCACCCACCGTAGACAAACGGTTGGCTAATCACGACTACGGTTTCGTCGCCCCACTGGCACCCCTGTACCTCCCGACTCGTGCCACTTTTTTGGGTTTCTGTTGAGGTATGGGCTGTGACCTGCTTGTTTGCCCTGGATTTGGGTGTGGGGCCAGCACTAATCTGGGGTGATGGCGCCATATGTTAGGACAACC
>Ga0123356_10000661_pt1 | contig 37965 bp, 32 predicted proteins | sample TergutEmb28metaG_2_FD_92546 | JGI IMG/M metagenome (GOLD analysis project Ga0123356, IMG submission 92546) | Embiratermes neotenicus P3 segment gut microbial communities from Petit-Saut dam, French Guiana - Emb289 P3 | ecosystem: Host-associated > Arthropoda: Insects > Digestive system > Gut ...
TTAATTCCTTAGAATTAAGAGTTGTCATTTGTTCAACTTTGGCACGCCCGACTGGATTCGAACCGGTGACCCCCTGCTTAGAAGGCAGGTGCTCTATCCTGCTGAGCTACGGGCGCATATATCGTCTCGCTTGCGAGACATTAAGAGAATGCAAGCATTCTCCGTTTCTATGTACAAGCCCGTTTAAGCTCAGCATGATGGGACTACGGGCGCACATTCTAGTGATTATACAATGGGGCTTTATTTGTTGTCAAGCAGGATATATCTTGACAATGTGTGCTGTGATATTGTAAGATTCGTAATTAAACAGAGTGAAGGGACGCTGGTTTGATTATTAAAAGTAAGAAGTCGTTCGTATCGTTTGTTGGATTAATTTTATTAACGGTAATTATAACAGGTCTTATTGCGGGATGTACAAGTACACCTGTGAATCAGGCTGCCGATAGTGCTTCAATCAACACATTTTATGATATACCCGGAATTACGGAAGAGGAAACTCGAGCAATTGAAATATTGCTTCAAAGCAAAGACAGCTTTTCCTTCGGAGCACTACTGTCCACATATGCGTTTGTTTTGCCGGACGGTTCAAAAGCCGGCTTTTTTTCATTACTTGCAGAGCTGCTTGAGGAACTGTTCGGAGTCCCGTTTAATATAGAGTTTTATGACTGGGATGTTTTGAACGAGAATCTGAACGACTTTACTATTGATTTTACCGCAGAGCTTACGCCGACACCCGAGCGGCGTCTTCGGTATTTTATGACAGAAGCAATTGCGGAGCTTTCATTATCTGCTTTTATTAATGTAGATACAACAGAACTCACTACGGCAGAAAGCTTAAACGGATTAAAAGTAGGCTTTTGGAGCGAGAGCATAACCGAAGGTTATATACTCATGGCATATCCGGATTTGGTTTTTGAATCGGTTGCTATGGACACGGATGCCGAGGTTGCGGAAAAACTATTCACGGGTGAAATTGATGCTTTTGTAACTCCAACGGTTGATGCATATGTTTTTAAGGATTTCCCTTTTATTGTAAACAGGGAAATCTTTCCGTTTGTTTATGCCGTATCCTCCATGACAACCTTAAATCCGGAGCTTGCACCGATTATCACGGCTATAGATAAATATATGTCGGCAGGTGAAGGGTTTTACAGGATACATGATTTACACGTTGAAGGCAGACGAGCATTTTCCGCATATAGTCTTGCTCTTTCTTTAACTGATTATGAAAAAGATTATCTCGGCAATCTGCTCGGAAGCGGGGGAAAAGTACCGATACTGATGGAATCATCACTATATCCCGTTACATTTTATAATGAAGCAGATGATGAATATCAGGGAATAGCTCAGGATATCCTGCATGAAGTAAGCTTATTAACCGGAATAGAGTTTGAAGTAAAAAATGATATACATGCATCATGGCAGGATTTACTTGACATGCTATCGGATGGAGAGGCTGCAATGATTGCGGATTTATGGCATTCCGATGAGCAGCAGGACAGGTTTTTATTATCCGAAGTGCCGTATCTGAAATCAAATTATGCTTTCATTTCAAAAATTGATACGCCGTACACGGATTTTCTCATTCCGATTTTACGCACGGGTGTTGTAAAAGGAACCGTATTTGAAACGGTTTATCACAGGTTATTTCCCGACGGAGGTAATCTTTATCTTTACGATTCAAACAGTGATGCACTCAACGCACTTGAATCGGATGATATTGACCTGCTTCTGACAACCGATTTTTTACTTCTTTTTCAGACAAACTACAGAGAGAAGTCCGGTTATAAAATAAATATTCTCTTAAATTACCTTACCGGTGAATCCTTTTTTGGGTTTAACAGTGAAATGGAGCATTTAAACTCAATAATAAGCAAAGCACAGCGTTTTATTGATACCGAAAGAATTGCCTTGAGCTGGACGGGACGGGTGTTTGACTTTGAAAGAAGACTTGCAGATGAACGTGCCGACAATGCAAACATTCTTGCAATAATATTAGCCTTATCCATTGGAGGGCTCTTGGTATTACTGACTATTCTTGCAATGCTGCTCAGGAAAAACAGGGTCATGATATATAAGCTTCGCTCTACATCGGGTAAGCTTGAAGAGGCTCTTGTGGAAACAAATGCCGCAAGTAAAGCAAAAAGTGATTTTCTGTCAAACATGAGCCACGAAATACGCACACCGTTAAATGCTATTGTCGGTATGACAACCATTGGAAAAAAAGCAGATAATATGGACGATAAAGACAGGGCAATGAAAGAGATTGAAAACGCATCATCCCATTTACTCGGAGTTATAAACGATGTTCTCGACATGGCAAAAATTGAGGCAGGAAAGCTTGAAATAATACCGGTAAGCTTTATGTTTGAAAAAATGCTTCAAAAGGTTTTAAGTACAATCTATTACAAAGCAAATGAAAAAGAGCACAATGTAATAATTAATGTCGACGATGAAATTCCGCGCTTCATTACCGCTGATGAACAGCGTCTGTCACAAGTGATAATTAACCTTCTGACGAATGCTGTTAAGTTTACGCCGGACGGAGGAACAATAAATTTTGATGCTTCCGTTTCGGAGAAAACAGATGATTACCTTATTCTTCGCATAGAAGTCGCTGACAGCGGTATAGGAATATCAAAAGATCAACAGGAAAAACTTTTTGATGCCTTTGAACAGGCAAATACCGGAACGACACGCGAATACGGCGGTACGGGGCTCGGACTTGCAATTGTCAAACGTATTGTCGAAATGATGGGCGGGGAGATTTGGGTTGAGTCCGATCTCGGAAGAGGCGCTGTATTTATATTCACTGCACAGGTCACATACGGTTATGATGATGAAAGTTTATCGGAAAATAAAAAACCGGAAAGTTCCGGCGCATTCGAAGGTAAATATATGCTTGTTGTAGAAGATGTTGAGCTTAACAGCAGAATTCTTGCCGCACTGCTCGAGGATACCGGTCTTATACTAAAATGCGTTGAAAACGGACTTGAGGCAATCGAAGAGGTGGAAGCATATCCTGATAAGTATGATATTATTTTCATGGACCTTCAAATGCCTAAAATGAACGGCCTTGAAGCGACCCGCCATATCCGTAAAATGCCCGGGCATAGCCGTGATAAGCTTCCGATTGTTGCAATGACTGCAAATGTATTTAAAGATGATATTGATAACTGTATTGATGCGGGAATGGATGACCATCTCAGCAAACCGCTTGATATTGAAGTGGTAATGCAAAAACTTCACAAATATCTTGATAAATAAAGATATATTAAACGGGTTATATTAATTAAATTAAGAGTACATAATTATTCACGATTTTTAAATACTGTATTGATTATTCCAATCAAATATGATAAAGTCCATTTTTAGGGACGCAAGTCCAAAAAATGACATAAATGTCGAGAAGGAGATTAGTAAATGAAGAAGTACATAGCAGAGATAATCGGCACCATGGTTCTTGTGTTTATGGGGTGCGGAAGCGCAATGGTTCTGGGATGCGATCCGGACGGCGGGCATCTTGCGGTAGCCTTTGCATTTGGTCTTTCCATAGTCGCAATGGCATATGTTATCGGGAATGTTTCCGGCTGCCATATCAATCCGGCAGTTTCTCTCGGAGCATTACTTGACAAACGCATTTCAATCGGCGAATTCTGCGGTTATGTTGTGGCTCAAATAATCGGCGCTGTCATCGGTGCTGCCAAATTATTTGCAATCGTTAAAATCACAGGCATAACAGATATTACAGGCGGATACGGTTCAAACGGTCTTGCCGGAGTTAACGGCAGCATTTTCGGCGGTCTTGCCGTTGAGATTATTCTTACATTTATCTTTGTACTCGTAATTCTCGGAGTTACTGCAGATAAATCAAAAGGTTCAGTTGCAGGCATTGTTATCGGTTTATCATTGGTTTTCGTACACATCGTAGGAATTCCGCTTACAGGAACATCCGTTAACCCCGCCCGCAGCATCGGACCGGCTCTCTTCGCAGGCGGACAATCGCTGATCGATCTTTGGGTCTTCATCGTAGGACCGTTTGTCGGAGCAGCTCTTGCAGCACTTGTATATCAAATATTCAAATGCAAATGCGGCAAGGATGAATCAGCCAAAGAAGAAACTGCAACCGAAGAAGGGGAATAATCCGTTAAAGTGATTTTTTATGGAGCTTTTAGATAATCTTGGTTCATCCGAAGACATAAAAAATAAAAGTATCGCGGATCTTTACAAATTATGTGAAGATCTGCGGTCTTTCCTATTGTCAAATGTATCCAAAACCGGCGGGCATCTTGCATCAAATCTTGGTGTTGTGGAGATTACCGTAGCAGTCCATAATGTGTTTGACACATCAAAGGACAGACTGATTTTTGACGTAGGACACCAGTGTTATACGCATAAGATTCTGACCGGCAGAAGAGACGGATTTGCGAATCTTCGAAGCACGGGAGGGGTATCCGGGTTTCCGAATCCGCAGGAAAGCGGTCATGATGCATTTATCAGCGGACATGCTTCGACTTCTGTGTCGGTGGCACTTGGAATGGCAAGAGCGAGAACAGCCTTAAACGGGGATTATTCGGTAATCGCTCTTATAGGTGACGGTGCACTCACAGGCGGGCTTGCATATGAAGGTTTATCCGATGCAGGTCACAGCGGGGAACCGCTTATTGTCATATTAAACGACAATGAAATGTCAATAACCCAAAACGTCGGAGGTCTCTCAAGGCATCTTGCACGTCTGCGTGTACGCCCTTATTATCTTAATTTTAAGAAGTTTTACAGGAAAACCGTTAAAAAAATACCGTTTTTCGGAAAGCGTTTTGATAATTTACTCCGGAGTGTAAAGTCGGGAGTAAAGGATACGCTTCTGCCTTCAAGCATGTTTGAAAACATGGGTTTTATATACCTCGGCCCTGCTGACGGTCATAATATCAAAGAGGTCTGCAGGCTTTTAAAGGTGGCAAAGGAAATGTCAAAGCCTGTAATTATCCATCTTACGACAGTTAAGGGCAAGGGTTATAAATATGCCGAGGAAAGCCCCGAAATATATCATGGTGTATCCGAGTTTAACGTAAAAAACGGGGAGGCTCACTCGGTTCCCGCCGAAACCTTTGCATCTGCATTCGGAGATACTCTGACGAAGCTTGCCGATGAAGATGAGCGGATATGTGCAATCACCGCTGCAATGCAGTCGGGAACGGGGCTTGATGATTTTGCGTTAAAGCACAGCTCAAGGTTTTTTGATGTGGGAATTGCAGAAGGCCATGCCGTTACAATGGCAGGGGGACTTGCAAAGCAGGGGATGATACCTGTTTGTGCAATTTATTCAACCTTTATCCAACGTGCTTATGACATGATATTTCATGATGTCTGTCTTCCCGGTTTGCATGTTTTGTTTGCGGTCGACCGTGCGGGATTTGTTTCGGATGACGGACAGACGCATCAGGGGGTTTTGGATGTCGGTATTTTTCTGCAAATGCCGAATATAACTGTTTTATGCCCTTCTGCAATTTCTGAAATGGAGCATATTTTAAAGTATGCGGCTTATGAAATACCGGGTCCGGTTGCCGTAAGATATCCGCGCGGAGGTTCCGACAGATTTGCGTCAGACGGGCCGCCGTATGAACCGGTGCTGCTAAAGGGTTCAAACGAAAAAACCGACGTAACACTGATAAGTTACGGCAGAATGGTTGATAATATAATGGATGCGGCGGAGCTGCTGGAAAAACGGGGTGTTACCGCAGATGTTATAAAGCTTATAAATATAAGCCATATTTCAACCGACAGGCTGCTCCCGCTTATAGGTGATTGCACTAACGTATTTATTGTTGAAGAATGTGTTTCCGGCGGTTCTCTTGCATCGAAGCTGATATTTGAACTTGTTTCAGCCGGCTATAAGGGAAGCCTTTTCGCACTCTATCCCGATACATCCGCCATTCCCTCTGCAAGCGTCGAGGAGCTGATGGAAATGTACAAACTGGACGCCGCAGGCATTGCAGATACTGTTATAAATAAAAAGGCCTGAGTTTTCACTCAGACCTTTTATTGCTATAAAATCCATTCGTCGAGAGTTGATACGAGCTTTCCTATTTGTGGTTTTGAAAGGTGGGCGCTGACTCCGAGTCTATCGCCGAGTTGTTTTTGTGCGTCATCTATCAGGCTTGAAAATACGACAACGGGTACTTTTACAAGGATTTCATCAGCTTTTACCAGCTTTGTAAGATGATGCCCGTCCATTCTCGGCATTTCTATATCGGTAATTATTATTGATACATATTTCTCAATCGGGCTGATGTTTGCGTGAGCCTGACTGCGGCACTTGATAAGATAATCCCATGCATCCTCTCCATTGTCAAATGATGTGATATTTGTATATCCGGCAACCTCGAGTGCTTCAATAAGCATTCTTTTAAGGAAAACGGAGTCCTCGACAACCACTATTGGTTTTGTGTTTTGAGCACGTTCACCCATTTTCTGGACTTCGGATATTTGAAGACCCGTTTCGGGGTTTATATCATAAAGAACCTTTTCGAAGTCTATGATAGTTATTATTTTATCACCGATTTTTGTTGTTCCCGTAATAACACTGTCATTGTTTCCGTAAACGATTGATGAGGGTTTTTCTACGTTTGCCCAACTGATTTTATGCATATCCTCAACTGTGTGAACAAGGAAAGCCGCATTTACATTGTCAAAGTTCGTCAGCATAAACATGTCCTTGGAAGGCTCTTCACTTTCCTGAAGCTGCATATATCTCGGAAGATTTATAACGGTTATAAGGTTGCCGCGAGGTTTAAACACTCCGTCGATGCAAGGATGTGAGAGTGTCATAGGGGTGATTGGTGTATAACGCATGATTTCGGTGACTTTAGCGACATTAATGCCAAAAGAATCACCTGCCATCGTAAATTCCATTAATTCAAGCACACTGGTTTCATCCGTAACTCTGGCACCGCTGCTTTTAGGTGTATTTTCCACAACATATCCTCCCGCTATCAAATAATTTTTAATACAATTTATCATAAACCAAAAAAATAATCAATCGGCATAACACAGGAAAATGAAAAATCTTTGAAAATGCTTAAAAATTCTAGCAATTTTACAGAAATATTGCAAAAATAGTACCGGGAAAATTGACCAAGAGGGGAAAAAATGGTATAATATCAGCCCGTAATTAATGAAAGGGAAAATCTATGCCGGAATTATCGAAAAAAAGAAAATATTCCGCAGCGGGTAAGCGTAAGCGTTTGCCTGTGTTTTCCATTTTGCTTGTGATTTGCTATATAGCTGTCGCAGCATTTATTATTTCATATGCTTTAGGCGGTATAAGACCTTCCGAGGATTCGCACGAAGTTATGTCGTTTGATTTTTCAGCGGTCCGTGATGAAATTCTAAGTATGGCTTCCGAGCCCGATTCCGCAGAGCCGATACCCCTGCCGCCGCCTGTTCAGGTAAAAGGCGTTTGGCTCGGTGCATGGTGGATTGCCGAGGATGATACGCTGATTGACAGGTTTATTGAGATTTGTGAAACTACGGAGTTAAACTCACTTGTAATAGATATAAAAGAAGAGTACGGATATGTTGTAATGCCGCTCGATGACGAAAGATATCCGCAAAATGAAAATATCGTAATTGAAGACCTTGCCGAAGTAATAGAGGATTTAAACGACAGAGGTATTTATACAATTGCCAGAATCGTTTGTTTTAAGGACCCGAGATGGGGGTCGAAAAATCCTCATCTTGCTCTTCGCGATAAAGACGGAAACCGCTGGAGAGACAGAGGCGGTGTAGGATGGCTTAATCCGTATGAAAGAGAAAACTGGGAGTATATTGCAGAGCTTTGTCTCGAAGCAGCGAAGTTTGGTTTTAAGGAAATTCAGCTTGATTATGTCCGTTTTCCCGCTGACGGCAAGCTGAGTGAAATTGACTTCGGTGCAGCAGGGGAGGCTCAGACTAAGGCTGAGGTAATAGCCGAGTTTATGTCCTTTATCCGTGATACCATGCTAAAGGTCGGTGTAAGGACCTCTGCCGATGTTTTCGGGATTATAGCACTAAGTGACAATGACGCACAAATCATAGGACAGGACCCGAAGCTGCTCTTTCATTCGCTTCATTACATAAGCCCGATGATTTATCCGTCACACTTTTCAAACATAAACCAAAACGGGGTCGGTCAGTTTATTAACAGTGTTTTATTTGAAACTCCCGATACCGAGCCGCACGGAGTGGTTTATCATACATTACAGCACTTTTTACGCCTTCGGGATGCGGACAACCCGGACAAGGCGATTATAAGGCCGTATCTTCAAAGCTTCACGGCAGGTTATCTCGGCGAGGGTATGTTTATAAATTACGGCACCGACGAAATTAGAGCCCAAATCCGGGCAGTCTACGACGCAGGCCTCGAAGAATGGATCCTCTGGAGCAACCACAGCCGCTACAACCCGGAATATTTCTTAAGTGAATAAAGTATATATTTTGCGACTCAGAGTCATTATATATACTTCTTTTTCGTTCGAAGAAACGTCCGTGTTTATACTCACGCACCTCCCCGTCCATGGGTCGGCTGACAGAAGTATATCTAATGACTCCGAGCCGCTGATAAGATTTACTACCTCCAAGCCGCATGTAAGATTATCTATATCCCCAGCTTTTTCAGCAGCTTCTTTGTAGGGATGCCGTTTTCGTCCCAGCGTCTTATTTTGTAGTATTTTTTCAGCATCGGTTTTAGTTGGACGGTGCTTTTTTGTTCTTTTTGGGGGTCGTCGGTCAGTCTTTTTGGCAGGGAGTCGCCGGAAAGGCCTTGGTTTATGTTGATGATGCGTTCGAGGTTGTAGATTCGTTCGCCTGTGCGGACGAATTTGCCCAAGTTCATTTTATTGCCTGTTATCTGCATATAAACATATGGATAGGGAACCATTGCGGGTAAATTGAAGTCGAGAAGCCCGGGGTGCTTGTGCAGAAATGATACGATACCTCCGAAGCTTGGTATAAGGCTGTTTACGGCTCTGACAATTTGATTTTTCGGTTTGGTGATTGCAGGTGCGGGGAATACTGCATATGTTGTGAACAGGCAGCTTCCAAGAGCGGACGCAGCTTCCATCAAGTCCTGGAAGAAGATGGTAAACGCTGGTTTGCCTCTTGTGGTTGCACCTTTGACTTTTAAACCGAGTCCTTCGAGAACAACCATATAACCGCCGTTTAAGTGGCAGCCGCCTCTGTTTGCTGTTGCGTAGCCGAGTCCCATACCCTGTGCCGAGTGCGGGTCGTAGGCCGCAAGCTCGAGACCCTTGCTGTGTACGGCAAATTCTTTTCCGCCATATTTTTCCGACATTGCTTTTACGCCGTTTGCGAGGTCTGCTCCGATACCCTCACGGGTTGCAGTCATTTTAACAAGCTCTTCAAGCTTTTCACAGGCTCCGAACTGTAAGCCGTTATCCCATAAACCCTTTTCGGAAAGCTCCATTGCAAAGCCTACAGAGCCTCCAAATGACATTGTGTCCAAGCCGTATTCATCACATAAATAATTAACGGCAATTATTCTCTCGAGATTGTCATGGAGCAGGTTTGGACCTAAAAGACCGATTGTTTCAAGCTCGGGTCCTTTGACTTCTTTACCTTCATAGCTCACAACACGGCCGCATTGAATAGGACAGGTTATGCAGCCTTTGTTTTTAATCAGATATTTATCGCGAAGTGTCTCACCGCTGACATTGTCATAATTGTCAAATGTACCGCCCTGGAAGTTCTTGGTTGCAAGAAGATTTCTTTCCTGCATTTGCCGTACGAGTGCTGCGGTTCCGAGCTCCGGAAGCTGTTTTCCGGTCAGGGGATGTTTTTTAAGGATTGAAACCCATTTCTTACTGAAGTTTTTCAGTTTTTCACTGTTTGCGATGCTTATCGGATTTGCCGAGCCGTCTGCTACAATTGCTTTTAAATTCTTAAAACCGAATACGGCTCCTGCTCCACCGCGGCCTGCGACCCGCTCACGGTTTACGACACAGGCGTAACTGACCAGATTTTCACCGGCTGCACCGATAACAAGCTTACCGCCGGAGCCAAGCAGCTCCATTGCTTCGCCTGTTGCTTTACCCCATAAATCACCGGCATCGGTAAGTTTTATCCCGTCACTGTCAATTTTAATATATGTTTTACCCTGTGCTTTACCGAGTATTAGCAAACCGTCGTAACCGGACTCTTTAAGCTTCAGACCGAAATCACCGCCGCAGTTGGAAGACATCAGAAGACCTGTAAGCGGTGATATTGTTGATATGTTAAAGCGTGAAGAACTTGGAACACCCGATTTATTAAACGGCGATGTTGTAATGATGATCGGGTTTTCCTCGGAAAATGCTTCTATCTTACTATTTTCATTATTGACAGCATTTTTTTTTATCATAACCGAATAGTCATAAAAAATCTTTGCAGCAAGACCTTTTCCGCCTACGTAAGCAGCAAGGTCATCTTTTTGCGGCATAAATTCTTTAACATCACCGGTCGTCAGATTGATTTTTGCCATTTTTCCGGCATATCCCGTGCTGCCCGATTTTCCGAGCAGACGCATGTACAGGCTTTTAAAATCGTTTCGGGAGAAAATGCGGGGGACAGGATATGTTGGGTTTGCTTCATTGTATGAATGGTTCGATAAATATGGGATATCATCTTCGACGAGTTTATCGATTACCGTCGGGATTCCCATCTTTGCATTTAATTCTCTGATTGCGGAAATAAATGCTTTTGCTTTGATTTCATCTGTATCGCCTTGGATTTTTACAAGGGTTGCAAGCTCGGCAAGCTGTTTGTATATACTTTTGCCGTAATCATCGAGGACGTAGGGGAGGATAACAGCGTTTGCAAGCCCGTGTGCAACGCCGTATAAACCGCCGAGTGCGTGAGCTGTTGCGTGTACATTTCCGACATACGCCCTTGTAAATGCAACTCCACCGAAAAAAGCGGCTTTCAGCATGTTTGCTCTTGCGTTTACGTTGCTGCCGTCTTCGTATGCTGTATATAGATTGTCAAAAACCAGAATCGTTGCCATTTTTGCCATTTCAAGGGTCTGCTTTGTATTACTTCCGCCTATGTATGCTTCTATTGCATGGGTAAGTGCGTCCATTCCCGTAGTTGCGGTGACAAACGGCGGGAGCTTTAAGGTTAAAAGCGGGTCGAGAACCGCAACCCTCGGAATTAAAGCAGGGTCCATGATTGCGTATTTTTCTTTTGTATTACTGTCGACAACAACGGCAGCGACCGTTGTTTCACTTCCTGTACCTGCTGTTGTCGGTACAGCATATAAAAGCGGCAGAGGTACGAGTACTTTTAACAGTCCTCTCATGCGGCGTATATTTGTACGGGGGCGTGCAACCCGGACGCCGACACCTTTGGCACAATCCATAGGTGAACCGCCGCCGAATGCAATAATTCCCTTACAGTTATTTTCTTTATAAAGAGTATATGCCTCTTCGATATTATCAAGTGTAGGGTTTGGAACGGTTTTATCGTATATTGCCGTTTTAATATCTGCGCTTCGGAGGGCTTCCTGTAAGCTGTCTGTTAATCCGAGTGACATTATCATGCTGTCGGTGACAAGCAGTATACTGTCTATACCTTTTGACTTAATCAGCTCGGGTAATCTTGTGACCGAACCTTCTCCCTCAAGAAGCTCCGGCTTCCGCCAGGGCAGGCAGTATGCCGCATATCTGAATATGAACTGATAAATTCTGCAAAAAATCTTAAACATAACCACTCCTTTACTCCGCAATATTCAGTCTGCGGAAAAGACACTGTCAGAGCCTTGAAGCATTGCTATAAGTCCCGAACGGCAAACTTCAAGGATTCCTATTTCTCCGGCTGCTTCAATGAATCTTTCGATTTTTTCGGAGCTTCCCGAAATTTCCGCTGTAATAAAATCGGCACCGAAGTCCATGACATTTCCGCCGTAATCATTAATAAGATCGCTGATTGCGGCTTTCCCTTCATTTCCGAGCTTAAGCTTAATCAGCATATGCTCAATTGAAACGGAACTGTCATTATTTAATAATGCAACCATTTTAACATCGCTAAGTTTTTCCAATTGTCTGAGAACCTGGTTTTTCATATACTCGTCACCGGTTGAAACGATTGTCATTCTTGAATATTCGGGGTTTTCGGTTTCCCCGACCGCAAGGCTGTCAATATTATAGCCGCGCTTTGCATAAAGACCTGCAACACGGTTCAACACGCCAAAATGATTGGAAACAATGATTCCGACAATAAATTTCTCGCTCATAAATAGTCCTCCTGTCTCCTGTCACTCTAAAATTACATCATTTATAGTGCCGCCGGCAGGTATCATCGGAAGCACTTTTTCATCTATATCGATTTTACATTCTATAAGAAATGGTAAGTTACCGGATGCTTTTTCCAAAGCTTCAGAGAGTTCGGTAATATTTTCTGCGATAAGTCCTTCAGCTCCGAACGCTTTGGCAAGTGCAGGGAAATCTGTTTTCCGGTTTATTGTTGTATTTGAGTAACGTTTATCAAAAAAGAGTGTTTGCAGCTGCCTTACCATTCCGAGTGAGCCGTTATTTAACAAAATAATCGTAATAGGAAGCTCCATAGTAACCGCAGTTGCAAGCTCGGCAAGGTTCATGCCAAAACTTCCGTCTCCCGTTATAAGAACGGTTCTTTTACGATTGCCGGCTATGCAGGCACCAACTGCTGCACCCATACCATATCCCATTGCACCGAGGCCGCCCGATGAAATAAGTTTTCGCGGTTTTTCAAATCCGTAATACTCTGCAACCCACATCTGATGCTGTCCGACATCGGTGGCAACAACGGTATCATCACCGTAATAGCTGTTTACGCAATTGATAATATTTGACGGTGTGAATTCGCCGGATGGAATAATCCGGTCTTTTTCTTTTAATTTTCTGACATGCTCCACCCATTCGGTGTTGGTTTTCGTTTTTACTTTATCGACAAGAATCGGAAGAACATCATTTAAATCGGCGCAAATGCCTACAGTTGGTCTTATGTTTTTTCCAAGCTCGGCTGCGTCAATATCAATGTGGATCACTTCGGTGTTTTTGGCGTAATCGCCTGCTTTGCCTGTTGCACGGTCAGAAAATCTAACGCCGAGAGCGATTATAAGGTCTGCTTCCGACTTTGCCGTTATTGATGCCAATCGTCCGTGCATTCCGCTCATACCGAGATTTAAAGCAAAGGAAGCGGGAACAGAGCCTATCCCCATCAGCGACATACCGATAGGAGCACCGATTTTACCTGACAGCTCCATTACAAGCTTACCTGTATCGGTTGCCGAAACACCGCCACCGCAATAGATATAAGGGCGTTTACTGTTTTGAATCAAGCTGACGGCATCGTTTATATCCGCGGAGTCTTTATCATAGGATGGATGTATTACTCCCTTTTTATCGGACGGTAGTTTGAACGAGGGGTTATATTCTGCAGCTTCAATTTGGATATTTTTAGGAATATCAATGTGTACGGGACCTTTTCTGCCTTTTTCCGCAAGCGAAAACGCTTCGTTAATAATAAACTGCAGGTCGTTAATTTTCCTGACGACATAGCTGTGTTTTACAATCGGCAATGTAACTCCGACAATATCGATATCCTGAAACGAGTCTTGGCCAAGCATTGGAACGGCAACGTTTCCGGTGATGAAAACAACAGGAACCGAGTCGAGGTATGCATTTGCAATTCCTGTGATTAAATTCGTCGCTCCCGGTCCGCCCGTTGCGATAACAACACCGGTCTTGCCGCATACCCTTGCATAAGCGTCGGCAGCATGTGCGCCGCCTTGTTCATGAGCAGGCAGAATATGGCTGATAAACTCTTTTTGCTTATAAAGCTCATCATAAATATTAATAACATATCCGCCCGGGTAGCCAAACACTGTTGTTGTACCCAAACGGATCAGCTCTTTAACTAAAATTTCAGCACCTGTAAGTTTCATAATGTTCAGAGTAGCACAGTAAAATCATCATGTCAATGAGAGTGTATTTATGGTATAATCCTTAAGTCATGTTATTAATTTTTGATAATTTAAATAATTTGGAAGATGATTTTTGCAGCGATTTCAAATCCTTGCTTTCCGTGCAAAGAATCACTAAAATAAACGGGATAAAATCACAGGCAGGCAAAAATGCTTCAGCAGCCGTATATCTCTTATTGCGCTTAGGTTTATTAAGAATGTACGGTATAAATAAAGCGGTTGATTTTGAGTTTGTAAATCACAAAAAACCGATATTACCGGAGTTTCCGGGTATTTTCTTTAATTTGAGCCACACAAAAAATACTGCTGCATGTGCGATTTCGTATACAGATGTCGGGGTTGATGTTGAATATGTCAGACCCGTGTCGGATAAGCTTGCAAAGCGTGTCCTTACAAAAAATGAATACAAGGATTTTATCGCATCAAGCAATAAGGATGAGTATTTTTGTAAAATCTGGACCATAAAAGAGAGCTTTTTGAAAAAAACGGGAGACGGGATTACTAAGGAATTATCAGATATATCGGCAGCAGAGCTTGAGGAAATTCAAACATATAAGGGCGATGATTATTTTTGTTCGGTCTGCGGGCTGAAAATGGAGATTTTACACATCGGGAGGGAAGATTTTGAAGAGTTACGAAGCTGACAAAAAGGTCAAGGCATTATTTGAGCTTTTGACAGAAACAAGTTCAAGCCTTGCGAAAAGGGATATCCTTATAATCAATAAAGATAATGAAACCTTTACATCTTATCTTGATTATTTATTGAATCCTTTTTTAGTAACAGGTATTTCCGAAAAGAAAATATCTAAAAAGCCGGACAAGGTACCTACATGCTCATTTGAGTCATTTAATGAGCTGATGGAATACATTTTGCAAAATAATACCGGAAGCGATGAGGTTATTGCAAATATAAGGCAGTTTTTAGATACGCATGAGCCGGATATGAGTGGATTTTATATTTCAATAATAACAAAAGCTGCAAAGCTTGGATGTGATGTTAAATCCGTAAACAAAGCATTCGAAAAGGAATTTATCCCGCAATGGGAAGTCCAGCAGTCGTATAATATAGAAAAGTCACCGTTAAAGGAAGGTGAGTGGTTTTCACTTTCGGAAAAACTGAACGGAGTAAGAGGTACGTTTTTTGAAGGTAAAATGTTCAGCAGGCAGGGTAAGGAAATAACGGGACTTGAACATATAACAGCGGATATCTCAAAGCTTTTTGATGATGCGGATTCATGGGTGCTCGACGGGGAGCTTGTAAGGAAAAACACAGACGGGGTCTCCGATAATGAAAATTTCAGAATCGGTACAGGCCTGCTCGGACAGGATGATGCGGATAAAAGCTGTATGCAGTTTGTAGTTTTCGACTTTTTACCGAAAGAGGAATTTAAGCATGGTGAGAGTGTATTATTATATAAAGAAAGATTATCCGCTTTAACAGAGCTTAAAAAGAAAATAACCGACCTTTCTCTGTCTGCACTGACAGTTGTAGAGGTACTCTACACCGGCACGGATGCGGGTAAGATTGATTATTTCCTTGACCGCATGGTAAGTGAAGATAAAGAAGGCCTGATGCTTAATAGAGACAGTAAATATTCATGCAAAAGGCATAACGGTATTTTAAAGGTCAAAAGGTTTTATACGGTCGATCTGAAAATTGTTGAAACAGAAGAAGGCTCGGGGAGAAACTCGGGGAGATTAGGTGCATTTGTTGTTGAGTATAAAGGGAACTCAGTGAATGTCGGTTCGGGCTTTAGTGATGAGCAAAGAGAAGAATATTGGAAAAACCGTGAAGCCATGCCCGGGCGTGTTATTGAAGTGAAATACAAGGAAGAAAGCAGTGATAAAAAAACCGGTCAGGTCAGCCTGCAGTTCCCCGTATTTGTGTCCTTAAGAGAAGAAGGTAAGGAAGAAAGTTATTATTAATAAAAGTAAAAATTAATTAACCTGAGGTATAAAGTTGAGAAATACCAACGTGTTTGAAGAGCTGCGAGAAAAAGCGTCAAAATTACCGCTGCTCCCCGGGGTTTATCTGATGAAGGATGAGCAGGGGACGGTTATTTATGTCGGTAAAGCGGCACGCCTAAAGAACCGTGTAATTTCTTATTTTCACAAAAGCCCGGAGCTTCTTTCAAATCACGATATCAAAACCGACTTAATGGTATCGAAAATTGCTGATTTTGATGCAATTATTGTTGAGTCCGAGTTTGAGGCATTAATTCTGGAAAACTCTTTGATTAAGGAATATATGCCGAAATATAATATAAAACTACGTGATGATAAAGGATATCCGGTTATAAGGGTAGACGTAAAAACCGAATATCCGGCATTTAAGATTGTATCGATTCCCGCTGATGACGGTGCGCTTTATCTTGGCCCGTATGGAGGCAGGCAGGATACACGAAAAGCCCTTGCAGCTGTCAGCAAAGCGCTTCTCGTGCCGACATGCGGGAAAAATATCAAACAGATTCTTGGTAAACAACGTCCGTGCCTGAATTTTGATTTAGGTAACTGCAGGGGATACTGTCAAAAAAAAGAACTTGCAGATGATTACAGAAACGCAATTGCTGCGGCAATTGACGTATTTCAGGGAAAAACAGGAAGCCTTGCAAAGAAACTGACAAAGGATATGGCAACTGCATCGGATAACCTTGATTTTGAAGTTGCGGCAATTTACAGAGACAGAATTAATGCAATAAAAGTTCTTCAGCAAAAACAGTTTTTCACCGAGGAACCTATAGAAGAACATGCGGCTTTATACAAGGAGAAAATACTGAAAACCCATCAATGGCTCGAAAAGGCCCTTAAGCTTGATTCTATCCCGAACAGGATTGAAGCTTATGATATATCAAATACCGGCTCTTCAAATATAGTCGGCGGGATGGTAGTGTTTGTAAAAGGCAAGCCGCTTAAAAAGGATTACAGAAGATTTAAAATCAGAACCAAAAAAGGTCAGGATGATTACGGAAGCATGAAAGAGGTTGTTTCAAGAAGACTAAAGAGATTCATCTCGGGAGATGAAAAATTCAAACCTCTTCCCGACATTATATTTATTGACGGCGGAGTAAATCATGCATCTGTAATATCTAACCTCCTAACCGAAATGGACATAAAAATACCGGTGTTCGGAATGGTTAAGGACGAAAAACATAAAACAAGGGCTCTTGTAACACCAAGCGGAGAGGAAATAGGCCTTGCGGCAAATCCCGCAGTCTATGCACTTATCGGAACAATCCAGGATGAAACCCACCGCTATGCAATTCAATACCACAGGTCACTTCAATCAAAAACAATGCTGAACCGTAACCCTCGTCTAAAAACCGATGCGAAGGCGAGTAAGGGAGACTAGCATCGGAAAGGACGAGCAACGTAGTGGAGCGGATAACCATAGAAGATGGATGGAGCGGAATGGAGTTTGTGAGGACGTAATGAGGATAATTAGCGGAATGGCCCGGGGCAGAAGATTAAAAGAGCCGAACGGGAATAGAATCAGACCAACAAGCGACAGGGTAAAGGAATCGGTTTTTACCATAATTCAATTTGATATTGAAGGCAGGCGGGTGCTTGACTTATTTGCGGGTACGGGTCAATACGGTATTGAAGCACTCTCTCGAGGTGCAAAGTTTGTAAAGTTTGTTGATTCGTCAAAGGAGTCGGTTAAGCTTGTGTGCGATAATCTCGAAATATGCGGATTTTCCGATTCGGCAGCCGTTTACGGACGGGATGCACTTAAATATCTTGAAAACGATGAAAAATTTGACCTTATTTTTATAGACCCTCCGTATGAAACAGGGCTTGCAGCCAAAGCGGTTCAGAAAATTACGGAATTTGACAAACTTAACATTAATGGTATAATAATATGCGAATTAAGCGCTGATTCAAAGCCGCCTCAGACTGAGCTTCCGTATGTATTGTTTAAAGAGTATAAATACGGAGGCGTGAAAATAGTAAAATACATACGTGAAGAATAAGACCATTTGAAAGAACAGCAAAAAATGAGCATAGCCGTATACCCCGGAAGCTTTGACCCGATTACTCTCGGACATTTGAATATTATCAGGCGAACCGCATCAGTATTTGACAAGGTATATGTTTGCGTAATGATTAACTCGGAAAAAAGTCCGCTCTTCACTCATGAGGAGAGGGTTGAGTTCATCGAGCGGACTGTTGTAAGATATAAAAACGTAATTGTTGAATCATCCGATGACCTTCTCGTTAAATATATGGAGCAAAGAAAAGCAAAGGTCATAATTAAAGGGCTTCGTGCCGTATCGGATTTTGACAGAGAGTTTCAAACGGCTCTTATAAACAGAAAACTTGACCCGGGTATAGAAACGCTCTTTATGCCTTCAAGTGAAAAGTATACTTATATCAGCTCCTCGGCAGTAAAGGAAATGACACGATACGGTGCAGACCTTAAAACCTTTGTACCTCATGAAATAATAGACGATGTAATCAAAAAAGTTGAATGTGAAGGGATGATGTTCAAATGAGCAGCAGGATTCCGGAAATGCTAAATATGCTTCACGCCATGATTACCGAAGCGTGGGGAGTACCGCTCGGGGCAGAAAAATGTGTTATCGACAGAGATAAGGCTCTGGATATACTCGATGAAATAAGAGGACAGTTCCCGACGGAAATCGCCGAAGCAAAAAGACTTCTCGATGCAAGAGCAGATTTTATCAACAATGCAAAAAGGGAAGCGGATACAATCAAACGTAATGCGGAAGAGCGGGCAAGGCATTTGATTGATGATCAGGAAATTATTAAGATTTCACGAGCAAAAAGCAACGAAATGCTGTCTCATGCAGAAACATCCTCCACAGAACTTAAAAGGGTTGCAAACGAGTATGTAGATGATGCAATGCAGCGTACCGAGGAGGCTTTGAAATCAGCACTTGACGAAATAAATCAATCAAGGCAGAGATTCCGTCAGGCGGCTAAAGCAGCTGCCGAGGCTCCGCAGCCGGCACCTCCGACAGGACCGCCGCCACAGCCGTCATCATCAATACAGGATTTTGATTTTGATATTGATTAAGCGGTATTTGACTGTTTGAATATGAGAAATTCTATCATGAGGATTGGATTTCTCGTATTTTACTTGAGAGTTGAAATTTAATTTATATTATGAAACGGAAATAAAAGTATGAAGAAGTTAATAAGATTATTTAAGTTTGCAGGACCGTGGGCATATCTTCTTGTAATTGTAACGCTTGCATTATTTGTTATAACTGCAGTAAATCTGCTTGCCCCGGAAATTACAAGACAGATAATATCGATTATGGAGCACGGAGAGCTGGAAAACTCAATAGGCAGGATTACAATGCTTGCTCTTGTTCTGCTTGCATGTTTTGCTCTTCGGGCTGTCTGCCAGTTTATCAACAGCTATCTTTCGCATGTCGCTTCATGGAACATGGTAAATAAAGTGCGGGGTATTGTATATGACCATTTGCAAAATCTGTCAATGAGTTATTATCACGACAAGCAGACAGGGCAGCTCATGTCAAGGGTAGTCAATGACACCGGCACCTTCGAAAGCCTCATAGCACATGCATTGCCGGAGGTTACAACAAACCTGCTTACAATTATCGGTGTCCTCGTTATTTTATTTATGATGAATCCGCTTCTTGCGCTTCTTGTATGTATTCCGATTCCTTTTATTGCCGTAGTTTCAATGATTCCAAGGTTGATGAGAAAGCATTTCAAAAGTGCGCAGGAGAAGATTGCAGATTTAAACGCAGTGCTGCAGGATAATTTTTCGGGGATAAAAGAAATCCAGGTATTTAACAAACAGAGTCAGGAATCGCAAAGGGTTTTGGCAAAATCGACACAGTATACAAAGGATATCATCAAAGCATTGTTTTATGCGGGGATTTTGCATCCCTCGGTCGCATTTATAACAACAATCGGAACAATTATCGTTCTCATTGCAGGTCCGGTAATTGCATTAAATACCGGTCTTGATATAGCGGATGTTGTTGCGTTTTTGCTATATTTGAATCTTTTCTACGCTCCTATCGCAATGCTGACGAGAATTGTTGAGGATATTCAGCAGGGGCTTGCAGGGACGGAACGTGTTTTTGAGATACTCGATGTAGAGCCCGATATCAAAGACAGCCCGGATGCAAAAGCCGTCAGCAGGCTAAGCGGGCAAATTGAGTTCAGGGACGTTACATTTTCATATGAGGATGATATCGAAGTTTTAAATCATATAAGCTTTGAAGCAAAGGCAGGTCAAATGATTGCAATTGTCGGTCCTACCGGCGTGGGTAAAAGCACGATTTCCGGCCTGATTGCACGGTTTTATGACCCTACCTCAGGCTCAATACTTATGGACGGAATTGATATAAAGGATATGACGCTGGAAAGTCTGCGAAATCAACTGAGTCTTGTTTTACAGGATGTTTTTCTGTTTAACGGCACGATTGGCGAAAACATTGCATACGGTACAGATGATGCAACATCGGAAATGATACAGGATGCAGCGAAAATCGCCTGTGTCGACGAGTTTATAGAGTCACTCCCGGATAAATATGATACATATATCGGTGAGAGGGGAATCAGGCTCAGCGGCGGGCAAAAGCAACGCCTTTCCATTGCACGCTCCGTTTTACGCAACTCTCCGATTCTGCTGCTTGATGAAGCAACATCGGCGGTTGATACCGAAACCGAGCGGGAAATCCAAAATGCAATCAGCAAAATTATCGGTCACAGAACAATAATCGTCATCGCCCACAGGCTTTCAACCATAAAAAAAGCAAACAAAATAATCGCTCTGCAGGACGGCAAAATAGTCGAATCCGGCACCCACGACGAGCTAATCGCCAAAGGCGGCGTTTACTCTGCACTGGTCGAGTACCAAAGTTTGAGTTAGTATATCTTATCGGCGGCTTGGAGGTAGTATATATATTTCTGATAAGCGTACCCATGGACGGGGGAGCGCGCGAGTATAAACAGGACGTTTCTTCGAGCGGAAAAGAAATATATATACTACCTCCAAGACGCTAATAAAACCCTTTTCAAATTATATTGCATTGTTATGGTGTTTTTGATAGAATACCTTGGTGTGCGTAGATTTATAAATGATACACAATAGTAGGAGGAAAACAACTTGAAAATAAAGGGTACAAAATTAAAAGATAAAACCGAGGTTGAGCTGATTGTTGAGCTTGAACAGGAAGAGCTTGAGGCATCGGTTAATAAAGCGTATCATAAAAATAAGGGGCGCATTGCTGTTCCCGGCTTCAGAAAGGGAAAAGCTCCCCGTAAAATGATAGAGAAGATGTACGGGGCGGAGATATTTTTAAGTGATGCTTTGGATGAGCTTTTACCCGAAGCTCTCCGATTTGCAATGAAAGAAAGCGAATATAATATTGTCGGATATCCGAAAGTATCCGATGTTGATTTTAATGAAGATAAGAGCAAAGCGGATGTTGTTCTAATTGCGGCATTATATCCGGATGTAAAGGTCGGGAAATATAAAGGGTTAAAAGCACCAAAAGCGAAGGTGGAGGTGCTCGACAGTGAAGTTGATAATGAAGTCGAATCCACCCGTTCGAGAAATGCCCGTATAGAAAAAGCCGACCGTGCAGCAAAGGACGGGGATATTGCTGTTATTGATTTTGAGGGTTTTGTTGATGATAAAGCCTTCGAAGGCGGAAAAGGCGAAAACTACGAGTTGACACTCGGTTCGGGACAGTTTATTCCGGGATTTGAGGATAAGGTTATCGGTATGAAGACCGGTGAAAGCCGTGATTTGGATCTGGTTTTTCCGGAGCAGTATAAAGCAGAGCTTGCAGGAAAACCCGTTGTTTTTAAAGTGAAGCTTAATGAAGTCAAGGAAAAAATACTTCCGGACCTCGATGATGAATTTGCAAAGGATGTATCCGAGTTTGATACATTAAAAGAGTATAAGGCGGACATAAAAAAACGCTTGGTAACCGAAAGACAAAAGGATGTTGATGAAACATTTGAAAATCTTCTCATTGAGCAGGTTGCCGATTCTCTCGAAGCGGATGTACCCGAAGCAATGATTGAAGAGCAGGTAGAAACTTCGATGGAAGGTATGACCCGCCAGATATCGGCTTACGGAATGCAGCCCGCTCAGTACATGCAAATGCTCGGAGTCACTCCCGAAGCCTTTAGGGAAAGAATGCGCGAAAACAGCGAAAAGCAAGTAAGAGCATCTCTTGCACTTCAAAAAATCGCCGAGCTTGAAAAAATTGAAATCGGCGAAAAGGAAATCGAAGAAGAGTACAAAAATGCCGCAGAGCAGTACAAAATGGAAATAGAAAAGCTTAAAGAATCGGTGCCGAAAAAAGATATAATCCGTGACCTTAAGCTCAGAAACGCAGCAAAATATATTGTAGATAATGCAATAGCCGAGGAGTTTAAAGAGCCGAAGAAGGATAAAGCAGAGGAAAAGACTGCAGATAAAAAAGCGCCTGCAAAAAAGACCCCTGCGAAAAAGCCGGCGGCAAAGAAAACACCTGACGCAAAAAAGAATACTGAAGAGGAGAAATAGAAAATGAGTTTAGTTCCGATGGTAGTTGAGCAAACCTCGCGCGGAGAGCGGTCATATGATATTTTTTCAAGACTGCTCAATGACAGAATAGTTATGTTAAGCGAAGAGGTAAACGATGTTACTGCAAGTTTAATAGTCGCACAATTTTTGTATCTTGAAGCACAGGACCCCGATAAGGACATTCAATTTTATATCAATACCCCCGGCGGTTCCGTAACCTCGGGACTTGCAATATACGATACGATGCAGTATATAAAATCGGATGTACAGACGATTTGTATCGGAATGGCTGCAAGCATGGGTGCTTTTCTGCTTTCCTCGGGAACAAAAGGAAAACGCATTGCACTTCCGAATGCAGAGGTTATGATACATCAGCCGTCCGGCGGTTTCAGAGGTCAGGCAACGGACATTCAAATCCATGCCGATAAAATTCAACGCACAAAAGAAAGATTAAACAGGATTCTTTCGGAAAATACCGGGAAAACCATTGAGGAAATAACACTCGCATCCGACAGGGATAACTACATGACAGCCGAAGAAGCAAAGGATTTCGGCCTTATCGATAATGTGATTTATAAACGTTAAATAATTTAACAGGTTTATAAATCACATCAGTGATATACAAAAGATAAATTAAATCAAATAAATTTTACACGTTTATAAATCACATCGGTGATATACAAACGTTAAATAAACAGGAGTTGCTTTTATGGCAAAGTATGATGAGAACAAGGGTATACGCTGCAGTTTTTGCGGCAAGCAGCAGGACCAGGTTGACCGGATAATTGCGGGGCAGGGTGCGTCGTATATCTGTAATGAATGCGTTTTGCTTTGTATCGGGATTCTCGAATATGAATATATTCCGTCAAAGGTCATTACCACTGAAAGGTTTAATGATTTCGGGCGTATTCCGAAGCCTGCCGAGATAAAGCAGACACTTGACGATTATGCCATAGGGCAAAATGATGCAAAAATTGCTCTTTCCGTAGCTGTTTACAATCATTATAAACGTCTTGTTCACCAAAATGATAATGAAGCGGAGCTCCAAAAAAGTAATATTCTGATTATCGGCCCTACAGGCAGCGGAAAGACACTGTTTGCTCAGACTCTTGCAAGGATTCTTAAGGTTCCGTTTGCAATTGCCGATGCTACAACACTTACAGAAGCCGGGTATGTAGGCGACGATGTTGAAAATATTTTACTCAGGCTCTTACAGGCAGCGGATTTTGATATCGATGCCACTCAAAGAGGTATAATCTATATTGACGAAATTGATAAGATAACAAGAAAAAGCGAAAACACATCGATTACAAGAGATGTTTCGGGTGAGGGTGTTCAGCAGGCGCTCCTCAAAATTCTCGAAGGAACTGTTTCGAATGTGCCGCCGCAAGGCGGACGGAAGCATCCGCATCAGGAATTTATCAGCATTGATACTACTAATATTCTTTTTATCTGCGGTGGTGCTTTTGAGGGGATAGATAAAATAATCGAAAAACGCCTTGATAAAAAAAGCATCGGTTTCGGTGCAGAGATTAAATCAAGCAAAGAGAAGGATATCGGTGAAATCCTCAAGGAAGTTCAGTCTCATGATTTGCTTAAATTCGGTTTAATACCGGAGCTTGTCGGACGTTTGCCTGTTATTGCTTCGCTTAATGCACTTACAAAAGAGGATATGATCAGAATCATGCAGGAGCCGAAAAACTCTCTTGTGCGGCAGTATAAAACACTTCTCGGATATGACAAGGTTTCGCTTGATTTTACGGAGGATGCGCTCGGAGCAATCGCAGATAAAGCAATAGATATGAAAATCGGGGCCCGCGGCCTTCGCAGTATAATGGAAAAAACAATGCTTCAGACAATGTTTGACATTCCCTCGGAAGGGGATATAGAAAAGGTGACGATTTCAAAGGAATGCATTGAGGATAACTCACCGCCGATAATCGTTAAGCATAAAAAGCAAAAAACCGGCTCGGAGGCAAGCTCCGCATCTGAAGCAAGCTCCGCATCGTAAGCTGCAGGAAGAAAGAAATATAACGGAATGTTCCGGGACAGATAAAATAGGAAATTGGTTTTATGGAAGAAAATATCAGCATGATAACAGAAAAATTACCTCTGCTTGCACTGCGGGGTTTGTCTGTATTTCCGAATATGCTTTTGAACTTTGATGTCGAGAGAGCAAAATCAACGGGTGCTCTTGATGCTGCTTCAAATAGCGACAGACGGGTTTTTCTTATAGCTCAAAAGGATATTTCAAAAGAAGCACCCGGTCAAAACGACTTATATAAAATCGGGACTATCTGTTATATAAAACAAGTATTAAAAATCCCCGGCGGCGGAATGAAGGTTCTTGTTGAAGGGAAATGCCGGGCACGTTTAATCTCAATGAAGGAAGAAACCAAATACTTTACCGTAGAGGTTGAATCGCTGATTGAAGAAACACAGCTGAGACGAACGGCAAAAATCGAGGCTTTAATGCGCAAGGCAATAAGCCTGTTTGATACATATGCAGCTCTTTCTCCGGGGGTATCAAAGGAAACGGTTCTTAATATGTTTTCTATTTCCGACCCAGGGAAGCTGTCCGATTTTATTATTCAGAATATCTATGCAAAGCCTGAAAGCAAGCAGTTGATTCTTGAAACAGTCAAGCCTGTTAAACGCCTTGAGGTTTTATGCGACATTATCGCACGGGAGATAGAGGTTTTGGGAATTGAACGTCAGATTGATTCAAAGCTCCGTGCCAAGCTCGAAAGCAATCACAGAGACCATGTGCTCAGAGAACAAATGAGGGTTCTTCAGTCCGAGCTCGGCGATAGTTTTTCGGACGAGGCGGGAGAGCTTTATAATTACAGAAAGCAGATAACAGCACTTAAGCTGAGTGATGAAATTGAACTAAAAATCCTGAAGGAAGTCGATAAGCTTGAAAAGCAATCATACGGCTCTGCAGAGTCATCGGTTATAAGAAACTATCTTGATACCTGTCTTGAGCTTCCGTGGAATAAAACAACCAAAGAACGGATAGACATAGTAAAAGCGAGAAAAATCCTTGATTCCGACCATTTCGGACTTGATAAGGTCAAGCAGAGAATAATTGAGTTTCTTGCAGTCAGACAGCTTTCTCCGGATATTAAAGGTGCAATAATATGCCTTGTAGGACCACCGGGTGTCGGGAAAACTTCTGTTGCAATTAGTGTTGCAAGAGCTCTGAACAGAAAGCTCGCCCGTCTTTCACTCGGCGGAGTCCATGACGAGGCCGAGATAAGAGGACACAGAAAAACATATATAGGAGCAATGCCCGGAAGGATTATTGCATCACTGAAGCAAGCGGGAAGCAGAAATCCGCTTATGCTTCTTGATGAAATTGATAAACTCGGACGGGACCACAGGGGAGACCCCGCTTCCGCACTTTTAGAGGCTCTCGACCCCGAACAAAATGTTACTTTCAGGGATAATTATATGGAAGTACCTTTTGATTTGTCGGAGGTTATGTTTATAACAACCGCAAATACAACCGATACAATTCCACGACCGCTGCTTGACAGAATGGAGATAATCGAGCTTACAAGCTATACAGATATTGAAAAACTTGAAATCGCAAAAAAATATCTCATACCAAAACAACGCAAGAAACACGGATTATCAAGCAAACAGCTTTCTATATCCGATGCAACGGTACTTGAAATAATATCAACTTATACACGTGAGTCGGGTGTACGCCTGCTTGAGCGCGAAATAGCTTCGGTTTGCAGAAAAACAGCTGCGGCAATAGCATCGGGCGAAGCAACCTCCGTTAAACTCAGCATAGATATGCTCGATGAGTTTCTTGGTGTAAGAAAATATAAACCGGAAAAAATTGCTCAGGGTTTTGAGATTGGGATTGCAAACGGTCTTGCATGGACAACAACGGGCGGAACAGTTCTTGAGGCGGAAGTAAATATACTGCCGGGGACGGGTAAGCTTGAGCTTACGGGAAATCTCGGCGATGTTATGAAGGAATCGGCACAGGCTGCAGTTTCTTATATCAGAAGCAGGGCAGATAAGCTCGGAATATCTTCCGATTTCCACAAAAATCATGATATACACATTCATTTTCCGGAAGGCGCAATACCGAAGGACGGTCCTTCGGCAGGAATAACAATGTGTATCGCCGCCATATCGGCTCTCAGCGGCGCACCTGCCCGCCGGGATATTGCAATGACCGGTGAAATTACTCTGCGGGGCAGACTTTTACGTATCGGAGGTCTCAAGGAGAAAACTATGGCAGCTTTACGTTCGGGAATCAAAACAGTTATTATCCCGTCTGAAAATGAACCCGATCTTGATGATATCGACCAGGCCGTCAGAAATGCTTTGAATTTCATCACGGCAGACAGTATTGATGATATATTAAATATAGCTCTCGACTTCTCTGTTGTTGAAAAAAACAATCAACCTGACAGGGATACACCGATTATAACCGACTCAAGCTCAATTGCGGCAACCGAATCGGTAATAAAGCATTGATATTATGAACATTAATAATACAGAATTCATAAAATCAGCGGCAACAGCCAAGGATTTAATTGAAAGCCCGGTGCCGCAGATTGTTTTCTCGGGAAAATCAAATGTCGGTAAATCATCGGTAATAAACCGGCTTCTTAACCGCAAGAGCTTTGCACGTGTAAGCTCATCGCCCGGTAAAACCATCCATGTTAATTATTTTCTGATTGACGGCAAGGTTTACTTTGTCGATTTACCCGGCTACGGTTATGCAAAGGTGGCAAAAACCGAACGTTCACGCTGGTCAAAGCTTATGGAAGAATTTTTTCTGCAGCCCGACCATATTACACTTGGTGTAATGATAGTGGATTCAAGACATAAACCGACGGCGGACGACATCACAATGGCACACTGGTTTAAGGCCTCGGGATGTGAGTTAACGGTTATCGCAAATAAAATAGACAAGGTTAAAAAAAGTGCCGTTGAAAAGAATATTACCGTAATTCGCGAAACACTTGAGCTAAATAACGAGACGGAAATAATTGCGTTTTCTGCAGAGAAAGGCACAAACAGAAATATACTGCTTGATAAAATTGAACAAGCGGTTACGAATTGGAGTCAGTAACATTGGGTGGGTTATTCGGAAATTTCGGTAATATCGGGGATTTTTTGAATGTTGCGCTTATGAGGATAATTCCCGCTCTGCTTTGCATAACCGTACATGAGCTCGCTCACGGTTTTACCGCATACAAGCTTGGTGACCGGACAGCAAAGGACCTTGGAAGGCTTACACTTAACCCTATAAAACATATTGACCCGATCGGACTTCTAATGATGCTGCTTATCGGTTTCGGATGGGCAAAGCCGGTTCCGGTGGATATACGCAACTTCAAGCATCCGAAATGGTATATGGCAGTGACCGCTTTTGCCGGCCCGCTTTCCAATATAATCCTTGCAGTAGTCATTATTTTTACACTTGGTCTTTTTACGACATCACTCGGAGTAATAGTTGATCCGAACACCGGACAGTTGTTTTATACAAGCGAAACAGGTTTGACGATTTATACAATGATCAGCAGTGCCGTATTTTTAAGTGTTGCTCTTGCAGTATTTAATATGCTTCCGCTGCCTCCGCTGGACGGTTCAAAGGTATTGTTTTCACTTTTTCCCGAGCATATATACTATAAAATCCTACGATACGAGAGATACGGAATAATTCTTCTTTTAGTATTAATGAACTCCGAGCTTCTTTTCGGTATAGATATTTTCCGCAGAACAATCGGCAGTATGTCGGGATTCATTATAAGTAATATTTATGTTTTTTATGATTTTGCATATAATCTTGTAAACTGATTTTGATATAAAATATTCGGGAAACCGCAGCGGGGACAAAGTAATGGAAACTCCTGTTTTTAAGCTTGAGGGAATAGTGAAGGAAAAAGAGGATATGTCGGATTTTGAAGGTCCGCTTACCCTTATTCTTCAATTGCTGAGTAAGGATAAAATAGAAATAAGAGATATAAGCATATCTTCGATTCTGGATCAGTATCTTGCGTATCTCGACGAAATGTCAGAGCTTGATTTGGATATAGCAAGTGAGTTTATAACAATGGCATCCCACCTTATGTATATCAAAACAAAAATGCTCTTATCCGGCGGTGAGGAAATATCAGAGCTTGAACAGCTTATTTCATCTCTTGAAGAGCTGCGGCGGGGTGATGTATATGTCCAAATAAAAGAGATTGCGCAAACTCTTTCGGGCATGTACACAAGAGACGGGCTTATGATGGCGGGACCGCCCGAATATTTTTCACCGAATACGCAGTATGAATATGTTCATATAAGCACGGAGCTGCTTGAAGCGATATTTAATGTAATCGGAAAAGAAAATATGCGTATCAGCAGTATTAATAAAAATGACACGATATTACCGAGCCAGGTGGTTTATTCGATTTCCGAAAAAATCGATGAAGTGCTTACAAAGCTTAAACGGAAAAAAGAAATGCCCGTTGAAAAATTATTTTTTGAATGTAAAAGCCGTACGGAGCTTATTGCTACTCTTGTAGCCGTACTGGAGCTTTGCAGGGTGGGCAGCGCACAAATATCCGGTGACTCAAGTGATATGAAGGTATCATATACAGGAACCGGAAGAGCGGCGGAAGTAACTGATTTTACAACAGAGGAACCGGCATATGATGAGTCTTGAGCACATGGACAGCCATGAAGTTGAATCTGCAATAGAAGCAATTTTATTTGTTTCGGGAGAACCTGTTAAAATTTCGCGGATTGCGGATGTGCTTGGTGTTGCCGAAAATGAAGTGGAACTTGCAGGGGACAGGCTTCGCGACCATTACAGTTATGTAAGGCGGGGAATCAGGCTTGTCAGGCTTGAAGATACCTTGCAGCTTTGCTCTTCACCCGAGTATGCCGATTATATAAGAAGAGCGCTTGAAACAAGAAAACCGCCGCAGCTTTCACAGCCTGCACTTGAGGTGCTCTCAATCATAGCGTATTTCGGACCTGTTACAAAGGCTTATATTGAGCAGATAAGAGGTGTTGACAGTTCATATACAGTAAGCCTGCTGCAGGACAGAGAGCTTGTTGAGCCCTGCGGAAGACTTGCGGCTCCCGGCCGTCCGATGCTTTTTAAGACAACACATGTATTTTTACGGACCTTCGGTCTTGAGTCATTAAAGGAATTACCCGAGCTGCCGCAGGTTGAAGGAGCCGAGGACGAAAAAGAAGGCATTCAAAATGCAATTATGGAGCTCAAGGCACGAGAAACAGAGCTTGCAGCAGAGCTTGAGACACCAAAGGAAGCGGATTTTGCAAATGATACAGAACCTCAGGACGGAGATAACGTGACTGATTTAAGTGATGCCGCTTTGACCGGTGATACTGCAGATATGCAGGAAATAACGGAGCAGTAAAGTATGTTGGCACTTGCTATAATTATAACTGTACTTGTTTTGATTTCATTCTTGCGCTTTGGTGTAATTGTGGAGTATAGTAAAGACGGTTTAAGATTATGGGCAAAAGCAGGATTTCTCAGGTTTGAACTGCTGAGAAAGGATAAAAAGAAGAAACAAAAAAAAGAAAAGAAAAAAGACAGAAAAGTAAATATTAAACCGGGCAGCTTTAAAGATTTTAAGGATATGATAAAAGCCCTGTTTGAAATGATGGGACGCCTTAAACGAAGGCTGCTGATAAAGGAACTTACGCTGTATTATGTTTCGGGCGGAGACAACCCCGTTAGTACAGCAATCAAATATGGTGCGTCAAATGCAGTTATTGCAGTTCTTGTTACGCAGATAAAGAAAAGGTTCAGGGTTAAAAAAATTGACTTGAAGTCATGGTTTGATTTTTCATCACCGGAGCAGGGGATTTACGCAAAGGTGATTTTATCCATAGCAGTTTGGGAAGTCTTTTATATATTATTTGCACTAAAACCTGTTTTTGCAGGAATGTTCAGAAATGCAGCAAAGCAAGGTGACAAAAAAAGAAAAAACAACAGCGATATAAACGATGCAAAAGACAACAGTAAGGACAATACAGATAGAAATAGACGAAAGGATGGAAAAGATAATGGAAAAACGCCCGATAAGCGATTTAATGGAAACGACAATGCAAAAAGTGAGAGAGATGATTGACGCCAATACAATTGTTGGTGATCCGATCATAACGGCAGACGGTATTACATTAATTCCGGTATCCAAGGTGTCATTCGGATTTGCCGGAGGCGGTTCTGATTTTTCCGCAAAACAGGAAAGCAAAATCGGATTCGGCGGCGGAACGGGTGCCGGTGTTCACGTAACACCCGTGGCATTTGTTGTCGTAAAAGGCCCTGATGTCAGCCTTATCTATATAACTCCGCCTGTTATGTCTACGGTTGACAGAATCATTGATGCCGTTCCCGGAGTTCTTGACAAGGTCACCGATTATATCGGCGGCGATAAGGAATAACGGGGCGAATTCCGCTTTATGCATCAGAAAAAAGAGCGTCTTCAAAAAATCATTTCAGCCTGCGGTATAACCTCCCGAAGAGAAGCGGAAAAAATCATAGCGGAGGGCCGTGTTAAAATCAACGGTGTTACCGCAACTCTCGGGCAAAGCGCACAGCTTGGAACGGATACAATCACTGTCGACGGTACTGTCCTTACAGATACGGGTAAGAGCATCTATATAATGCTTAATAAACCATGCGGATACATTACCACGGTGAAGGATCAAAGAGGCAGAAAAACAGTGATGGAGCTTGTTTCCGATGCAGAGCAGCGGGTTTTTCCCGTAGGAAGACTGGATTTGGATTCCGAGGGGCTTCTGCTTTTTACTAATGACGGTGATTTTGCAAACAGGGTAATGCATCCTTCATACAGTATTAATAAAACATATGAGGCAGATGTAATCGGTGATGCGGCAAAAGCCGCAAAGCTGATGAAAAAACCGCTTAAAATAGACGGACATACAGTACAGGCACACTCTGTCAGGCAAATAAATGAAACAAAAACCGGGGGAACACTTGAAATTATAATCGCCGAAGGCCGAAACAGGCAGGTGCGCAAAATGTGTAATATCTGCGGAGTGAAGGTCAGTGTTTTAAGGCGTATATCCATCGGAACGATTAATCTTGGCGGGCTTAAACCGGGGCACTGGCGCCATCTGACGGATGATGAGGTGAATTCAATTGGAAAGAGACATACTGCATGTAATTGAAGCTTTTTCGGGAAGCATGTCAAAATCCCAGAAAAGAATTGCAAAATATATTCTCGATAATATTGATAAAGCTGCTTTTATGACTGCAGTGAGGCTTGCCCGCTTTGCCGAAGTCAGTGAATCGACCGTTGTCAGATTTGCCATGGAGCTTGGTTATGACGGATATCCCGATATGCGCCGGGCACTACAGGATTCAATGCGCGGAAAGCTTACATCCGTTCAACGCATCAAGGTTGCAAAGGACAGACTCGGAACAAAAGATATTCTGACACAGGTTCTTTCATCAGATATTGAACAGATTCGTCAAACCATGGAGGAAACAGACAGCGCCCATTTTGATAAAGCGGTCGATGCCATTGTTGATGCAAAGAGCATTTATATTCTTGGGCTTCGTTCGTCATCATTTCTTGCCAAATTTATGGGTTTTTATTTTGACCTTCTTTTCAGCAACTCAAGGGTAATCAGTGAAAGTCCCGATAGTGAAGTATTTGAACAGATAATCAGGCTCTCCGAGGGTGATGTTCTTATTGCTATAAGTTTTCCCAGATATTCAAGAAGAACAATCAAAACAATGCAGTATGCGCGCAGTGTCGGGGCGACAATTGTCGCAATTACGGACGGGCTTGCATCACCGCTGACGGAGCTTGCCGACATCACATTGTGTGCAAGAAGTGATATGATATCGTTTTTAGATACACTTGTTGCACCGCTCAGCCTTGTAAACGCTCTTGTTGTTGCTGTCAGTGAAAAGGCTCCCGGTGATTTGTACGAAAATTTCGAACGTCTCGAACTTATCTGGGATGAGTACGGTGTTTACGAGCAGATTTAAATAGTCTTGCAAGCGAGCCATTAGGAAAACGCAAGCGTTTTCTGCCGGATGAATTAAACGAGCCACTGGAATAAAGGAATAAATTATGGAAAATAGAAGCGTTGCGCTTGACGGGCCTGCGGGAGCAGGGAAGAGCACACTTGCAAAAAGAGTATCAGAGCACTTTGGTCTTATTTATGTCGATACGGGAGCACTTTACCGCTCTATAGGTTTGTTTGTATTTAGAAATAATGTTGCTTCAAGGGATGCCGAGGGTGTTTTGAAATTATTGCCGGAAATACGGCTTGATATGAGATATGATGATTCCGGTGTCCAACGGATGATTCTAAACGGTGAGGATGTTACAGAGGATATAAGACTCCCTGAAATTTCCGTATACGCTTCCGATGTGTCGGCTATGCCGGCGGTCAGGGAGTTTTTGTTGGAAATGCAGCGAAGTATGGCGGTAAAATATAATGTTCTTATGGATGGCAGGGATATTGGAACTGTTGTATTGCCCGATGCGGGCCTTAAGGTTTTTATTACCGCCGATGCAAGTACACGTGCAAACAGAAGATATCTTGAGCTGAAAGCAAAAGGTATTGAAACCACCTTTGACGAAGTAAAAGATGCTATGATTAAACGCGATAAAAATGACAGCGAAAGAGAAGCTGCTCCTTTAAAAGCAGCCGATGATGCTGTTATACTGGATACCTCAGAGTTAAATCTTGATGAAAGTTTTGATGCGCTGTGTAATTTGGTTACAGCAAAATTTGGTGAAAAATGAAAGTGAAACCAAAAAAAGCAAGCAATAAGTTCTACAGATGGTGCTTTAAATATGCAGGGCCTGTTATCCGTTTTTTCAGGCCGTTTGAGCTCATCGGTGAAGAAAACAGAATAAGCGGGGCTGCAATGGTTTGCTCAAATCATTCGGCAATGATTGACCCGTTTCATATTGCCCTTGCGTTCGGAATAGATACAAATATCCATGTTATTGCAAAAATTGAAATATTCAGAATACCTGTTTTATCAACGATATTATGGAAGCTTGGAATGATATGCGTTGACAGAAGCATAAACGATATCACATCCGTAAAGACTTCTCTTGCGTATCTGAAAAACGGCGAAAAGGTTGTTATTTTCCCCGAAGGGACACGTATGTCCGATTATCACAACGATGCGGCAAAAAGCGGTGCAATCAAAATGGCGGAGCGTGCAGGCGTGCCGATTATACCGGTATTTTTATCTCGAAAAAAACCATTCTTCAAAAAAAGCAAGGTTATATTCGGCGAGCCGTATACGATAGAAAAAGCAAAAGACAAACGGACGCCGGAGGAATATTCGGCACTTGCGACGGAGCTCATGAATAAAATTCAAGCTTTAGATCTGTAAAAATGTGATTTTTAAGAAAAATAATAAGGAGTTGCCATAACTTGGAAATAATTGTTGCCGAGTCTGCGGGGTTTTGTTACGGAGTTAACAGAGCGGTTTCAATTTGCAAGGCTGCAGCTGAAAAATACCAAAATTGCGTGACACTCGGACCGATAATTCACAATGAATTTGTAGTACGGGACCTGGAAAGCAACGGAATCCGCGTTGCTTCGGATATATCCGAAATACCGGAGAACAGCACCGTTATTATAAGCTCTCACGGAGCAGGAAGGGAAACATATGAAACCCTTACTGCTCTTAATGTTGAAGTGATTGATGCAACATGCCCGGATGTTAAAAAAATCCACGAAATAGTACATTCGGAATCTTCGGAAAAACGCCTTATTATTATTATCGGACACAGACATCATCCCGAGGTTGAAGCTATTACCGGATGGTGTGAAAATTATTTAGTTTTTGAAACTCCCGAAGAGCTGTCCGAGTGGTTAAATATCAAGGAAAATGCAAAATTATGCCTCTCTTTTGTCTTTCAAACGACAAATGCCGAATCAGTATACGCAAAGTGTTGTAAATTAATAAAAAAAGTGTGTACAAACCATAAAATCTTTGATACAATATGCAACGCTACGCTTAAGCGTCAGCATGAGGCTGCCGAGATATCCAAAATCGCTGATATGGTAATTGTTGCGGGCGACAGTAACAGTGCAAACAGTCTCAAGCTGGCGGACATCAGCAGACAGTATTGTAAGAAAGTCTTATTTATTCAAAGCGCAGACGATATTGATACTGCAATTGTCCGTCCGGCGGATGTAATCGGCATTACAGCCGGCGCATCCACACCGGCGTTTATCATTAAGGAGGTCACCCGGAAGATGAAAGAGGAAACAATCACAGAGGAAACTGAAGTAGAGCAGGAAGTTAAACAAGCTCTTATTGATGAAGATGACTCTATGGATTCCATGGATACCGAGTCATTTGAAGAAATGCTTGAAAAATCAATAAAAACACTTCGCACAGGTGAAAAGGTTACAGGTATTGTAACATCTATTACCGCAACGGAGGTTTCGGTTGATTTAGGAACCAAGCAATCCGGCTATATTCCGATAGCCGAGTTTATTGACGATGAAAATGCAAACATTGACGATATAATCAAAGTCGGAGATACAATTGAATCATTTGTAATGCGTGTAAACGACGTTGAAGGAATGGTTATGCTCTCCAAGAAACGTCTTGATGCAATAAAGAACTGGGATATTGTTGAAGAGGCAAAGGAAAATAAAACCATTGTTGAAGGCCTTGTCGTTGAAGAAAATAAAGGCGGAATAGTAGTAAATGTCAAGGGTGTAAGGGTTTTTGTACCTGCATCTCAAACAGGGCTTCCAAAGTCCTCGCCGATGACAGAGCTTTTGAAGAAAACCGTAAAGCTCCGCATTACCGAAGTCAATCAATCAAGAAGGCGTGTCGTCGGTTCAATACGTCTTGTCCAAAATGATGAAAGACGCGAGAAGTCCGATCAGGTTTGGAATGATATCGAAGTCGGCAAAAAATACGAGGGTATCGTCAAATCAATGACAACCTACGGTGTCTTTGTTGATATCGGCGGTGTTGACGGAATGATTCATATATCCGAGCTCAGCTGGACCCGTATCAAGCAACCGTCTGAGGTGATGTCGGTAGGTGACGAGGTATCTGTCTATGTCCTTTCATTCGATAAGGAAAGCAGAAAGATTTCACTCGGCTACAAAAAAAGTGAAGACAATCCCTGGACACGTTTTACAAGCCACTATGCAGTCGGTGATGTAATTAATGTTAAAATAGTTAAAATGATGCCGTTCGGAGCATTTGCAGAGATTTGTCCCGGAGTGGACGGGCTGATTCATATTTCTCAGATAACAGACCGCAGAATAGGTTTACCATCAGAGGTCTTAAACGATGGTCAGATGGTCGATGTTAAAATAACAGAGATTGAAAACGAGCGCAAAAAAGTTTCACTCAGCATCAGAGCACTTATCGAACCGACATCACAACCTGACGGTGAAGCCGAATCCGGCGAAGATGCATCAGATGACAAGACTCCCGTGATAGTGTACGACACCGATTCACCACCACCGCCCGAGGAGCCTGATGATGTTGACGAACCGGCTGCAGAGAAAGCAACTGCAGATGAACCGGCAGAAGAACCGGAAGCTGCAGAGACAGCAGAGGAACCGGAAGAAGAGCCGGAAGAATCTGCAAAGGATTAATAAAAGACGAGGGTTATACACAAAAACAGCCGTGGGGAGTTTAAATACTCCGACCGGCTGTTTTTATATATTAGTTATACCAAGTGCCCGATGAGCGAAATAAGAGCTTCTTACAAGAGGTGCCGATTCGACATGCTTAAAGCCAGTTTCCAAAGCAGTTTTACCGTATTTTTCAAATTCGGACGGCTCTATGTATTTTAGTACGGGTAAATGATTTTTGCCCGGTGAGAGATATTGCCCGATGGTCAGAAAATCGCATCCGGCTTTTAATAAATCATCAAAAGCCTCCGATATTTCGTTTTCGCTTTCTCCTAGACCAAGCATTAATCCGGATTTTGTATATATTTTCGGGTTTTGCTCCTTTATGGTCCGAAGCACTTTCAATGAACGTTTATAATCGGCTCCGGGGCGGACGGTTTCATAAAGTGACTTTACTGTTTCTATATTATGACTTATTACAGCAGGGGACTTGGCGGTTATAACCTCAGGTCCGGTCAAATCCGGTATCAGGACTTCAACAGCGGTTTCGGGAGAGCTTTTTCGGATTGCTTTAATTACTTCGGAAAAATGAAACGCTCCGCCGTCGGGTAAATCATCACGTGTGACAGAGGTTATTACTACATATCTGAGCTGCAGCTTTAAAACTGCGGCGGCGATTCTCTTTGCTTCATCCTTATCGGGGGTGTCGGGTGTTCCGAAGCGCACATTGCAAAAAGTGCATTTGCGAGTGCAAATATTCCCGAGTATCATAAATGTTGCGGTTTTATTTGAAAAACATTCACCGCGGTTCGGACAGCTCGCTTCCGTGCATACGGTATTTAATTTCAGTTCCTTTAACAGCTCAGTTACATAGCTGCTGTTTTCGTTATCTGCATAAGGAACTCTTAGCCATTCGGGTTTTGTAGGCATTTTTCACATCCTGTAATTCCAGTCGTCATTTTTGTATTTTTCGTTGTATATCTGTGTGATTTTCTGAATTTCATTATCCGCAAAAATATATTCTTTATGTTCCGTGTTAATGATTAAGTTGCTTTTTAACGCTGCAATAAACTCACCGGTTGAAAAACCTGCTTTTGTAAATAGTTTTATGTTTGTGACTCTGCTTCTGACGGAGGATATACCTTTCGGGCGAAGCTTTTCTTCATTTGGTATGAGAACATTTGTAAGAGTCTCAAGGTCTGCATCATATAACAAAGAGCCGTGTGTACAGACATGATTACCCGATGTATATTGAGCGAAGCCCGATACTTTTTTATTATCAACCAAAATATCGTTGCGGCCTTTGCGCTCTGCAGGCACTCCCATTTTCCCGAGAGCTTTTATTATTTCCGAGGCAATATTTTCTCTGTGAAGTGATATATCACCCGATATCGGCTCTATCACTGTATAAAGAACAGTTCCGGGATCGGTGTAAATAGCTCCGCCTCCGCTGGAACGGCGCACAATCAAAATATCCGATTTTTTTGCATAATCAACATCAATTTCTGCAGAAAGCATCTGATTGCTTCCGAGCATAACCGTTTTTCCTGTCTGCCAAAGCATATATACAGCTTCTTTCAATTTTGCATAACGTGCAAAATACTCTTCGGCAGAAAAGTGATAAGCCGCATCATTACTGTCGTTTTGAACAAAAATCACATATAACCTCGCATGTTTTAATAGCAATAATCTACACTAAAGAGGCAAATATTGCAATTATTTAATTAATAATTACGTAAACTCTTGCATTTACTGGGAAAATGGGTGTATAATAGAATTTGGTGGGGATGATACCGCATCGCCACGGTTTTTCTGACACGAAAGGACTGCAAAA
>Ga0123356_10000662_pt1 | contig 37965 bp, 27 predicted proteins | sample TergutEmb28metaG_2_FD_92546 | JGI IMG/M metagenome (GOLD analysis project Ga0123356, IMG submission 92546) | Embiratermes neotenicus P3 segment gut microbial communities from Petit-Saut dam, French Guiana - Emb289 P3 | ecosystem: Host-associated > Arthropoda: Insects > Digestive system > Gut ...
AGGGCCCCAGAGGGTGTTTTTTTGGTTACTTTTTTGTCACACAAAAAAGTGACTCGCCGGTAGGCGAAACCTGCAGCGGCCGCGCAGCGGAGACGGCCGGGCCGCAGGCCCAGCAACACCCCCCCCTCCAATAAGCTGCCCCGCTAGGGGCGAATAAAACCACTCAATGGGAGACAACTACCCCCCGCCCGGAGGGCAGAAGAATTGTTTTTGGAAACAGCCGGGCCGCAGGCCCAATTTATTGAATCTCAATGATGAACGCACCTGCGCTGTTTCTGTTTGCGGCGTCAACATAGAAATAATAGGTTGTCCTGGTACGGCCTGCGACGCTCAACTCTTCCACCCCCCCGTTGCCCCTGCTGTTAGCCACACCCATGCAGGTGGTATCCCTCGAAAAAAAACCCCCTCCCCCCCCGTTTCCGCCACACTCGTCCATCGTTATCCAAAGCATCGGGTTATGGTTTTCAAAAGGCGTTACTCTGACACGAAATGTGCCGTTTGTCGTCGGAGCATATGAATAGACCAACTCGTTTCCGAGAGCATTGTTGTTGCCGGCGGCGTTTCTGCAATTGCTCGATGACGAGAGAGAATTTCCATAATTCGCACTCGCTTTGCTCGTATCCCCATACACCGGGACTCCCAAGAGCAACGTTTGTCCGGGACATTGGTTGTTTGACGGCAGTTCCTTGTCCGAAATGCACCTGTTGACGGCGCCGTCGCAATACATGTCGGCCATACAGGCGTCGGTTATGCAGTCAAATTCTCTCTGCTCGCCGCAGTTGTCGTTTTCAACAAGCAGCCCGCATTTCCCCTCGTTCCGCATTCGCGCGCAGAATGCCGTTTTTGTCTCGGGGGCGCAGGTGCACGTGTTGGCGCTTTCGTTGCAAACCTGAGTTGCGCTGTCGCAGCATTTTGTGCCGCACACCGTTTGGCCGGCGGCGCAACACAGTGTGCCGTCTGCCGTCTGCTTGCACTCAGACTTCAAGTTTGAGGTTGGCTCCTCGGACTGCCCGCCAATGAGAATTTCCCCTCCACAAGCCATACTCAGGCCCCAAAGCACCCAAAGGCTCCACAGCTTCCATGCTTTCATTGTGTTCCCCAGGTCTTAAATGCCGGCTTCTATGTTGTCCAATTGTGAATTTATATCACAATATTCTTCCGTTTACAATTGAAACACAAACCCATTCCGCATACAACACGGAACGTTTTGGGAGTCGGGGCCGAAACAAGCACCGAAATAAGCCATGTCACTTTTTGCCACATTTGCTTCGAAGGATTTTCGCGTCATCGGCACCATCGGTTTGGCGCACGGCATTTCCCATTTCTTCCACATGGCGATTCCGCCCCTGTTTCTTTTGCTGAGCACGGAGTTTAACGTCTCCTATACGGCGCTGGGCCTCATTATGACTTTGTTTGCCATTGCCAGCTGCACCACACAATTTTTCTCCGGCATGTTGGTGGACAGAATAGGCGCATGGCCGGTATTGGCGAGTGGTTTATTTTTGCTTGCGGGTGGAACGCTGGCCTGCGCGCTGGCGCCGAATATGATGGCGCTTTATGTGCCGGCCATATTTATGGGCATTGGAAACGGCGTATTTCACCCCTGTGACTTTGCTGTCATGAATGCCAACATTGAGGAGCGCCGCCTGGGTTATGCCTATGCCCTTCACGGCGTTAGCGGCAACGTCGGCTGGGCCTTGGCGCCCATAACAAGCTATGCCTTCTCGACGCATTTCGGTTGGCGCAGCGCTTTGCTGGCCATGGGCATTGTCGGCTTGTTGGTGTTGGTGTTGCTGCTTTCGCAGCGCCGTTTTCTGAACTCAGAGACGACGTCTCAAGTTGCTTCCAAGAGTGGGGCGCCCCCAACAAGGAGCCGTTGGTTGCAGCGGGCAACTTTATTGTGTTTTCTGTTTTTGTTGATGCAGGCCTCCGTCAGCATCAGCGTTTCTTCGTTTACGCCCTCCATTTTGCATGAAAGTTTTGCTTTGTCTCCGGCATTCTCCACCTTGGCGGTTACGGTATATTTGTGGGCTTCTGCCCTGGGTGTTTTGGTAGGCGGCGTGGTTGCAGCACGTGCTTCAAGGCACGTACGGGTGGCGGTAGGGGGTTTGGTGGCGGCAGCTTTGTCGGCTTTCCCCATTTTTTTCGTCATGGCTTGGCCAGTGTTGCTGTTGAGCTGTTTTGCCCTATTTGGGTTTGCGGTGGGGATGATTGGGCCCTCAAGAGATATGATAGTCCGCAGCGTAACGCCCAAGGGGGCATCGGGGCGTGTCTATGGTTTTGTCTATTCCGGTGCGGATGTGGGGTTTATGGTGGCGCCGCTTCTGGTAGGGTGGATGATTGACCACGGGGTAGGGCGGGGCGTTTATATGGCGCTTTCCGGGTTATTGCTGCTGGCCATTTTGACAGCGACTTCCGTTTCCCAACCGCCGGGGCGCCGCTCTGCTTCTCCCTAGGGCTTTTAACCATTAACCATTGTTGGCAAGAGAGCGCGTGCCCTTGAAGAACGCGAAGAAATGTGTTATGCATACCAAGCGTAAAGTCATATAAAGCATATTATTTTTGGTATTTAAGAGGTTTTAGTTTGGAGAGGCCAGGAGGAGGTTGTTGATGCGACTAGGAAAAATATGTGGCTTAGGTTTGTGTATGGCATGTATGGCTTTGTTGACGGCCTGTCCGGAAACCATTTGTTGTGCCATACCGCCGCCTGAATGCACGGTGGGCGACGACAACGACACGTGTACAGAAGGCAGAATTTGCGTGTCGGAATGGGAAGACTCCGAGAGGGGCATATGCAAGTGGGAGCAGAGCGATTGTGTGAGGAGCAATTACAGCGACGCATGCGCAGAAGGTGAAGTCTGCGTGGTTTTGAAGGGAGGTTTCCGCGATGGCATGTGCATGCCAGTGGAAACCGGCAGGCTGTCTGAATGTAGGGTGGGCGATGACGCTCACGCATGCGAAGAAGGTGAAACCTGCATGCCTATGGCGGAAGGTTTCGACAAAGGTTTTTGCATACCGGAGCCCAAAGAGCCGGAGGTTATAGCGTGCAGCGCAGAGAATCCCTGCCTTGGCGACGACGAAATGTGTCTGAATGGCTTTTGCAGGATAACCTGTTCGAAAGACAAACACTGCCCGACCAATTCTTATGTTTGCATAAGCGGCATTTGCATACTTGAATGCGGGACAGTTTAGAGTCTCTTTGGGGGGTTGAAGGCCTCATTCGCGGGCCTGCAGCTCGGGGTATTTGCCGTCAACGCAGGCAAATACCCCACATAACACCCTGGCAGGAAGCTAACCCGGCATTTGCAGTTTGCGCCTAATGTGCGGAAATTTCCTCCATTAAGCCACAAATAACGACATAACCTATGGACTTACATAGTCTTTTTTAGACGCTTTCCCAAAAGTGAGACGCCGTGCTCTCTTCTAAGTGACTGTTTTTATTTGGGAGGGATATTGGCATACAGTTTGCTTCGAAAATAATTTATAACCCCAAACCCCGAGAAACGAAAATGCATATTCAAGTGAAGAGAAGCTGTTCCGAAAGGAGGCATGGCCCTACTTTTGGCTTGTTGTTGGCTTTGGCGATGACGTTTTCGGCATGTGGAGACAACAACGACAACAAAAAGAATAACAATAACAACATTGTCAACAATGACGACCACAAGAATAACAACGGCAACAACAACGGCAACAACAACAGCAATACTGAAGAGTCTGAATTATTTATGCCATTAGCCATGGGCTTGAGCAACAGTCCCGTGCCGGCTGACGACTATAAAGATGCAACTCCAGCGCAATGGGAGCAAATTGAAAAAATAAAGAAAAGACAAACGACAGCATCTGTTTCACTTACTCGTGTGGACATAAATGCTTTCAAAACAGACAATATCCTCATCTCATTGTCATCACATAAAAAACTTTTGTTTTCCAAAAAACATTTTGAAGCCAAGGACGCGAACAACTTCACTTGGTCCGGAAGCATTTCGGGCGGTTCTTCTACAAGCACATTTGTTGTTCGTGATGGAAATACAGCAGGAAGCATTCGTGATGGAAATAACGAGCTTTATCGCATTGAACCTATTGGTGAGAGTGTTCATGCATTGGTTAAAATAGACGAATCAAAATTCCCTCCTTGTGCAGAACCTCTTCATGATGATACATATGGAACACAGAACGATGCTCCATCTGCAAGCGTTGGAACATTGGATGTCGCAACAGCTGCAAATCCTGCTGAAATAGATGTGTTGGTTGCTTTTACGCCTGCAGCGCGCAGAGCGGCGTATATTGATATGGCATTACTCATCCAACAGGCTGTTGAAGAAACAAACGAATCCTACCAAAACAGCAGCATCCATATACGATTGAGCCTGGTAGACAGTTTGGAGGTTAACTATTCAGAAGTCGGCAAAGATTATAATACTATTTTGAAAGAGTTTGCCAATATGCAAGAAGTCAAGGATAGGCGTGATGCCAGTGGTGCGGATATGGCAGTACTTATTATCGATCAATGGGATTACTGTGGGGTGGCTACTTCTATAAGGGCGAATGCCGACAATGCTTTTGCATTGGTCCATTATGATTGTGCAACAGGCTATTATTCATTTGCGCACGAGCTGGGTCACCTACAAGGGGCTCGACATGACGAACGAACAGACCCTACAACTTCTCCCTTTGCATATGGGCATGGATATATCCATCCATCGACAATACCCCCACAAAATTTTAGAACTGTTATGGCATATGATTGCCCCAGTTTTTATTGTCCCAGAATTGCATATTGGTCAAATCCAGACATCAGTTATAATGGCATGACCATAGGAACAGCCCACCTCAATAACAATGCCCGCGTCTTGAATGAAACAGCACAAAGTGTGGCTGGGTTTAGGCCAAAATATACGAATGTGGCTGCAGGAGCCTCCCAACTCAATACCGGCGAGAGATTAAGCCCAGGCCAGAGTTTGGTTTCACTCAACGGCCAATATCAACTCCTCATGGAGGCAGATGGCAACCTGGTGCTTTCAACAGTGCCTGGAAACCAACCTCTTTGGGCCTCAGCGACCGGTGGCAACCCTGGTGCTTACGCGCAAATGCACTATAATGGGGACTTTGTCGTCTACAGTGTGGCGGGCAAAGTGCTTTGGGCAACGGGTACCAACGAGTTTTGGGCAACGAGTGTCCACGGCGTTACGGCAAACGTCGCCCTGCAGGACGACGGTTCATGGGGTGTCTATGCAAATGCTGAGCAACTTATATGGCGAAACCGGACTCCGTTCTCGCTCACAGGACCTGTAGCAATATTACAATCAGGCCAGAGCTTGGCTTTTGGCAAAACAATACTCAGCATGAATGCCGATGGCAATCTGGTGCTTGACGGGGCTAATAACAATGACTGCGTCGTTCCCTGGACAAACTCTGGCACCGGCGGCAACCCTGGCGCTTATATGGTTCTGTCGGGTGACGGCATCGCCATTTATAACGCAGCAGGCGACCAATTGCTCTGGCACAGCACCAGCCAGATTGGCCCTACGAAGAACGTGACAGCCCTCCAGCTACGAAGCGAAGGCAGATTTGTTCTTTATGGCAATAACATGGATGACACCTGGTGGTTCCCATGCTCTGCTAAATGAAACGCATGAGGCCCCCAAAGAAATTCAGGACAGCCCATATGGAGCACCGAGGACATTCACTGTGAAAAAAGCATAGGCTTCATGCAGTGAATTGCCCCATTCAAGAAAGACGCCGGGTGGATATATGAAAACATCCACTCGGTAGCGTTTTGGCTTAGGCACTTTCGGGACTGGGTTTTTATTTTGCCTCCCAGCGAGTGCCTTTGGGGGGGTTGTTTTTGCCTTGGCAGACGGCCATCTGTATTTAGGAACATTTCTTTTCCTCATACGGGCGGCTATTTGTCGCTATTCGCGCATCTATATGGGCCTGCAGCTCGGGGTATTTGCTGCCTATACAGAAAAATACCCCACATAACACCCTGGCAGGAAGCTAACCCGGCATTTGCAGTTTGCGCCTAATGTGCGGAAATTTCCTCTGTCGGACCACAAACAACGACATAACCTATGGACTTACATAGTCTTTTTTAGACGCTTTCCCAAAAGTGAGATGCCGTACTCTCTTCTAAGTGACTGTTTTTATTTGGGAGGGATATTGGCATACAGTTTGCTTCGAAAATAATTTATAACCCCAAACCCTGAGAAACGAAAATGCATATTCAAGTGAAGAGAAGCTGTTCCGAAAGGAGGCATGGCCCTACTTTTGGCTTGTTGTTGGCTTTGGCGATGACGTCCGTGGGCTGCCCCTCTGAGAAGACGGTGGGCATCCAAAATGTCGACGAACAGGAAGAAAACATAAAAATTAAAAACAAGGAGGGTGAAAACAAAGAGATTGGAAACAAGGAAGAAGAAAACAAAGAAGAAGAAAACAAGGAGGTTGAAGTCGCCTCCATGGTGCAGGGCATGGTTCTGGACAGCTCCGGCAAAGTCTTGAAGGACGTGCGTGTGACCAGCGGCACAGTGAGTGTCACCACAGACGATGCGGGAAAATTCATGATTGAGGAGGCGGCTGTTGTCAACGGCCGCAGCGTCATCAAATTTGAAAAGTCCGGCTATTTCACACTCACACGCTCAGGCGTGAAACAAGAGGAAAGCTACATTCGAGTGATGTTGCACCCCAAAGGTGCCGGCAACATCAGTCTGAAACGCACCTTCGACGCCAGGAACCCAACGAATTTAAGCATAAGACCCAGTGGGGCGACAAACGCCATGCAAGTCAATTTGAGGGCTTTGGCTTTGGCGCGTGCGGATGGCTCGGACTATACGGGCATGGTGACGGCCGACATGGTTTATTTGGACCCCAACAACGGGAATTTCGCAGAGTTGATGCCGGGGGGAGACCTTGCCGCCATCGACAGCAGCGGCAATGAAGGGATGCTCATTTCCTATGGAATGATTGACGTCAACTTTTCAGACGATGAAGGCAATCCGCTGCAGTTGAAAAATGGCTCTCCTGCAGAGATGATTTTCCCCCTTCCTGCCGACATGGAAAACGATCCGCCAACCAGCATTCCGCTCTGGCACTTTGACGAAGAGCAGGGGATTTGGCTTGAAGAAGGTTCAGCCCAGCGGGTTGCAGGGGCCAACGGCACCTATGTATACCAAGGTGAGGCAAAGCATTTCTCGTGGTGGAATTTGGACATCTACGCAGGAACAGCCACCGTCACAGGCAAAGTCGTCGATTGCAATGGAGAACCCGTGATCAGCACCAAGGTGTCGGGCCATGCAATAGCCACGGAGGCGAGAACTGGGAAAACACAAGAGACCATGACCGCAGCACAAATAATTCAGAGTGCATCTGTTTATACAAACAAAGATGGCAACTATACGCTTCGCATTCCGATTTGGCACAACTATGTAGGCGCAGACTTATTCTACACAGCGAAGATTAGTGTTATGACCCTTTCTGGAACGGTCACTTTGCCGGAAATCGGCGTGAAAGAAGCAGAGTCTTTTGTTAATCCAGACATACAAGTGCCTTGCAGCACCGAGACAAGCGGTGGTGATGAGGGAGCTTTCTTCGACACAGACAAAGGCTCTGTCGCCTATTCGATTTATACTGGCTATTCCTACTATCGCCCTACTACCATCGTCACTTTTGACAACAATGGGGATCGGATTCGTTTGGATTTTCCCTGGAGATATCCTGATGCTGACGGACTAACCATAATACATAATACAATAATAAAGGATGGTAACAGATGTTTTGAATTTTACTATAGGTCGTGGGGCTGGGAAGACCGAAGTCTTGACATCGATTGCCACAACACCGCTCTTGCCTATATGGAAATGGCCAAAGCTTCTGCCTATGGCGTTTTTGAAACATCGTGTGCCGTTGAACCCATATGCTCCATGACTTCTCATATACAAATAGCTGGGAAATCATGTCCGTTTTATACATTGGAAATAGGCCCCACAGGCATCTCCATAGGCGACATAGGCACAAGAAGACAAAACCACGCTTTTTGGAATGGGCTTAGGATGTTGCATGCATACGATAATGACGTCTTGTTGCGTGCAGAGTCAGCCACCCTTGATGTTCCACCAGCAGCCTTCAACAGATCGAACCCTCCTCTAAGTCCATGCAATTGGCTGCCTTCATACATTAGGTGCCCTTTGAAATGGCGCGAACAGGTACCGCTGAATTAAATCCAAGCTATGGGTTGCCATAGCCAAGCAACACCCCCAAAGAGGCCAATACCCCGTGGTGTTGGCCTCTTGTTTATTTTAACTCTTTTTAGGCTTGGTTTAAGGCAAGTGTTGTTAGCCTTCCCAAATGCATTCCAGCGCACTCCCAGCGCATTTGCCCGGGAAGCGCTCCACCTCTTCCAGAATGGCTTCAACCAAAATCAGCGCGTTTCTAGGCGCCCCCCCGTCTAGCCCTTTGCCCCCTTCCACTTCTCCGGACCGCTGATATGCACCGAGCTGCCCTGGCTGTCGACGGCCACAGTCACCGGCATGTCCTTTACCTCAAACTCATAAATGGCCTCCATACCCAAGTCCTCGAAGGCCACGACGCGCGCGGCCACAATGGCTTTGGAGACCAGATAAGCGGCCCCCCCCACAGCAATGAGATAGACCGACTTAAACTCGCGTATGGCCTCAATGGCGGCCGGTCCACGCTCCGCCTTGCCCACCATGCCCAAAAGGCCGGTTTGGGCCAGCATTTGGCGCGTATATTTGTCCATACGTGTAGAGGTGGTGGGGCCGGCGGGGCCTACAGCTTCGTCGCGCACAGCGTCGACGGGGCCGACATAATAAATAAAGCGGTTGTTAAAGTCGACAGGCAGCGGTTGTCCCGCATTCAACATTTGCATAAGGCGCTGGTGGGCCGCGTCGCGCCCCGTCAGCAGTTTGCCCGAAAGCAGCAGGACGTCGCCGGGCTTCCACGCGGCCACCTGCTCCCGGGTGAGGGTGTCCAGGTGGACGCGTAGGCCTTGGCTAGGGCGATATTCAAAGGAGGGCCAGGCATCCAGGGGGGGTTTAGGGAGTTGGGCAGGACCGGTACCGTCAAGGCTAAAGTGGAGGTGTCGGCAAGCGGCGCAGTTAGGGATAAGGGCTACCGGTAGGGAGGCCGCATGCGTAGGGTATTCATGTATTTTAACATCTACTACCGTTGTTAGCCCCCCCAAACCCTGTGCACCTATGCCGAGCGCGTTTATTTTTTCATATAACTCCAGGCGCAGCGCCTCAATGGGGTTTTGGGGGCCGCGTTTTTGAAGTTGCAACATGTCAACGGGCTCCACGAGGGACTCTTTGGCCATGAGCATGGCCTTTTCAGGCGTACCGCCAATGCCGATGCCGAGGATGCCGGGGGGACACCAGCCCGCGCCCATGGTGGGCACAGTTTTGAGCACCCAGTCCACAATGGAGTCCGAGGGGTTGAGCATGGCGAATTTGGCTTTATTCTCCGAGCCGCCGCCCTTGGCCGCCACATGCACCTCCAGCGTGTCCCCGGGCACCAAACGCATATGGACAACAGCCGGCGTATTGTCGCGCGTGTTTTGCCGTTTGCCGAACGGCTCCCTGACGACGGAGGCGCGCAGTTTGTTGTCGGGGAGCAAATAGGCGCGGCGCACGCCCTCATTCACCATTTCCTCCACACTCATAGAAGCTTCCCAACGCAGGTGCATACCGACGTTGAGGAAGACGGTAACAAGCCCGGTATCCTGGCAAATAGGGCGGTGGTGGGTAGCGCACATGCGCGAGTTGACGAGGATTTGGGCCATGGCGTCTTTGGCCGCGGGGGAGGCCTCTTTTTCCCAGGCTGCTTGGAGGGCTTCTATATAGTCCACGGGGTGGAAACAGGAAATATGTTGAAGGGCGTTAGCGATGCTTTGAATAAAGTCCTCTTGGCGTAGCGTAGCCATATGGCAAACCTTTCTATAGTGGCCTCAAAGCGGCGTGGGAGAATGGAGCGGCAAAATTTGATGAAAGGCGAAGTCTAGCAGAAAAAGCTTGGGTGGAGCGGCGGATTTTATGAAGGCAAAAAAAACGCCGCCGGCGAGAGGAGAGGGCCTCGCTGGCGGCGGCAGGAGCAACAAGTGGCTCCAAGCGCAGGCTACATTTTTTTCAAAACGGAGATGCGGATGGGCACAGGGTGGACATCGGAGGAGGCTTTCAGACGATCGCAGAGTGGGCCTTGAGCTTCAATGGTGGTGTTGTCTGGGTTATACACATAGGTGTTGGGACCTGGCGCCACGCGCTCATTGTCGACATAGACGCTCAGCAAGTTTGGATCCGCAGGCACGTTTGCGCCTTTAAGCGGGAAGGAACAAGGATTGGGGTCAATGGCCTTGCTCAATTTTTCAAGCACAGCCAAAAGCTCAGTTTTGTTTTGTGCGGGATAATAGTTGGGGCAGCCTGCACAAGTGTTTGGATGACCGCCGGCCACAGCCATTTGGTTGAGCACATCCTTAGCCTTGCTGTCGTGGCTCGTATCCACTCCAAAACCGATGACGAAGGTAATGACGCCGTTTTGACGAAGCGAGTCAATGGCCTCAACGGTTTCATTTTGGTTCAGGCAGTTGAGAAGATTTTTGCATGACGATTTAGCCTCACATAAGCCTGAGGAATTTGTAGTGCAAATGCATTGGTTGGCGGCAGAGCAGTCTCTGGTTGCCAAATTGCAGTTGGGAAGGCCGTCGGTGAGCAGCACTATAAAATTTCTGCGAGAGGTGTCTTCGGCTGCGGATTCGAATTCAGGAATGTTGTCGCGCAGATAGAGCAGTGACTGGCCCGTTGGGGTTCCTCCAAAAATGGGAAGCACATCATCTTCTTTTTTGAAGTTATGGAGGTCGGCAATGACTTTCCTAACCTTGTTGATATTTGCTCGCAGATCGCCATACTGGTCAGAAGTTGTAAATCCGACTTCTGTTCTTTGTGGAGCATCACACGCCTTGTTTGTGCCCTTGCCGGCAGGAAACAAAGCGAGATCAAATTTTCCGAGGGGTGGAGAGTCTTCACCATCTCCAAGGCTGTTTTCCAAAAATTCATCCATGGCAGAGCGCAACTCATTGATGCGTGTGGAGCAATGGAGGGGGCATTCTATGGAATTGTACTTGGAGCCGCAAACCTTCAAAGTTGAATCACAGGAGGGAACCTTGCGTCCATCAATGTCTTCGTCTTCTTTGACCACATCATTCATGGAGCCCGAGGTATCCAGCAGGAGCATAACGTTGGGCGGCAAAGGTTTAGCCTTTAGGTCTATCTCTTCCGTTGTCTGGCCAACGGCCAGGGGTTTGACAGGCTCAAAGTCATAAGTCTGGCATGCAGCCAGAGCGAGGACACCTAAAAAGGGAAAAACGATAGCTTTCATTTGTCTCCAACTCTATGCTTTTTTCTCCTCTTTGCCAACTCCTTGCCAAGCGAAACGACACATGTCCACTGCAGTGTACGCTTCTTCAGAGGATGTAGGGAGGCAAACAAAAGGCGAGACGGAGCTCTTTGTTTTGTTTCAAACCCCTTCGTTTCTGTTTAAGAGGTTCTTATGAAGCCATTGATTGCCAGGGGCAAATTTTCCAAAGCGAAGCGCAAACCCACAGCCGGGGAGTCCTACCCTCCAAGGGAGAAGTCAGCAGGTTTTAGCAAAGAGAGACGCAAACCCACGGCCGGGGAGTCCTACCCCCGAAGGGAGAAGCCGGCAGGGTTTAGCAAAGAGAAACGCACCTCCACAGCCGGGGAGTCCTACCCCCGAAGGGAGAAGTCAGCAGGGTTTAGCAAAGAGAAGCGCACCTCCACAGCCGGGGAGTCTTACCCCCGAAGGGAGAAGTCAGCAGGTTTTAGCAAAGAGAGACGCACCCCCACAGCCGGAGAATCTTACCCCCGAAGGGAGAAACCGGCAGGTTTTAGCAAAGAGAAGCGCACCTCCACAGCCGGGGAGTCTTACCCCCGAAGGGAGAAGTCGGCAGGGTTTAGCAAAGAGAAGCGCACCCCTACGACCGGAGAATCTTACCCCCGAAGGGAGAAACCGGCAGGTTTTAGCAAAGAGAAAGAGTCTTACCCCCGAAGGGATAAGCCGGGAGGTTTTAGCAAAGAGAGGCGCAAGCCTACAGCCGGGGAATCTTACCCCCGAGGGGACAAGCCAGGGGGATTTAGCAAAGAGAGGCGTGGAGAGTCTTACCCCCGGAGGGATAAGCCAGGGAGGTTTAGCAAGGAGGGGCGCAAGCCCAGGGTAGGAGTGGGGGCTAATAGGGGTGTTTGGGAGAAGAAGGAGAAGGAGAAGGAGAAGGCCCCCCCTCTATGGATGGACGAGGGGGCCGAGGGGGGTGGAGAGGGTGGGGAGGTTTTACTGGAGGGCAGCCGTAGGGGCGCCCAATGGGTATGGGGTTTAAACCCGGTGAAGGCGTTGTTTGCGCACGCGCCGCAGAAGGTAATCAAGCTTTATTTAGCGCAGGGGCAGGAGGGTGGGCGGGTGGAGTTTTTGCAGACGAAGGCGGAGGCGGCCTCGGTGCCTGTGGAGTGGGCGGATCGCCACGAGATGGACCTCTGGACGGGGGGAGGCGTACACCAAGGCATTTTGGCGCAAGTTTCGGCTTTTTCTCTGCTGACGGAGGAGGCGCTTTTGGAGTTGGTATTACCGGCGGAAGGGAGTCGGATATTGTTGTTGTTGGATGGGGTGGAGGATCCGCAGAATTTGGGGGCGATAGCGAGGACGGCCTTAGCGATGGGGGTATCGGCGCTGGTGATAGGGAAGAACCGTTCCGCGGGCATAACGCCTGGGGCGATGAAGGCCTCAGCGGGCGCGCTGGTCTACATGCCTGTGGCGCAGGTGACGAACCTTTCGCGGCTGTTGGAGCGGCTGAAGGAGGGGGGCTATTGGTCGCTGGCGGCCTCTCCGCAGGCCTCGACGGCCCTATGGGGGCTAGACGCGAAGGGTCCCTGGGCGGTAGTCATAGGGGGAGAGGGTCGCGGGGTAGGCGCGAACCTGTTGAGGCACTGTGACTTTCAGGTAAAGATTCCGATGGTGGGGCAAATTTCCTCTCTCAACGCCTCTGTTTCAACGGGGATGGTATTATACGAGTTGTTACGCCAGCGGGAGGGGCTAAAGGTAGGGGCAGAGGAGGGGGTGTCCGAAGGAAATTCATGAAGGCAACACTTGACTGAAGGGCGCTGTCTATGTATGGAGCGCGTTTCGGCGGTTTTTGGAAGTCCAGAAGCTTTGCCGGTGTAGCTCAGCTGGTAGAGCAACTGATTTGTAATCAGTAGGTCGCGGGTTCGAGTCCCGCCGCCGGCCCAAGGAGGAGGAGGAGGAGGTAGCAAGGGAGGGGTGGCAGCGGAGGAGTTTGGGAGGAGGAGGTTGGCTATAGCAGAAGCAGAGCAGGTGTTATAATGGAGGGATGCCCGAGAGGCCAAAGGGAGCAGACTGTAAATCTGCCGGCATAGCGCCTTCGTTGGTTCGAATCCAACTCCCTCCAAGAGGTGGAAGAGCAGCATGGTTTAAATTTGCAGTGAGTTATTGGGTGAAGGAAGGGTTAGAGGGGGAGTTGGTTGAAGGGAGGCGGGCAGTGCAGGAGGGAGTTGCGGGAATAGCTCAGTTGGTAGAGCGTCAGCCTTCCAAGCTGAATGTCGTGGGTTCGAATCCCATTTCCCGCTTTGCAGTTGAAAGAATTTGTCGTTGAAGGAACGGGTAGTTGCAGAGAAGTTGAAGCGGAAGAGAGTGTTTTTTTCAAGCCCTGGTAGCTCAGTTGGCAGAGCGCATCCTTGGTAAGGATGAGGTCTCCAGTTCAATCCTGGATCAGGGCACCATGAGTAGCCTGCAGTTTGCGAGAGGGAAATATGAGCAAGGAGAAATTCGAGAGAAAAAAGCCGCACGTCAACATTGGCACCATTGGTCACGTCGATCATGGGAAGACCACATTAACGGCGGCGATTACGAAAGTTTTAGCCAAGCAAGGTGGTGGACAAGCTTTGGCATATGATCAGATTGACAAGGCGCCTGAGGAGCGTCAACGCGGCATTACCATTGCCACAGCGCACGTAGAATACCAGACGAAGAACCGTCACTATGCGCACGTGGACTGTCCGGGCCATGCCGACTATGTGAAGAATATGATAACGGGCGCTGCGCAGATGGACGGAGCCATTTTGGTGGTTTCGGCAGCGGACGGCCCCATGCCGCAGACGCGCGAGCACATTCTGTTGGCCCGCCAAGTAGGCGTCCCCTATATTGTCGTATTTTTGAATAAAATTGACATGTTGGATGACCCAGAGTTGCGCGAGTTGGTGGAGATGGAAGTGCGCGACCTGTTGTCCAAATATGAATTCCCCGGCAACGACACGCCCATTGTGGCGGGCTCTGCGCTCAAAGCTTTGGAAGGGGACACTTCAGAAATCAGCGAAGGGGCGATATTCAAGTTAATGGACGCTGTGGATGCCTACATTCCCACGCCGCAGCGTGAAGTGGACAAGCCCTTTTTGATGCCGGTTGAAGACGTATTCTCCATTGAAGGCCGTGGCACGGTGGCGACGGGCCGAGTGGAGCGTGGTCGGATTAAAGTGGGCGAGGAAGTGGAGATAGTCGGCATTCGCCCCACGAGCAAGACGGTGGTGACGGGTGTGGAGATGTTCCGCAAGCTGTTGGATGAGGGGCAAGCGGGCGACAACATCGGCGCTTTGTTGCGCGGTTTGAAGCGTGAAGAGATTGAGCGCGGCCAAGTGTTGGCCAAACCGGGCACGGTGACGCCGCACACCAAATTCAAGGGCCAGGTTTATATTCTGACCAAGGAAGAGGGTGGGCGCCACACGCCGTTTGTGAATGGCTATAAACCCCAGTTTTATTTCCGTACCACCGACGTTACCGGGACCGTGCAATTGCCTGCGGGCTCAGAGATGGTGATGCCGGGAGACAACGTCGAGGTGGAGGTGGAGTTGATAACCCCCATCGCCATGGAAATCGGCTTGCGTTTCGCCATTCGTGAAGGTGGCCGCACCGTAGGCGCCGGCACAGTGACGTCCATTTTGGTTTAAGTGGTTTTCAGCGAGAGGAGAAAGGAGGCCTTTCTCCTCTCGTGGTATTTTTTTTGAAGAAGGTATTTTATGCCCAAGGGAAACAGAAGCATCATTTCGATGGAGTGTTCGGGTTGCAGCGAGCGCAACTACACCACCTCGAAGAACCGTCGGAAGCAGCAAGACAAGCTTCAGCTGTCGAAATTTTGTCCACGTTGTCGCAAGCACATGCCGCACAAAGAAGGGAAAGTGTGAGTGCTAGGCCAGTAGCTCTAACGGTAGAGCAGCGGTCTCCAAAACCGACGGTTGGGGGTTCGAATCCCTCCTGGCCTGTTTTTTGTTTTACCCCTATGAGTCGGGTATTGAAGAAGTAGAGGAGGTTTTATGTCGGCCAATGAGGCCAGTGAAAAAGCCAACCGAGCAGGAATGGATGCCAAGCGTTTGCTGGTGATTGTTTTTTTGGCATTGGGCTCCATTTTAGCGTTGTTTTTTGGGCACTTGCTGGAGTTGCTTTGGGCGCGCTTAGGTTGGGCCGATGAGGTATTATTTGAGGGGTTAAACTGGCGTCCTACGTCTCTTTTAGGTTTTGTCTTAGCGGGTGGGGCGGTGGCGTGGGTTTATTTTTCGAAGGAGCCGAGGGCCTATGCTGAGGAGGCGGCGACGGAGCTGATGCGTGTGGTATGGCCCACCTGGGCGGAAGTCCGCGTATCGACATTGGCCGTCGTCATCACCTCTTTTGTCGCTGCCTTCTTTTTGTTTTTTGCCGATTCTCTTAGCTATGAGTTGATGGTGGAGTGGCTGCCTCGACTCTGGGAACGCCTCTGATGGCCGAAGATATGCGCTGGTATGTGGTCCACACCTATTCTGGTTTTGAGAACAAAGCCAAGAAGAGCCTGGAGGACAAGATACGTCTCGAAGGGTTGCAAGAGCACTTCGGGGAGATTCTGATTCCGATGGAGCAGGTGGTGGAGATGGTGAAGGGGGAGAAGAAGACGACCCGCCGGAAGTTTTTCCCCGGCTACATTCTCGTGCAGATGAGCATGAACGATCGCTCCTGGCACCTGGTGAAGAACACCCCCAAGATAACGGGCTTCGTAGGCGCTGCTCACAACCAGCAACCCCCTCCCATCAGCGATGCGGAGGTGAGGCGGCTGACGACGCAAATTTCCGAGGGCACGTTGAAGCCTCGTCCCAAAATTCAATATGAAGTGGGGGACACGGTGCGTGTCATTGATGGTCCCTTTGCGAATTTCAATGGGACGATAGAGGAAGTCAACCCCGAGAAGGGCAGGGTGAAGGTATTGGTTTCTATTTTTGGCCGCTCCACCCCCGTAGAGTTAGACTTTATGCAAGTAGAGAAGTCGGGTGGGTGAGTTGTTGAAAGGTTATTTGAGGGCAGTTTAAGAAGTTGTTTCAAAGCAGTTGCAGCAAAAAAACGTGGGAGGCTTTAAAGGCCGTTTGAACCACAGGAGAAAAGCACATGAAGAAAATAACGGGACAAGTCAAATTGCAAGTCCCTGCTGGCAAAGCGAACCCTGCCCCCCCCGTAGGCCCGGCATTGGGCCAGCAGGGGGTTAACATTATGGAGTTTTGCAAGCAGTTTAATGCAGCGACTCAGGCGCAGATGAAGGAAGGTTTAATTATTCCGGTCATCATCACCGTCTACCAAGATCGCTCCTTTACGTTTGTTTTGAAGACCCCCCCCACGCCTGTCCTTTTGAAGAAGGCAGCCGGCTTGCACACAGAGAAGAAGAAGGGCTCTGGCTCCAAGCGGCCCGGCAAAGAGAAGGCAGGCCAGGTGACGAAGAAGCAAGTAGAAGAGATTGCCAAGGCCAAACTCCAAGACACGACAGCCGCTGACCTAGAAGCCTGCATCCGCAGTGTGGAAGGAACGGCGCGCTCGATGGGTTTGGAAATTGTCTGACACATTGCTTTTGAGAGGGACAAGACATGGCTAAGAGTGGAAAGAAATACCGTGCGGCAGCACAGAAGATAGACCGCAACAAGCGTTATTCCGTGGCAGAAGGTTTCAAGCTTCTCAAGGAGACAGCTGCCATACTCAACACGAAGTTTGACCAAACCGTAGACATAGCGGTGAACTTAGGCGTAGATCCACGGCATGCAGACCAGATGGTCCGCGGCGCTGTGGTGTTGACGCATGGCACGGGCAAGTCCGTGCGGGTTGCTGTGTTTGCCAAAGGCGACAAAGTTGCAGAAGCCCAAGCGGCAGGCGCCGATGTGATAGGTGATGCAGACTTAGCGAAGCGTATTGAAGAAGGGTTTATGGAGTTTGACACGGTGATAGCGACACCCGACATGATGGGTGTGGTAGGCCGCCTGGGCAAATTTCTGGGTCCACGAGGATTGATGCCGAACCCCAAAATAGGGACGGTGACGATGGATTTGGCGAAGGCCATTCGCGATGCGAAGGGTGGCAAGGTGGAATTGCGTGTGGAGAAGTCCGGCATCATCCACGCCCCGCTCGGCAAAGTTTCTTTTGAAGTCGAGAAGCTGATGGAGAACTTTCAGATACTGATAGAAACCGTCATGAAACTGAAGCCGGCGACGTCCAAGGGGATTTATTTGAAAGGCATCGCCATTTCTTCGACGATGGGTCCAGGGATTAAGCTTGAAACTCAGGCATTTTCCGGCTTACTTCGCTAGAGGGGGCATTTTTTTGAAAAAGCTTTTTGAAGGGCTTGACAGCGCGTTTTGTTTATGCTAGGCGCCATTGGCTTCGAGTCGAAGTGTCGTCTGGTGACGTCACTTCAGCCTGGACGAAGACAGCAGGGGCTCAAGGTGCGAGGTTTTCAGCACTTTGGGCTTAAACAGTTGTTTGCCCTGCCGAGACAGGACGTGGGAGAAAGGCCTCTCGCTCTTGCACTTTGTGCCAGATAATTTGAGGAAAAGGAGGTGACACAAGATGTTAAAGAGCGAAAAAGAGGCGATGGTTCAAGAGTTGGCGGCGAAGTTTTCGAAGGCCAAGTCCGTGGTGGTTGCTGAATTCGACAAGATAGACGTAGCGACCGCGACGCAGTTGAGGCGCAAGCTTCGCGAAGGTGGCGTTGAATACAGAGTGATAAAAAACACTTTGGCGAAGAGAGCCGCTCAAGGAACCTCTGTTGCTGTTGTAGCTAATGATTTTGTTGGGCCTGTAGCCCTGGCCATCAGCTATGGAGATGTGGTTGCTCCTGCCAAAATTTTGATGGAGTTTCTCAAAGACAGGGACTTTCTAAAAGTCAAGAGTGGTGTTGTGGATGGGCAGCGCATGAATGCAGCTGACATTACTGCCTTGTCGAAATTGCCGGGATTGCCGGAGTTGAGAGCGAGCCTATTGGGGCTGTTGCTGCAACCGGCGACCAAATTGGTGCGTACGCTTGCTGAGCCCAGCTCGTGTTTGGCGAGGGTTTTGGCGCAGCGTCTGGAGAAAAACAGTTAATTTTTTTATTTTTTATGTGAGGAATTGCCATGGCTGATTTGAATGTCATTGTTGAGCAGTTGTCTTCTTTAACCATTTTAGAGGCGGCGGAGCTTGTAAAGAAGCTGGAGGAGAAGTGGGGCGTTTCTGCTGCTGCCGTTGCTGTTGCGGCGCCTGCGGGTGCTGCGGCTGCGGCTCCGGTGGAAGAGCAGACGGAATTCACGGTTGTTTTGACAAAAGCCGGTGACAAAAAGGTTGAAGTTATTAAGGCTGTCCGTGAGATTACTGGATTAGGGCTAAAGGAGGCGAAGGATTTGGTAGAAGGGGCGCCCAAACCGGTGAAGGAAGGGGTCAGCAAGGATGAGGCGAACAAGCTGAAAGAGAAGCTTGTTGCTGCCGGTGCGTCTGTTGAATTGAAATAGCTGTTTTCAAACGCTGAGCCGGCGTTTGTTTTTTGGGCGCCGGCTTGTGTGTTTTGTCTGTTGTTGTGGCTATGCCCTTTTGCCAGTGGGAAAACGAATGACAACAAGCCTGCAAACCAATTTCCGCGTTCGGAAGAGCTTTGCAAAGATTCCAAAAGTTATTGAAATACCGAATCTTATCAACATCCAGAAGTCGAGTTATGACAAGTTTTTGCAGGCGGACGTTTTGCCGGCGAAACGGGAAGACATCGGCTTGCAGGCGGTTTTTAAGTCGGTCTTTCCAATACGCGATTTCAATGAAACTTCGTCATTGGAGTTTGTTGCCTATCATTTGGAGAAGCCCAAATATGACGTAGACGAATGTCATCAACGGGGCATGACATTTGCGGCTCCCATTAAGGTAGTCGTACGCCTTGTCGTCTGGGACAAGGATGAGGAGACGGGGGCGCAATCCATTCGGGATGTTAAGGAGCAGGAAGTTTATTTTGGTGAAATTCCGTTAATGACACAAAATGGGACTTTCATCATCAACGGCACAGAGAGGGTTGTCGTCAGCCAACTTCACCGCAGCCCGGGTGCTTTTTTCGATCATGACAAAGGCAAGAGCCATTCGTCGGGGAAGCTGCTCTACAACGCGCGCATCATTCCCTATCGCGGCTCCTGGGTGGATTTTGAATTCGATCACAAAGACTTGCTCTATGTGCGCATCGATCGCCGCCGCAAATTGCCTGCGACCATTCTCATTCGAGCTTTGGGGGCAGTGCAAGACACAGCGCGAAAGAACCCTCTGGACTTCAAAGGCTCGACAGAAGAAATTCTGAATTATTATTATGAGACGGAAACCGTCTACCTGTTGTCGCCGACGGAATTTGAAAAGTCGGTGGACTTGGAGCTTTTGCTGAACCAGCGAGCTGTTCGGGATGTGAAGTCCAAGTCAGGCGAAATTATTGTTAAGAAGAACCGAAAATTCAACCGGGCAGCGCTCAAGAAATTGCAAGCTGCCGGCATGACGCGTTTGCCTATTGATGCGGACGACTTGTTTAGCAAGGTGTCGGCTTTTGATGTTGTGGATGAGAACACGGGCGAGGTCATTCTTGAGTGCAACGAGGAAATTTCTCAAGAGAAGGTGGATGAGCTGCTCAAGCGAGGCATTGCTGAAGTCAAAGTCCTCTTCATCGACAATCTCAACGTAGGCCCTTTCCTGCGAGAGACTTTGTTGATGGACAAAATCGACAGTCCGGAGCAGGCGATTATGGAGATTTATCGCCGTCTGCGTCCTGGAGATCCACCGACTCCCGAGACGGCGGCGAACCTGTTCAACAACCTCTTCTTCAACTCTGAGCGCTATGACTTGTCCAAGGTGGGCCGTCTCAAACTGAATTTTAAATTTGCTTTGGAAGAGCCGCTGGAGAACCAAGTGCTCACGAAGCGCGACATTCTCGAAGTGGTTCGCTATCTCGTTGACCTGAAGAATGGCAAGGGCAGCATTGATGATATTGATCATTTGGGAAACCGGCGCGTCAGGGCTGTTGGCGAGCTGTTGGAGAACCAATATCGCATCGGCTTGGTTCGCATGGAGCGAGCCATAAAAGAACGCATGAGTCTGCAAGAAATTGAAACACTCATGCCGCATGATTTAATTAATGCAAAACCTGTCACTGCTGTGATCAAGGAGTTTTTTGGTTCCTCTCAGTTGTCGCAATTTATGGACCAGAACAATCCGCTTTCTGAGGTGACGCACAAGCGGCGTTTGTCGGCCCTAGGCCCAGGTGGTTTGACGCGCGAGCGTGCAGGCTTTGAAGTGCGTGACGTGCACCCCACGCACTATGGCCGCATTTGTCCCATTGAAACGCCGGAAGGGCCGAACATTGGTCTCATTGCAAGCTTGTCCACCTATGCGCGCGTGAACGAATTTGGCTTCGTAGAGACACCCTATCGCCGCGTAGAAGACAGCGTGCCCACTCAGGAAGTGAGTTTCTATTCTGCCTTGGAAGAAGAGCGCCATACCATTGCCCAGGCCAATGCGGAGTGTGACGCTTCAGGAAAGTTTGTGGGTGACATTGTCGGTTCCCACCATGAGGGTGAGTTTGTTTTGGCGCGGGCTGAAGATGTGAACCTGATGGACGTTTCTCCAAACCAGCTGGTGTCCGTTGCTGCTTCGCTCATTCCATTTTTAGAGAATGACGACGCCAACCGTGCACTCATGGGCTCCAACATGCAGCGGCAAGCGGTGCCTCTGTTGCGAAGTTCAGCGCCCATTGTTGGAACAGGCATTGAACCCATTGTTGCCAGAGACTCTGGCGTGACGGTTGTTGCTCGTCGCGGTGGTGTTATTGAAACAGTGGATGCGAGCCGCATCGTGGTCCGTGCGGACGAGCTGGACTCGACAGAAGAAGGGGTGAATGAAGTCGACATTTATAGCCTTCTCAAATACCAGCGCTCCAACCAGAACACCTGTCTCAACCAAAAGCCCATTGTGAAACAGGGCGACAAAGTGAAGGCCGGAGACATTATTGCGGATGGTCCTGCGACAGAGACGGGTGAGTTGGCGCTTGGGGCGAACGTGGTTGTGGCGTTTATGCCTTGGCAAGGCTACAACTTTGAAGACTCCATTCTCGTTTCCGAAGATTTGGTGAAAGAAGACTTTCTGACGTCCATTCACATCGAAGAGTTTGAGTGTATCGCTCGCGACACGAAGCTTGGAAAAGAAGAGATTACGCGGGACATTCCAAATGTGGGCGACGAAGCCTTGAAGAATTTGGATGAGTCCGGAATTATTTATATAGGCGCAGAAGTCAAACCTGGCGATGTGTTGGTCGGCAAAGTAACTCCCAAAAGCGAAGTGCAGCTTTCTCCTGAAGAGAAGTTGTTGAGGGCCATTTTCGGAGAGAAAGCCGGGGATGTGCGTGACAGCAGTTTGCGTGTGCCTCCGGGGGTTGCAGGCAATGTCATTGGCGCCAAAGTGTTTTCAAGAAAAGGCGTTGAGAAAGACGAGCGCGCCAAGGAAATTGAGTCTGCTGAAGAGGCCAAGCTTCTGAAGGACCAAAACGATGAAATTAAGGTCATTCAAAGCTCGGCCTACAACCGCATTCGCAAACTTTGGGAGGGGCAGCAAGTCCAAGGCAAGCTTGTCGATGACAAAGGCAACCAGTTGCTGAAGAAAGGCGATGTCCTGGATGCCCAGCTTTTGGCGCCCATTCCCTACCGTTATTGGGAAGAAATTTCCGTAGGTGAGGCCATTGACGCCAAGGTGCGGGACATTTTGCACAAGTTGGAGGAGATGAAGGAGACCGTTCGTCAAAATTTTGGTGAGCGGATTTCGAGGATTAAGAAGGGTGATGAGCTTCCTCCCGGTGTTATTAAGATGGTCAAAGTCTATGTCGCCATTAAGCGTAAATTAGCTGTGGGCGACAAAATGGCAGGCCGCCATGGCAACAAAGGTGTTGTGTCTTGCATTTTGCCCGTAGAAGACATGCCCTACCTTGAAGATGGTCGGCCGGTGGACATTGTTTTGAATCCGCTGGGTGTGCCCTCCCGTATGAATATTGGGCAAATTTTAGAAACCCACTTGGGGTTGGCGGCGAAGGGCTTAGGGGAGCAACTCCAGAAATACGTCGAAGAGAATTGGTCCGCAGACAAGCTTCGGGCGCGTCTCAAAGAGATTTATAAGAATGAAGGTTTCGACACGTTTGTGGATGGGCTTCCGGAAGAAGACGTCATTGCGCTGTGCCGTCGTTTGCAAAGCGGTGTTCATGTTGCCACGCCTGTTTTTGATGGGGCTTTGGAGCATGAAATTCGAGCTTTGTTGGAGATGGCGGGGCTGCCGAAGACAGGGCAGATGGTGCTTTTTGACGGTCGTACCGGGGAGGCGTTTGATCAGGAGGTGACGGTGGGGGTGATGTATATGTTAAAATTGCATCACCTGGTAGACGAGAAAATCCACGCCCGTTCCATAGGCCCCTATTCTCTGGTGACGCAGCAACCTTTGGGCGGCAAAGCGCAGTTTGGGGGTCAACGTTTGGGTGAGATGGAGGTGTGGGCCATGGAGGCCTATGGCGCTGCCTATACGCTGCAAGAATTTTTGACGGTGAAGTCGGACGATGTTGTGGGCCGGACGCGGATGTATGAGGGCATTGTCAAAGGAGACCATTCTTTGGAATCCGGCCTTCCCGAATCCTTCAACGTTCTGCTCAAGGAATTGCAAGCATTGGCGTTGGATGTGGAGCTTTTGGAGCAGCCGCCGCCGGAGCGTTATCGTTCGACATTTGGAAGCATTGAGCCCAGCCACACGGGCACAGACGATTGAATTTGACTCAAAAACCCTGAAAAAACAAAGGGAGCCCTTCAGTGAAGGATATTTTTAATTTTTTTGAAAAACCCAAGGATCCGCTTTCGTTTCGGGCGATACGCATTGCATTGGCCTCTTCGGAGAAGATTCGTCAATGGTCGCATGGAGAAGTCAAAAAACCTGAAACCATCAACTACCGGACATTCAAACCGGAGCGTGACGGTTTGTTTTGCGCTCGCATTTTCGGCCCCGTCAAAGACTATGAATGCAATTGCGGCAAATATAAGCGCATGAAGCACCGCGGGGTAGTTTGTGAGAAATGCGGTGTAGAGGTGATTCAGTCAAAGGTACGGCGTGAGCGTTTGGGGCATATTTCTTTAGCGACGCCGGTTGCCCATATTTGGTTTTTAAAAAGTTTACCTTCGCGCATAGGGAACTTGCTGGATATTACCCTAAAGGATTTGGAGCGTATCCTCTATTGTGAGAGCTACATCATATTAGATCCCAGGATGACGCCTCTTGAGAGGGGTGAGCTGATTACGGAAGACCGCTACCAACGTCTCCTTGCGGAATTTGGGGAGGATTCGTTTGTTGCTGCGATGGGTGGCGAAGCGGTGAGGGATTTGTTGTTGGAAATTGACATCAACCTATTGGCGGAGCAGTTGCGCGCAGAAATGCGTTCCACCACTTCTGAAGCCAGGCGCAAGAAGATAGCCAAGCGTTTGAAGGTGACAGAGTCTTTCCGAGCTTCGGGCAACAAGCCGGAGTGGATGATGATGGATATTATTCCGGTGATTCCGCCGGACTTGCGTCCTCTGGTTCCGTTGGATGGTGGGCGTTTTGCGACGTCGGACTTAAATGACTTATATCGCCGAGTCATTAACCGAAACAACCGCCTGCGTCGTCTGCAAGAGTTGAATGCCCCTGACATTATTATTCGCAACGAGAAGCGGATGTTGCAAGAAGCGGTGGATGCGCTTTTTGACAACGGCCGTCGAGGCAAAACCATTACGGGGCCCAACAAACGTCCTTTGAAATCCCTGTCGGACATGCTCAAAGGAAAGCACGGACGTTTCCGTCAAAACCTCCTCGGCAAGCGCGTAGACTATTCTGGACGCTCGGTCATTGTGGTGGGGCCAGAGCTCAAACTCCACCAATGTGGCCTGCCCAAAATCATGGCGCTTGAGTTATTCAAACCCTTTATTTACCAGAAGCTTGAGGAGAGGGGTTTTGTCACCACCATTAAATCCGCCAAGAAGATGGTGGAGAAAGAGCGTCCGGAGGTTTGGGACATTCTCGATGAAGTCATTCGAGAGCACCCCGTTTTGCTCAACCGTGCGCCCACGCTGCACCGTTTGGGCATGCAGGCATTCGAGCCTGTGTTGATTGAGGGCAAAGCCATTCAATTGCATCCGCTCGTATGCGCAGCCTTCAACGCGGACTTTGACGGCGATCAGATGGCTGTCCACGTTCCTCTGTCTGTTGAAGCGCAGATGGAAGCGCGCGTGTTGATGATGTCCACCAACAACATTTTGAGTCCAGCCAGCGGCAAGCCCATTATTGTTCCAACACAGGACATGGTGTTGGGCATTTATTACCTCACGCGTGCCCGTGAGTTTGACGTTGGCGAGGGCAAATTGTTCTCTTCGCCTGAAGAGGTGCGTATTGCGTTTGATCAGGAGGCGGTGGGGTTACAGGCAAAAATCAGGTGTAGGGTAGAGGGGAAGGTTTATGAAACAACAACAGGCCGGGTGCTTTTCTGGGAGATTGTGCCCAAGAAGCTGGGCTTCGACGCTATTAATAAAGTTCTCGACAAGCGGCAACTGGGGAACCTCATTGATCAGTGCTATCGCATGACAGGCGAAAAAGAGACGGTGTTGCTTGCGGACCGTATTCGCAGCCTGGGCTATAGCTATGCGACCAAGGCGGGCATTTCAATTGCCGTCAAGGACATGATCATTCCCCCTCAGAAGCAGGAGCTTGTCGATGTAGCACAGAAGGAGGTAACGGAGGTTGAGGATCAATACCAGGACGGGTTGATTACTTCGGGTGAGCGTTATAACAAAGTAATCGACATTTGGGCTCAAACCACAGAGCAAGTCACTGACGCGATGATGGCCCAAATTTCCAGCGAGCAGGTTGCTGGCATTTCTGCGGATGGCAAGCAAGAGACACGCACACAGCCTTCGTTTAACCCTGTTTATATTATGGCGGACTCCGGGGCGCGCGGCTCCAAGCAACAAATTCGCCAGTTGGCGGGGATGCGAGGGTTAATGGCCAAGCCTTCGGGAGAAATTATTGAGACCCCCATTATAGCGAATTTCCGCGAAGGCCTTTCTGTTCTCCAATATTTTATTTCGACGCACGGCGCTCGAAAGGGATTGGCCGACACGGCACTCAAGACGGCAAACTCTGGTTATTTGACGCGGCGTCTTGTGGATGTGGCCCAGGATGCCATTATCAACGAATATGACTGCGGCACCATGGACGGCATTGTCATGATGGCTTTGGTGGAGGGCGGCGAGGTAATTGAGCCGCTTTCTGAGCGTATTTTGGGCCGTGTTGCATTGGACGACATTTTGGATCCGCTCACCGGGGATGTATTGGTGCATGCGAACGAAGAGATTGATGAGACGCGGGTTGCCAAAATTGAGAATTCGGGTTTGGACAAAGTGAAAATTCGCTCTGTGCTCACCTGTCAAACCAAGCGCGGCATTTGCGTAGAATGCTATGGCCGCGATTTGGCCCGTGGGCGCAAGGTTTCCATTGGTGAGGCTGTCGGGGTGATTGCGGCCCAATCCATTGGGGAACCGGGCACTCAGTTGACGATGCGCACCTTCCACGTAGGTGGAACGGCCACGCGGCGTGCGGAGCAGAGCGAGTTGTTCAACCGTTTTGCCGGTCGCATTAAGTTTAACCATTTGACGACCGTTATGCGTGCTGACGGCACCTCTGTGGTGATGAACCGCAACGGTGAAGTGTTGATTGTGGATGATTCGGGCCGTGAGCGTGAGCGCTACCAAGTGATTTATGGGGCGTGGTTGGTGGTGAAGGAGGGGGATTGGGTGGAGCCCAACGCGAAGATTGCCGAGTGGGATCCTTTCGCCATGCCTTTGCTTGCGGAGGTGGATGGTTTTGTGAAGTTTGAGGACATTATTGAAGGCGTGACGATGAACGAAACGCTGGATGAAGTCACCGGCTTGTCACGCAAAACCATCATTGAGTCCAAAGATCCAGAAGCCCGGCCTCGCGTCATTATTTGCGATGAGGAGGGAGAGCCGAAACTTTGGGGAGCCAACCAGCCTGCTGCCTATTTCTTGCCCCAGGGCGCCGTCATTACGGTGAATGAGGGTGTTGAAATTCCCGCAGGGCGCGACATCGCGAAAGTTCCGCGCGAAACGACGAAGACGAAGGACATTACGGGTGGTTTGCCTCGGGTTGCGGAGTTGTTTGAAGCGCGCAAACCCAAGGAGCATGCCATTATTGCGGAGATTGACGGGGTGGTTTCCTTCGGCAAGGACACGAAGGGCAAGCGCAAGCTGATGATTACGCCGGAAGTCAATGGGGAGCTTCGTTCAGACTTAACGAAGGAATATCTCATCCCTAAAACCAAACATATTACGGTGCATTCGGGTGATCATGTGCGGGCGGGCGAGCCGATGATGGACGGCGCGGTGAACCCTCACGACATTTTGCGTGTTTTGGGTGAGAAGGAGTTGGCGCGTTTCTTGGTGGATGAGATTCAAGAAGTCTATCGCTTGCAAGGCGTCAAAATTAACGACAAGCATATTGAAGTGATTGTTCGCCAAATGCTCCGGCGCGTACGGGTTTCTGAATTGGGCGACACGGAGTTTCTGGTGGACGAGCAGGTGGAGAAGTGGCTTTTTGAAGAAGAAAACGAGAAAGCCCTCTCGCAGGGCAAGCTTCCTGCGGTTGGCGAGCCTTTGCTGTTGGGCATTACCAAAGCTTCGCTGTCCACAGAGTCCTTCATTTCGGCTTCTTCTTTCCAAGAAACCACCAAGGTGCTCACCGAGGCAGCCATTTCCGGAAAAGTCGACTATTTGCGCGGACTCAAAGAGAACGTCATTATGGGGCGCCTCATTCCGGCAGGCACAGGCCTTCCAAGCTATCGCCACCTGGAGGTTGCGATTGAGGGGCCTGCGACGGCTGCTCGGGGCCTAGAAGGGGATTTGGCAGCGGTACATGAGGACGAAGAGTCCATGGGCTCACTGCTGATGGGAACTTCATAGCAAGCCTCCGAAGGGGAGGGTTGGTTTTTAACTTTAAGCATACATAAGCATGCTAACCCATACTCATTGTATGTATAGGTAAGTTAAGCAGATTTTGGTTGAGCTTGTGTTTAAGCGATCATAGACTTTAGGACAGTGAGAGTTTTTTATTGGATAATGGTTGGCGCCTTGTTAACCAGCATCGTTTATTCTGTTTTTCTGGTTTTCAAACCTCCTGCTGCGCCGGAGCATGTGGTTTTCACACGTGGACCGGACAGAGCAAGCCAGCTGGTCGATCAGATTTTGGAGGAGAGACTCTCTGCGGAGCCATTGACTGTTCGACGTCAGTTGGCTGCGGCGATTACAGAGGAGACCCAGCTTGCGGGTTATGATCCGCTGTTGGTGTTGTCGTTGATTGAAGTCGAATCCCAATTCAAACTGGACGCTGTTTCTGAGAAGGGCGCCATGGGTTTGATGCAAATCCGCCCTCAAACCTTGGATTATTTGGCTCGCCGGGCAAATTTAAAACTGCCGCTTCAAGAGATACAGACAGACTCTGCCCTATGCGTGCGCCTGGGCATACGCTATTTGAGGAATTTGCACGAACGTTTTGGTGACTTTGACTTGGCTCTTATGGCATACAATGCAGGGCCAAGGCGGATTCGAATGGCGCAAGAGAAACAGAAATTTTCAGCCTTTGAGAAATATCCTCAGGAAATAAAGCGCGTTTTTGCTCGAATGCGACGAGCTCATGGCCAAGAAGAAGATTGGGCCATTGCTTGGCGGAGTTTTGACAGAAGAGTGGATACGCAGTGAGGGATGATAATAAGGACACAGCCCCAGCTATTTCGGTTTATGGAGGCGAAGAAAGGCGTTGTTCACCTCGGGTGGATGTGCGCGGCGTTTCTACCTATATCAATGTATTGAGCACGACGCTTCCCTTCCCCGTCATCAACCTCAGTGCCAGAGGCGCTTTTGTACACGTAACAGAACCTATGCCCATAGGTGTGCTCATGGGCTTGCAGTTGTTTCGCGTCGGGACGCCGATTGCCTTTTCGGTGCGCGCGCGCGTGGTTTGGGCTGCTTCTGCGAAGGCAGCCCAGAAAAAAGCTTGTCTGCCTGGGATACGCCTGCGTTTTGAGCCGATGTTGCCGGATGCTGCGAATGCGCTCAAAAAGCTGTTGGCAGAATTTGGTATGCCGGAAGAATTTCGAAACCCGGAGATCATAAAAGAACATTCCAACCCCTCCTTTAGGAAGAAGGATACGGAAGAGATTGGGCCTATTGTTTTGGGCGAAGAAGTGTCGGTTATGGAGTTTGTGCCCAAAGAAGAAGAAAAAACACGTTTGGTTGAGACTACAGAACAACACCGACTGGTTCTCCCCGTGAAGTCTTCATCGGAAACCCTCGCGCAAGCCTCAACAGCAGATCCCCAGTTGATAGGGCATATTTCGCGGCTGACAGATCAACTGCAGGAGTTTCAAAGACTGGTCGAACGACAAGGCAGGGAGCTGATTAATTTGCGACAACGCCTGTTGTTGAAAGAAGAAGAGCTTGCGAAGACGGAAAAAGCGCGCCGGGCGGCAGAGCTTGCCGTAAGACGCTTGTCCATGCAGTTGGCTGCTTTTCGACGTTGATGAAAAGGGCGAAAAAACCGTTTTTTAAAACACCCATACCACAGGCCCAAATTATAGCTTAGCTACCAATGCCTCCCCCAACGTCTCCAAGAAGGAGGCATTTTGGAAAACCGGGGAGGAGGGGGGAGGAGAAGGGGAGGAGGGAGAAAACGCCCCCTCACCCGGCCGCGGCAGGCAAGCCTTCCCCCACCTTGCCCCGCAGAGGCAAGCCACCAAAGCCCCCTGGCTACTCGGGCTGCCCCCCCGGCGTATAACGTCCTCTACCACGCTGCCCGGGGCTTCCTCAGGGGCGTGGAACAACTCCCAGAGGGCGAGGCGAAAACTTACACGCAAGTACCCCGCATGTTGGCGCAAGTTAAGTGCAGGCCCATAGAGGTTGGGGCTGTCCTTTTGGGCATGGTTAATGTCCTCATGAAGGGAGGCGAGGGCCTGGTGTATAGAGGCGGCGGGGCCCAGGCCCATTTGCAAGAGGGCAGGGGCGGCCTGCGCCATGTCGCGCTGCATGGCTTCCAGCAGGGCTTTGAGGGGGGCATGGGGTTGCGGGGAGAGGATGGACTCTGCGAGGAGGGCGGCGAGGGCGACGCTGCCCAAAGCGCCCAGCGCCCCCCCCTGCGCGGCCAAAGCGGTTTCCATGACTGCGGCAATACGCTTGGGCGTATCCGCATAGAAGAAGCAGGCCAAGGGCAAGCTGCGCAGCAACACCGCGTCCACGACAGGGCCGTGGGGCAAGGGGCTGCGCGCCGCGTATTCCAAGAAAGCGCTGGCGGAATGAAAGCGCGGAAACTGTTGCAGGGCCCAAGCCAAGCCTGGCTCCAAGGAGGGCAGGGGGGGGCTATTTTCCTGGGGTTGAGGGGGGGTATTTTCCTCATAAGGGGGTGGGCTAGGGGCCAATTTTTCCGCGCGTTGGAGGAGGGCGGCATAGTGGACATAGGCCTGGAGGAGCTCCCCCAGTTGGAATTGCCGCGCATGAAAAAGGTATTGGGCACAGCAGCAAGCGAAGGCGAAGGGGAGGCCATACTCCGAGGGGAGGCGCAGGGGGGGCCCCCCCTCCTGAGGTTTAACATAGAGTGTAGGGAATTCAGGCACAGGGGGATGGCGTCCATGGAAGGGGATACCCAACATATTGCCGAGCCACAGTCCGAAGAGGCCGCCGCGTATACGGTTAGCCACAGGGGGGGCAGAGGGTGGGAGGCGTCGTTTTTTTTGGGGTAGGGGAGGGGAGGGCATAAGAAGTGAGCTTTGGTATTTTCCTTTATGTCCAAGGAAGGTAGCATGAGGTTTATGACTGAAATCATTCTACTGCAAGCGCGGGAAATATTGGACTCAAGAGGCAACCCCACCGTTGAAGCAGAAGTCACCTTGGAGTGTGGAGCGCAGGGGAGGGCAGCGGTGCCCTCGGGGGCTTCAACGGGGGAGCATGAAGCCATGGAGCTACGCGACGGTGAAGCCGCACGCTATTTGGGCAAAGGCGTGCTGAAAGCCGTCCACAATGTGAACGAAGTGATAGCGCCTGAAATTTTGGGCATGGACGCGACGGAGCAAGGCGAGTTGGACGCCCGGCTGATAGCGTTGGACGGAACGCCGAACAAAAGCAAGCTGGGTGCGAACGCTTTGCTTGCGGTTTCCATGGCCACCGCCAGGGCCGCAGCGGACGCGGTGGGCCTGCCGCTGTTTCGCTATGTGGGGGGTGCGCAGGCGAATTGTTTGCCGGTGCCGATGATGAACATTTTGAATGGGGGTGCGCACGCCGACACCCGCGTCGACATACAGGAGTTTATGGTATTGCCCTGGGGCGCCGTCTCCTTTGCCGAGGGCCTGCGTTGGGGCGCCGAAGTATTTCACGCCTTAAAGAAAATATTGAAGGGCAAGGGCCTAGCCACAGGGGTAGGCGACGAGGGGGGCTATGCGCCGGACTTGCCTGCGAATGAGGAAGCGCTCTCGTTGATTATGGAAGCCATTGCGAAGGCGGGCTATGAACCGGGCAAAGACATTGCCCTGTGTTTGGACGTAGCGGCCAGCGAGTTTTATGACAAGGCCTCCGCGCGCTACAAGCTGAAGGGTGAGGGCAAGGACTATGACAGTGGGGGCCTCATTGAGCTTTATAGCAAGCTTTGTGAGCGTTACCCCATTGTCTCCATAGAGGACGGTATGGACCAAGACGACTGGGAGGGGTGGAGGGCATTGACGGTAGCCCTAGGCCCTTGCGTGCAGTTGGTAGGGGACGACTTGTTTGTCACCAACACGCAACGTTTGAAGATGGGCATTGAGCGCAAGACAGCCAACTCCATTCTGGTAAAGGTAAACCAAATAGGCACGCTGACAGAAACCTTTGAAGCCGTACGCATGGCGCACCGTGCGGGGATGACTTCCGTTATGAGCCACCGCTCCGGGGAGACGGAGGACGCCACCATAGCGGATTTGGCGGTGGCTTTGGACTGTCGTCTGATTAAAACGGGCTCCGCTTCGCGCAGCGACAGAATTGCGAAATACAACCAACTTTTGCGGATTGAAGAAGCCTTGGGCGCGCAAGCCCGCTATGGAGGGAAGGGCGCATTGAAAGTGAGCTGCAAGGTTTGAAGAAGCGGATACTCATTTGCAATGACGACGGCATAGGCGCAAAAGGTTTAAGGGTATTAGCAGCAGCCTTAGAAGATTTAGCCGAGGTTTGGGTGGTAGCCCCCGACGGGGAGCGCAGCGGCAACTCGCATGCGCTCTCTTTGCATCGCCCCTTGAGAATAAGCCAGGTGCAACCCCGCTGGTTTCAGGTGAGCGGCACCCCTGTGGACTGCGTGTTTATGGCCTTCCACAGCCTCATGAAAGACGCCCCCCCCGACTTGGTGGTTTCAGGCATGAACCACGGGGCCAACCTGGCCACCGACGTTTTCTATTCCGGCACCGTAGCCGTCGCGCGCGAAGCCGCCTTGCGTGGCGTACCGGGCATTGCCATTTCTCTGGCCAACTCGGCGAGCACCGAGTTTGGCCATGCCGCGTCCTTTGCGCGCCGGCTTTGCGCATGGGCCTTGCAGCATGCCCCGCCGGGGCTTTTGTTGAATGTGAATGTGCCGGAGAAGGGCAAGCCGCCCTCGGGGGAGGTGTTGACGCGCCTGGGCATACACCACTACCGTTTTAAAGTAGAGAAGAGGGAGGACGGGGAGGGGGGCCCCCCCTATTATTGGCTAGGGGCAGCCCTACGTTACCACCATGAGTCCCTAGAGGGGACGGACTGCGTCGCCGTATATGAACATAACTCTATTAGCATAACCCCCCTCTCTTTGAATGCAGACGACACCCGCAGCATGGAATTGATGGAAGCCCAGTGGAAAAACCTCTCCCCCTAAACCGCGCGGCACGGCATGTGCTGTTGCTGTTGTTGGCCTGTTGGACGGCAGCATGCCCGAAGACGGGGGTAGTGCGGCAGGAGGGTTTTTCCCCGGACACGCGGGGCAAAACGACACAGTCCCCCAAAACCTCCGACACTCAAGAGGTGGGCGACTTGCCCGTCCACACGGTAGCGAAGGGAGAAACCTTCTATGGCATTGCGAGAAGCCACGGCGTGCTTTTGGCCGAGTTGTTGGCCGTCAACGGGCTGCGCGAGACAGACGTTTTGCAAGTGGGGCAACCATTGTTAATACCGGCTTCCTCTATACCCCTTGAGGGGAGGCCTATAGGGCCAGGGGAGAGGGGAGGGGCAGTTTCCGGTTTTAGTTTGGAGTGGCCGCTACAGGGGATGCTTTATGCGAAGTTTGGGAAGAAGGGGAAGGAGATACACGACGGCATAGACTTAGCGGCGCCCTTAGGGACGCCAGTAAAGGCGGCGGCGGGGGGCAAAGTCCTCTATGCGGGGGAGCAGAAGGGCTATGGGAATATTGTTATTATTGAGCATACGGCGGGGCTGATTACCCTCTATGCGCACAACCATGAATTGCGTATACAAGCGGGGGACAAAGTCGCCGCCGGAGCTGTTATTGCGACGGTAGGCCAGTCCGGGAGGACGAGCGGCCCCCATTTGCATTTCGAGTTAAGGAAGAATGGGATAGCGGTAGATCCGCTTCCCTATTTAAGGCCCTTGCCCTAAACCTCCTTTATTTCTTGAAAGTATTTTTTTAAAAGAAGCGTTGTCCCCCAAGCCGCCCATGTGGGTGCTGGGCTGTCCGGCCTACATTTGTTGAAAGAAGGAACGATGAGAATACGTTTAGCCATGGTGTGGATGGTGCTGTCTCTGTTGGCCTATGGAGACGCGCTGGCTTCTGCGTCAAAGACGAGTGGCCAAGCGCTGAAACAACTTCAGCGGGCAGCGGAGCAGGGGGATGCGGACGCGCAAAACAACCTTGGGGCCGCCTATGCCGGAGGCGAAGGGGTAGCCAAAGACGAATTAGAGGCGGTGAAGTGGTTTAAGGCAGCGGCGGCGCAGGGGCATAGGGAAGCGCAATACAACCTAGGCTTAGCCTATGACAGGGGTGAGGGGGTGGAGAAGGACGAAGCGAAGGCGCTGGAGTATTATAGAGCGGCAGCGGCGCAAGGCTATATGGAAGCGCAATATAACCTAGGCGTAGCCTATATTGAAGGCGAAGGGGTAGCCAAGGATGAAGGGGAGGCGGCGAAGTGGTTTAGCCTAGCGGCGGCGCAGGGCTATGTAGCCGCGCAAAACAACCTAGGGGTGATGTATTCCCAAGGCCTTGGGGTGGAGAGGGACGCGGCGAAGGCGGCGGAGTATTACAAGGCGGCAGCAGCGCAGGGGGCTGCGAACGCGCAATACAACCTAGGGGTATTTTATGCGGAAGGCCGTGGGGTAGCCCAAGACGAAGCGAAGGCAGCAGAATATTATAAGGCAGCGGCGGCGCAGGGGCATAGGGAAGCGCAATACAACCTAGGCTTAGCCTATGACAGGGGTGAGGGGGTGGAGAAGGACGCGGCGGAGGCGGTGAAGTGGTTTGGCCTAGCGGCGGCGCAGGGGGACATAGAAGCGCACTATAACCTAGGGGTATTTTATGCGGAGGGCCTTGGGGTAGCCAAGGATGAAGCGAAGGCGGTGGAGCATTATGGAATAGCGGCGGCGCAGGGGCATGCGAAAGCGCAAAACAACCTCGGGGGGATGTATGCCAAAGGCCATGGGGTAGCCAAGGATGAGGCGGAGGCGGTGAAATATTTCAGGCAAGCGGCGGAGCAAGGGGATGCGCTGGCGCAGAACAACCTCGGGGGGATGTATGCCAAAGGCCTTGGGGTGAAGAAGGACGCGGCGGAGGCGGTGAAGTGGTTTGAGGCGGCAGCGGCGCAGGGGAATGCGGGAGCGCAAGACAACTTGAAGAGGTATGCCAAAGACGAAAAGTCGAAAGAGAAATTAAAGTGGCGGCTGATAACGATAGGGGTAGTGGGGGCAGTGTTGTTTTTATGGCGGCGTATAAAGAAGAAAGCTCCCGGAGAATAAAGGGGGGGGGCAAAAGCCGCCGTTTCCCGCAGGGCAAGAAAGAGGGGGGGCCCTCCTGGGCAGCCAAAACTTGACGCCGCAACTCAAATGCCGGCCCTAAAAGCAATGGGCGCCACAAAACACCGGCCTCGGCTGGACAGAGGCAAGGGTTGGGCCTTTTTGACGACACACTCCAGGGCCGCCTCGTCGAGGCTGGCATAGCCGCTGCTTTTCGAAATATGCGCTTGGGTAGCCAGGCCCTGCATGTCCACGCAAAAGGCCAGGTGCGTGGTGCCCTCAAAACGTTGGCGTCTGGCACGCGCAGGGTAGCAACCATAGGCACTGGTTTGCAGGCGCTGCTGCAAAGCGTTGTCCTCTTCTACAGGGGTAGAGGAGGGGGGTCCTCCAGAGGAGGCGGGGGGGGTAGCAGCGAGGGAAACCTCATCCGCAACGCCAACCGGCGCCCCCTTGGCGGAAGGCGGCAACGTGTCCATCAACAACATATCAGGGGTAGAGGCGTTAGCAGGGGAGGCAAGAGGAGTCGCTTTGGGAGCAGGCTTTTTGGCAATAGGTTTAGGAGGGGGTAGTGCCGTCAGAGGGGGAGGATTAGAAGGAGGACGAGGCCCCCCCTCAACATCCACCCAATGCAACTCTAAGGCCGTAACGGGGGGGCTGCCCCGCCTAGGCCAAGGCCTTGGCTTGCTCCCCTCTGTCCACCCTAGGCCCCCCCAAAAAAGCCCCGCGTGTACAAGCGTAGAAATGGCGATGGCCAAAAACAGTTGTGCGGGTTTGGGCATGGCCTTGAGAGGGGGAAAGGAGGGCATAGGGGCAAGACACCGGAGGCATTTTCTTATGAATAAAAACGCTCAAAAATTGCAACCCTCTTGCTTTCTTTTCTTCGCATTCAAGTCCTTCTCCTGCGAAGAAGGCAAAATTTATTCGCATCCTTCAAATGCAAAACCACAAATTTGCGCCTGCAAGCCTGCTGCTTCAAAAAATTGCGCTCAAGAATTCGAAAGCAGCGCTTGCTTGTGCATGGCATGCGTTTGGCATAGTCAAAGCCCGTTTGCTGCAAACATATTCTCGGAGAAAGTCTATGCGTTTTTCAAATCCGTCCATTCAAAAGATATGGGGTTTATTTTGTCCTTCCTTTCCCATGGCTGGCCGCCTCCTCCTGTTGGGACTTTTCTCGTTGCCCGCCTGGGCCGAAGAAACCCCGGAAACACAAACCTCGGAAACAGAAACCCAAGAAGCACAAAACCCAAAGGCAACAGCTGTCGAGCAGCAAATGCTCAAGCCGGTGGTTGTCACAGCGGCGCCGATGGATGAGCCCCTCACCGTCGTCACGGATGCCAAGGCGCCGCGTCAGCCTATACCGGCGCACGATGGTGCGGACCATCTCAAAACCATTCCCGGCTTTTCCATCATCCGCAAAGGCGGCAGCGATGGAGACCCTGTTTTTCGCGGCATGGCCGGCTCGCGGTTGAACATTTTGAGCAATGGTGAAGTCATCCTCGGCGGCTGCGGCGGGCGGATGGATCCGCCGACGGCTTATATTTTTCCCGGCTCCTATGACAGCATCACTCTTCTGAAGGGGCCACAAAGTGTTATTTGGGGGCCGGGCTCTTCGGCCGGCACGGTGTTGTTTGAGCGTGAGTTCAGGCCATATGAGCAGTCTGGCTATCGTCTTTTCGGCGGGTTGATGTTCGGCAGCTTCGGTCGCAACGATCAGATTGTCGACGCAGAAATGGGTGACCCCAGCTATGATATGCGCCTCATCGGCACACGTTCGAGCATGGACGATTATCTCGACGGCAACGGCAACCGCGTACACTCCAGCTATATGCGCTGGAGCATCGGCACCGTCCTCGGTTTTATGCCGGATGAAAATACCCGACTGGAATTGTCAGCAAGCCTCAGCGATGGAAAAGCTGCCTATGCCGATCGCATGATGGATGGCTCCAAATTTGCGCGCGAGAATTTAAGTCTCAGGTTTGAGAAGAAAAAGATTTCCGCACTTATCGAAAAGATGGAGGCGCATGCCTATTATAACTATGTCGATCATGTAATGGACAACTACAGCCTGCGGGAGCAGCCTGGGTCCAAAAGTGTCAACAATCCCGACCGGCGAACCACCGGATTCAGGTTGGCAAGCAACCTCCATTTGAGTGCCCTGTCCCTGCTCAAAGTGGGGTTTGATCAACAAAGCAATTGGCACCGGTTTCGCTCGGGAAACGACTTGAATTATAGAAGCCAAACACGCCTGGCCGACGCGACTTTTCATGATCATGGCCTCTTTGCCGAATGGACACAAACCCTCTCCGCAGAAAGCGGGTTGATAGCCGGTTTGCGCGTTGACTTTTGGAAAGCGAAAGATCAACGCACCGGAGTTTCGACTTCAGGGGAGACTCGGCGCGACATATTGCCCAGCGGCTTTGTTCGTTATGAGCATGACTTTGGCGCAAACAGCCTTGTTGTCGGACTGGGACACAACGAACGTTTTCCTGACTTTTGGGAAGCCATTTCGCAAAACAAACAAAGCGAAACCAGCAACAGTGCCTTCAAGGTTAGATCTGAAAAAAACACGCAGTTGGATGTTGGCGCCATTTATAGAGTTCACCCGAAACTGCGATTGTCTGCGTCTGTATTTGTCAGTTGGTTGAAGGACTATATTCTCATTGACAATTCGAGGGCGCTGAAGGACGCCTCGTTGGTGCGCAATGTCAATGCCCTCACCTTTGGCGGGGAAGTGGGCGCTGCCTTCGCATTTGCCAGGCATTGGAGCCTCAACGCAAACCTTGCCTATGTGCATGGCAACAACCTTACGGACAGCACACCCCTTGCGCAGATGCCGCCATTCGACAGCCGTTTCACTCTGGAATATGACGATGGGACTTGGTTGTTTGGCGCGCTGGCACGTCTGGTGGCAGCACAAAACCGTTTTGACAAAAACAAGGGCAGCATTGCCGGACAAGACATTGGCGCCACGCCGGGATTTGGGGTGTTTTCACTCAACGCCGGCTATCGCTTGCGTAAAAACCTGCTTTTGCTTGTGGGTGTCGACAACCTGTTTAACAAAACCTATGCTGAAGCCATCAGCCGTTCCGGCAGCATGGTTTTGGGCTATGATCAAACAAGGCGCATTAACGAACCGGGCCGTAGTTTCTGGCTGAAGCTTGACTTAAAACTCTAAAGGTATCCCCTCTTTCCTTTTTGGGGAGGGGGACTAAAATGTCTCTTCTGCCCTCCGGGCGGGGTTTTTCTTGGGCCTGCGGCCCGGCTGTTTTTTAAAACGGTTTTTTTGCCCTCCCGGGCGGGGGTTTAAAAGCATTTCTTTTCCCCTTCCAGGGGGGGTAAAAACATTTCTTTCGCCCTCCGGGCGGGGTTGTTGGTGCTGGGCCTGCGGCCCGGGCATTTCCGCTGCGCGGCAGCAGTAGGTTTCGCCTACCGGCGAGTCACTTTTTTGTGTGACAAAAAAGTAACCAAAAAAACACCCTCTGGGGCCCTGCCGGGGGCTTAGGCAGCACTCGCGACCCCCTCGAACTCTTCTGCTACT